>Ga0222627_1000762_pt1 | contig 11931 bp, 5 predicted proteins | sample AntAcemetageno93_FD_179859 | JGI IMG/M metagenome (GOLD analysis project Ga0222627, IMG submission 179859) | Saline water microbial communities from Ace Lake, Antarctica - #93 | ecosystem: Environmental > Aquatic > Non-marine Saline and Alkaline > Saline | place: Antarctica: Ace Lake | collected... | reverse complement strand
ACTTCTCCCATTTCTCATCAGAAAAGAAAAAACCCGCCAAGAAAAACGGGCGGGTGATTAAATTTAGACAAATTTTTTTTGTGAACCGATAGTTCATATTTTAAGGAGCTTTCTGATCGGCCTAAAAGGTTTCTCAGCAGGGTAGTAAGTATATTTATCCTCCCCATTTTTTGCAAGAGCAATCGGAGCTATATGCCAATTTATTTGTCAAGTATTTATGAAAATAGGGGGCAAGGCTGCCGAAGTTGTATCCGCAGTCGCTGACGGCAGGGGGTCACGGCCGAGGTCAGCGCCCTCGGCTACAAGGGGCAGGACTTCCATCTAAAGCCCGTCTAAAGCCGGCTCTTCAGATCCTTCATTTTATTAAGGAACTTCGTCCGGATCTTAGAAAAGTCCTGCACTACGAGCCAGGGAAGGCTAATCAGAAACAATCAAGAAAGAACTTAGGAGAAAAAACTTAGGGGACGTTGTTAAGTTGTTAAGATATTTTTTAAGAACAAAATATTTAGATTGCGGAAAGAGGGCGGAAAGAGGGTCGGACCTGCGTAACTGTCTACAAATAAATGTCTTACCACCGCTTCAACACTCTTCTAACTTGAGGCAGAATTTTTGCCGCCGGGAAAACTGAGAGTACCTGGACTGTTCCCGCCATCGAACATTGCAGGAGGACCGAGAAGAGGAGTTTTAATTCCCCGGGAGAAGCATTCTTCCTGCGTTTTTCTTCACCCTTTCTCATTTCTCTCATTTTTCATCACAAACAGTAGTACAAAAAGTAGGGGACGGAGCAAAGTTATCAATTAATTTTATTGTTTCGGCACTGTCGTGTCTGAGGAGCGGTTACAACTTGCCCTTTAAAACTTCTCCCATTTCTCATCAGAAAAGAAAAAACCCGCCGGGAAAAACGGGCGGGTAATTAAATTTAGACAAATTTTTTTTGTGAACTGATAGTTCATATTTTAAGGAGCTTTCTGATCGGCCTAAAAGGATTCTCAGCAGGGTAGTAACTATATCTCCCATCTCCATTTTTTGCAAGAGCAATCGGAGCTATATGCCAATTTATTTGTAAAGTATTTATAAAAATAGGGGGCAAGGCTGCCGAAGTTGTATCCGCAGTCGATGACGGCAGAGGTCACGGCCGAGGTCAGCGCCCTCGGCTACAAAAAATCAGGGTCACACCCCAATTAATAAGTTTTAAGTTGGGCAAATATTCTTTTAATTCTTCGGTCCAACTATCTATATTTCTTTAATCTCTCCTGAATCACCTTGCGGCCGTGGGTGAACTGCTCCCCACTTAGGCAAACGTAGTATTTGGTGTTCCTTCCTGTTCCTTCATCGAAATTTTGGTGTCTATTAACTCTTGTTGTTGGATTTAATCATTTGAGACAAAATTCTTCTGTACATTTCCTCAAAATCCATAGGACTTATATATAATGGAGGTAAATTGGCTTTACGGGTTAGATCAGCGATAATTTCTCTTAAAAATATATATAATATTGGCCCACCATTGATACAAGTTAGTTTAATACTCATTTTTTCAGTCAAGTCTCCAATTATTTCAAATATTGCAGTAGCAGTAATTTGAAGGTCAATCGGTAGTTTTGGATCTCGAATTTTTACTGTCATTTCAATTATCACTACCTGATCTTTGGACTGATAATTTAAATTCAATCCAACGTTGTAATTAACTTTCAGAACGCCTTTCTTCTTCTCCTTTTTTAATTTAAAAATACACTCCGTCAATACCGGACCTTCGATAAGTTTAGTGTTTGCTTTCATTAACCTCTCCCCAAAACATTTCGGTTTTTTCTTGATCTAACACGGTAATAGACTCCTCACCTACGAAGACATAAGGAAACTTAGGAACTGCTTCATTTTTGTTCTCACTCAAAAGATCTTTGATAGGAACTACAATCTCATCAAGTTTTTTTTCTAAAGAATAGCCACAATGCGCCCAGGAAAGTAATGTAACAATATGAGTATTTAAAGAAGTCCCCTCTTTAGATGCTGATGAAGCCAATGTGGCATGTAAGCTTTTGGGGATTCGGAGAACAAAACGGCCACTATATTCCTCTTTTTTAGGGGTTGGTTCTGGAATAGGAATCCCCTTTTTTATATATGCAGAAAAGCGCTGGCGCATAGATTTTTTTAATTGTTTTAATGCCTCATCCTCAGTCTCTCCATCCCCAACTATAGCATAGGAACCAACCTCAGGAAGTGAAGCAATGTATCCTCCTCCTTTATCTTTAGGAACTGGAAGAATTTCAATCTTGTATGGCAGGTTCAAATAATATTCAACGGTCTTCTTCATTCTTCTTCTCCCTCTTTATCAAATAAGAGATCTATGACATTAGCTAATCTTTGCAAATAAATCCCCTTCACTTTCTTCCCACTTTTTACAGGAATCGTAAAATCACCTGCCGGACCATACTCTCGGATACCTAGCAATCTCTCATCCGTAATTACAATGTGTGATCCGCCTTCCCATTTATATTGCCCAGGAAAATAGTAATCCAACATTGCTATTACTTGGTCTTTTGGTGCATCTGTTGGTGGATTTCTATACCAGTGATCTAAGCGTTTTCCTCGTTTAGTCATATCTTCAATCCTCTTATAGTATCAAATATAGTATCATAATATTAGATGTCAACAAAAAGTTTTGATTTGAAAAATTCAGTGTCAAACCTTGACTATGGACTAATAATAACGCCACGCAAAAATTGTTTTACCCCTGCCGGCCAACTATCTATTTTTCACTAACCTCACCCACTAAGATATTACGTTACCATAACGAAGTGAGGGCTAAGGTTCTTCGTTCCAGCGCTTCAAGACTCTTCTAACTTGAGGCAGAGTTTTTGCCGGCGGGAAAACAGAGAGTACCTGGACTGTTCCCGCCATCGAACATTGCAGGAGGACCGAGAAGAGGAGTTTTAATTCCCCGGGAGAAGCATTCTTCCTGCGTTTGTCTTAACCCTTTCTAATTTCTCTAATTTTTCATTACAACCAGTAGTACAAAAAGTAGGGGACGGAGCAAAGTTATCAATTAACTTTATTGTTTCGGCACTGTCGTGTCTGAGGAGCGGTTACAACTTGCCCTTTAAAACTTCTCCCATTTCTCATCAGAAAAGAAAAAACCCGCCGGGAAAAACGGGCGGGTGATTAAATTTAGACAAATTTTTTTTGTGAACCGATAGTTCATATTTTAAGGAGCTTTCTGATCGGCCTAAAAGGATTCTCAGCAGGGTAGTAAGTATATCTATCCTCCCCATTTTTTGCAAGAGCAATCGGAGCTATATGCCAATTTATTTGTAAAGTATTTATGAAAATAGGGGGCAAGCCTGCCGAAGTTGTATCCCCAGTCGATGACGGCAGGGGGTCACGGCCGAGGTCAGCGCCCTCGGCTACAGGGGGCAGGACTTCCGTCGAAAGCCCGTCTAAAGCCAGCTCTTCAGATCCTTCATTTTATTAAGGAACTTCGTCCGGATCTTAGAAAAGTCCTGCACTACGAGCCAGGGAAGGCTAATCAGAAACAATCAAGAAAGAACTTAGGAGAAAAAACTTAGGGGACGTTGTTAAGTTGTTAAGATATTTTTTAAGAACAAAATATTTAGATTGCGGAAAGAGAGTGGAAAGAGGGTGGTGGAAAGAGGGTCGGACCTGAGTAACTGTCTACATATAAATGTCTTAGGTTTATTTTTGGCCTTCAGAAAGCCTTAGAGTGCCAGTTTTACCCCAAAAACTGGACCTCTAAGACCGCTTTCACCGAAAAAGAACGGTTCGCATTCCAATTAATAATACCGCCGGGCAATAATTCTTTAAATTGTTCTATCCAACTATCTTTCTTTAATCTTTCAGTGCTCCTTCACTAAAATATTACGTTGCCCTGACCAAGTGAGGGCTAAGGTTCTTCGTTCCACCGCTTAAACACTCTTCTAACTTGAGGCAGAGTTTTTGCCGCCGGGAAGACTGAAAGTACCTGGCCTGTTCCCGCCATCGAACATTGCAGGAGTACCGAGAAGAGGAGTTTTAATTCCCCGGGAGAAGCATTCTTCCTGCGTTTTTCTCCACCCTTTCTCATTTCTCTAATTTCTCATTACAAAAAGTAGGGGACGGAGCAAAGTTATCAATTAACTTTATTGTTTCGGCATTGTCGTGTCTGAGGAGCGGTTACAACTTGCCCTTTAAAACTTCTCCCATTTCTCATCAGAAAAGAAAAAACCCGCCGGGAAAAACGGGCGGGTGATTAAATTCAAACAAATTTTTTTTGTGAACCGATAGTTCATATTTTAAGGAGCTTTCTGATCGGCCTAAAAGGATTCTCAGCAGGAGAGTAACTATATCTCCCCTCTCCATTTTTCGCAAGAGCAATCGGAACTTTGTTCCAATTTATTTGTAAAGTATTTTTATCCCCCTAAAAAAAATCAGGGGACGGTCTTAAGTAGTTAACTTTTCGCTTCCTCTCTCTTCTGTACACCTGAGAACTTTGTTCTGACTCAAAAGCTGACCTTTAGAACGACGGAATTATTTTTTTATCTCTCTCACCCCCCATATCAAGTACGGGTTAGGCATAAATCCATCTCCCCCGGGAGAGTGGGTAATAAATAATCACGGTTTTTTCATTTTTTCCGGAATAAAACGCCCACTTCTCCGACTGTTAGTATGAGGATAATTATTTTGCACTGAGAAATTCAAAGCAGCCCTTATCAGTGCCTGGAAAAATATAGGAGAAATTCAAATGACAGGTGAGATTATTCCTTCCATTATATTCGATCGGGTAGTCTCCATCCTGGAGCAGGCCCGAGGAAATATTGTCCGGGCTGTAAACAATCAAACCGTTACCGCTTACTGGCTGATCGGCCGGGAAATAGTTCAGGAGCTCCAAGAGGGAGAAGACCGGGCTGATTACGGGCGGAGGTTACTCGGAGAATTGTCTATAAGACTGGAAAAACGTTATGGCAAAGGCTTTTCGGTCACAAATCTTCAATATTTCAGGAAATTTTATCTGGTTTATCCTGAACGACTAGCAATTCAACACCCATGGGGTGCTAAATCTATTGAAATTGACTCGCAATCGGAAATTTCACGCCCAATGGGTGGGAAATTCGAAAAAGCAAGAAAAGGTCGCCCAATGGGTGACCAATTGTTATCCGGTCAAAATAGCTCCCCGGCGGGGAGCGACTTGGAAGTCAAGTCAAAACCCCACCCAATGGGTGGTGAATCTGAACTGTCAAAAGGATTTCATCCCCATCTAAGCTGGTCCCATTACCGGGCTTTAATGCGGGTCGACAAACCGGAAGCCAGAGATTTTTATGAGAACGAAGCAGCGGAATGCGGTTGGACTAAAAGACAGTTAGAACGTCAGATCCGCTCCCTCTTCTATGAGCGGCTCCTCATGAGTAAGGATAAAGAAGGTCTCCTGCTGGAAGTTCGAAAAGAGAAGGATAATTCTTTCACCCCGGTCGACGTTTTAAAAGACCCCTACATATTAGAGTTCCTGGATTTGCCGGATACGGAAAAATTGTATGAAACCGACCTTGAATCAGCCATTCTCAATAACATTCAATATTTCTTACTGGAGCTGGGCAAAGGTTTTGCCTTTGTCGCCCGGCAGAAACGTATCTCTACCGAAACAAAAGAATTTTTGATTGACCTGGTCTTTTACAACTATCATCTGCAATTCTTTCTCCTGATTGACTTGAAGACCGGGGAATTAACCCATCAGGATGTAGGACAGATGGACATGTATGTTCGCATGTTTGACGACCTGAAGAGAGGGGAAGATGACAATCCAACCGTAGGGCTTATCCTCTGTACGGAAAAAGACAGAACCATTGTCAAATACTCCGTGCTGAATGAAAATAAACAGCTCTTTGCTTCCAAATATATGCTCTATCTCCCCAGTGAAGAGGAACTGGCAAGAGAACTGGAGCGCCTTTCTGCCGTAATAGAACCAGCCGGCAGGCGCAGAGTGCAAAAAAAATCAGGGTCAAACCCGGACTATTGACTAACATTCTTCTATCCCACTATCTATCTTTCTTTATTTAATCTCTCCTGAACTAATGCTTTCTTTCCCATCCTTTGGGAAAGAATGACCAATGGACATCCGAGTAAGCATTCGCACTGGTGCCGCAATGGTAACATGCGTATGCCCAGGGATCCATCTCTCCTTTTTTCACAAGGTAGAAGTCCAATTCCCCCTTTATTGCCCTCATGATTTCTTTGTTCTTGGGGTCATCCTCTGGCATCAAAAACTCAACTAAAAATCTATGCTCCTTTGGAGCACTGATTAGTGCGGCAGGTATCCATTCGTCATACCCGGAATCCTTGATACTGCCATAACGGATTTCAATATGATCTTCATTCCTGTCGACAATCCCCCTAACCCAGCTCCATAAGTTTTCTTTCATTATTTTCAATGTTCCTTATGCCCCTAATCCTTCACTAAGACATTACGTTGCCCTGACAAAGTAAGGGCTTAGGTTCTTCGTTCCACCGCTTCAAGACTCTTTTAACTTGAGGCAGAGTTTTTGCCGGCGGGAAGACCGAGAGTACCTGGACTGTTCCCGCCATCGAACATTGCAGGAGGACCGAGAAGAGGAGTTTTAATTCCCCGGGAGAAGCATTCTTCCTGCGTTTTTCTTCAGCCTTTCTCATTTTTCATTACAAACAGTAGTACAAAAAGTAGGGGACGGAGCAAAGTTATCAATTAACTTTATTGTTTCGGCACCGGAAAAAGCCCCGAAAAATAGTGGTCAAGTCTACCCTTTGCTCTTTTCAAAGTATCCCCGAAAAAAACCCGGGTCATATCTTCCTTTAATCTCACCTGAATTACCGAAAGTTTCTCATCACTTGAAGTCGCAAATTGCGACTTCAAGTTCATAACTTCCTTCCGCGTAAGCTAAAAGGAAAAGTCTCCTTATGGATATGGCTGATCTGTTTCCTTCTTAGCCATACTTATTAATATATGTTATGCCCGGGTCGTGCCCGGGTTTTGCCCGGGTCGTGCCCGGGTCGTGTCTGAGGAGCGGTTACAACTTGCCCTTTAAAACTTCTCCCATTTCTCATCAGAAAAGAAAAAACCCGCCAAGAAAAACGGGCGGGTGATTAAATTTAGACAAATTTTTTTTGTGAACCGATAGTTCATATTTTAAGGAGCTTTCTGATCGGCCTAAAAGGTTTCTCAGCAGGGTAGTAAGTATATTTATCCTCCCCATTTTTTGCAAGAGCAATCGGAGCTATATGCCAATTTATTTGTCAAGTATTTATGAAAATAGGGGGCAAGGCTGCCGAAGTTGTATCCGCAGTCGCTGACGGCAGGGGGTCACGGCCGAGGTCAGCGCCCTCGGCTACAAGGGGCAGGACTTCCATCTAAAGCCCGTCTAAAGCCGGCTCTTCAGATCCTTCATTTTATTAAGGAACTTCGTCCGGATCTTAGAAAAGTCCTGCACTACGAGCCAGGGAAGGCTAATCAGAAACAATCAAGAAAGAACTTAGGAGAAAAAACTTAGGGGACGTTGTTAAGTTGTTAAGATATTTTTTAAGAACAAAATATTTAGATTGCGGAAAGAGGGCGGAAAGAGGGTCGGACCTGCGTAACTGTCTACAAATAAATGTCTTACCACCGCTTCAACACTCTTCTAACTTGAGGCAGAATTTTTGCCGCCGGGAAAACTGAGAGTACCTGGACTGTTCCCGCCATCGAACATTGCAGGAGGACCGAGAAGAGGAGTTTTAATTCCCCGGGAGAAGCATTCTTCCTGCGTTTTTCTTCACCCTTTCTCATTTCTCTCATTTTTCATCACAAACAGTAGTACAAAAAGTAGGGGACGGAGCAAAGTTATCAATTAATTTTATTGTTTCGGCACTGTCGTGTCTGAGGAGCGGTTACAACTTGCCCTTTAAAACTTCTCCCATTTCTCATCAGAAAAGAAAAAACCCGCCGGGAAAAACGGGCGGGTAATTAAATTTAGACAAATTTTTTTTGTGAACTGATAGTTCATATTTTAAGGAGCTTTCTGATCGGCCTAAAAGGATTCTCAGCAGGGTAGTAACTATATCTCCCATCTCCATTTTTTGCAAGAGCAATCGGAGCTATATGCCAATTTATTTGTAAAGTATTTATAAAAATAGGGGGCAAGGCTGCCGAAGTTGTATCCGCAGTCGATGACGGCAGAGGTCACGGCCGAGGTCAGCGCCCTCGGCTACAAAAAATCAGGGTCACACCCCAATTAATAAGTTTTAAGTTGGGCAAATATTCTTTTAATTCTTCGGTCCAACTATCTATATTTCTTTAATCTCTCCTGAATCACCTTGCGGCCGTGGGTGAACTGCTCCCCACTTAGGCAAACGTAGTATTTGGTGTTCCTTCCTGTTCCTTCATCGAAATTTTGGTGTCTATTAACTCTTGTTGTTGGATTTAATCATTTGAGACAAAATTCTTCTGTACATTTCCTCAAAATCCATAGGACTTATATATAATGGAGGTAAATTGGCTTTACGGGTTAGATCAGCGATAATTTCTCTTAAAAATATATATAATATTGGCCCACCATTGATACAAGTTAGTTTAATACTCATTTTTTCAGTCAAGTCTCCAATTATTTCAAATATTGCAGTAGCAGTAATTTGAAGGTCAATCGGTAGTTTTGGATCTCGAATTTTTACTGTCATTTCAATTATCACTACCTGATCTTTGGACTGATAATTTAAATTCAATCCAACGTTGTAATTAACTTTCAGAACGCCTTTCTTCTTCTCCTTTTTTAATTTAAAAATACACTCCGTCAATACCGGACCTTCGATAAGTTTAGTGTTTGCTTTCATTAACCTCTCCCCAAAACATTTCGGTTTTTTCTTGATCTAACACGGTAATAGACTCCTCACCTACGAAGACATAAGGAAACTTAGGAACTGCTTCATTTTTGTTCTCACTCAAAAGATCTTTGATAGGAACTACAATCTCATCAAGTTTTTTTTCTAAAGAATAGCCACAATGCGCCCAGGAAAGTAATGTAACAATATGAGTATTTAAAGAAGTCCCCTCTTTAGATGCTGATGAAGCCAATGTGGCATGTAAGCTTTTGGGGATTCGGAGAACAAAACGGCCACTATATTCCTCTTTTTTAGGGGTTGGTTCTGGAATAGGAATCCCCTTTTTTATATATGCAGAAAAGCGCTGGCGCATAGATTTTTTTAATTGTTTTAATGCCTCATCCTCAGTCTCTCCATCCCCAACTATAGCATAGGAACCAACCTCAGGAAGTGAAGCAATGTATCCTCCTCCTTTATCTTTAGGAACTGGAAGAATTTCAATCTTGTATGGCAGGTTCAAATAATATTCAACGGTCTTCTTCATTCTTCTTCTCCCTCTTTATCAAATAAGAGATCTATGACATTAGCTAATCTTTGCAAATAAATCCCCTTCACTTTCTTCCCACTTTTTACAGGAATCGTAAAATCACCTGCCGGACCATACTCTCGGATACCTAGCAATCTCTCATCCGTAATTACAATGTGTGATCCGCCTTCCCATTTATATTGCCCAGGAAAATAGTAATCCAACATTGCTATTACTTGGTCTTTTGGTGCATCTGTTGGTGGATTTCTATACCAGTGATCTAAGCGTTTTCCTCGTTTAGTCATATCTTCAATCCTCTTATAGTATCAAATATAGTATCATAATATTAGATGTCAACAAAAAGTTTTGATTTGAAAAATTCAGTGTCAAACCTTGACTATGGACTAATAATAACGCCACGCAAAAATTGTTTTACCCCTGCCGGCCAACTATCTATTTTTCACTAACCTCACCCACTAAGATATTACGTTACCATAACGAAGTGAGGGCTAAGGTTCTTCGTTCCAGCGCTTCAAGACTCTTCTAACTTGAGGCAGAGTTTTTGCCGGCGGGAAAACAGAGAGTACCTGGACTGTTCCCGCCATCGAACATTGCAGGAGGACCGAGAAGAGGAGTTTTAATTCCCCGGGAGAAGCATTCTTCCTGCGTTTGTCTTAACCCTTTCTAATTTCTCTAATTTTTCATTACAACCAGTAGTACAAAAAGTAGGGGACGGAGCAAAGTTATCAATTAACTTTATTGTTTCGGCACTGTCGTGTCTGAGGAGCGGTTACAACTTGCCCTTTAAAACTTCTCCCATTTCTCATCAGAAAAGAAAAAACCCGCCGGGAAAAACGGGCGGGTGATTAAATTTAGACAAATTTTTTTTGTGAACCGATAGTTCATATTTTAAGGAGCTTTCTGATCGGCCTAAAAGGATTCTCAGCAGGGTAGTAAGTATATCTATCCTCCCCATTTTTTGCAAGAGCAATCGGAGCTATATGCCAATTTATTTGTAAAGTATTTATGAAAATAGGGGGCAACGCTGCCGAAGTTGTATCCGCAGTCGATGACGGCAGGGGGTCACGGCCGAGGTCAGCGCCCTCGGCTACAAGGGGCAGGACTTCCGTCTAAAGCCCGTCTAAAGCCCGTCTAAAGCCGGCTCTTCGACCGGCTCTTCAGATCCTTCATTTTATTAAGAAACTTCGTCCGGATCTTAGAAAAGTCCTGCACTACGAGCCAGGGAAGGCTAATCAGAAACAATCGATAAAAAACTTGGAAAAAACTTAGGGGACGTTGTTAAGTTGTTAAGATATTTTTTAAGAACAAAATATTTAGATTGCGGAAAGAGGGTGGAAAGAGGGTGGAAAGAGGGTCGGACCTGCGTAACTGTCTACAAATATATGTATTAGGTTTATTTTTGGCCTTCAGAAGGCCTTAGAGTGCCAGTTTTACCCCCAAAACTGGCACTCTAAGACCGAGCATTTGGGGTAAAATCTTTAATCTTGACTATTTAGTCTTTCAAATTTTGGTAATCCCGGGGATATATTACTTGATTATTGTTGATTTTCGCTTGTGAGGCTGACGAAGTTGTATCCGCGATCGATGAGGGCAGAGAGATCACGGCCGAGGTCAGCGATCTCGGCTACAGGGGGCAGGACTTCCATCTAAAGCCCGTCTAAAGCTGGCTCTTCGACCGGCTCTTCAGATCCTTCATTTTATTCAGGAACTTCGTCCGGATTTTCGAAAAGTCCTGCACTATGGGAAATGGGGTCAGATCACACTAACGTATTGAATATAAAGTGGTTACCCCAAAAATATGGTCTCATATCGGGTAAGGTTTCAGTGAACCCCATCGCCTCGTGCTCGTAGCGGCGACCTTCAGGTCGCCATCGTGTGATAGCCTAAAGGCAGCCGCTACGAGAGACGGGGTTCACTGAAAGCTTACCATATCGGTCTTAGGTGCGTTTTTCGGGGTTAGATCCCTCATTTCTTCGGGACAACTCCGTTGAAAAACGCTTCTAAGGCCGTTTCCCCCCCGGGGTAATACAAAATTTCCGTTCTGTGATTGTGCTTTGTCACACCATTCATTACACCATCGCTATATGTGACCTTCTTTAACATTGAGTAGTTTGGATCGGGGGATTACCCGGACCTACTTCGGCGGATCAGGAGATTCTCCCCGCCCCGGTGATTATGACGGCGACGGAACCACCGAACCGGGGATTTTCCGGGAAAGTTCCGGACTCTGGGCAATAAGGGCTGTGACCCGGGTATATTTCGGCGGATCAAACGATCTTTCGGTAACAAGGTAAATGAGCGGCCTGGAGCAAAAATAAAATCGAGACGGAATAAACCGGTCTTCCCGGACTCTCCCAAAACTTTCTCATTTTTCCCTCCGGTCAGTTGTTTTTTTCAGCAGAACAGTATCCGCATTTCTGCTTCTCAGGCATTGGAAAACCTCCCGGATCTCTTGATAAGCGGTCGGATCAACTATGGCTGGCTCCATCTTTACCGTATAATTAAGGAGAAGACGATGGTCTCCATCCTCTTTCGTTTCTTCTTTCATCTGGAAATCCACACTTACGGGAACGCCG
>Ga0222627_1000755_pt1 | contig 12025 bp, 15 predicted proteins | sample AntAcemetageno93_FD_179859 | JGI IMG/M metagenome (GOLD analysis project Ga0222627, IMG submission 179859) | Saline water microbial communities from Ace Lake, Antarctica - #93 | ecosystem: Environmental > Aquatic > Non-marine Saline and Alkaline > Saline | place: Antarctica: Ace Lake | collected... | reverse complement strand
CAATACGACTGGGGCTAACAACAACGCAATGGGTTATGCTTCACTGTATTCCAATACGACTGGGGCTAGCAACAACGCAATGGGTTATTATTCACTGCTTTCCAATACAACTGGATATCACAACAACGCAATGGGTTTTTTTTCACTGCTTTCCAATACAACTGGGATTAACAACAACGCAATGGGTTATGCTTCACTGCGTTACAATACAACTGGAAGTTACAACAACGCAATGGGTTCTTTTTCACTGTATTCCAATACGACTGGGGCTAGCAACAACGCAATGGGTTATGATTCACTGCTTTCCAATACGACTGGATATCAAAACAACGCAATGGGTTATTATTCACTGCTTTCCAATACAACTGGAAATCACAACAACGCAATGGGTTATGCTTCACTGCGTTACAATACAACTGGAAGTTACAACAACGCAATGGGTTTTTTTTCACTGTATGATTTAGAAGATGGTTCTTCTAATACAGGGGTTGGTTACAATACAGGCAGAGGTATTACTTACGGTTCAGGCAATACTATTTTAGGTGCAAGTGTTACTGGGCTTGATGCTGGTTTGACTAATAATATTATTCTTGCAAATGGTACTGGAGCAATCAAAGCACAACACGATGGAACAGATTGGAGTTTGACTGGGAATGTAAAACTTATTGCAGATAATCAGAAGCTACTATTCGGTGCTGGAGATGATGCTTCAATAACTTATAATGGAACAAATCTAATAATTAACCCTAAAGAAGTTGGGACTGGTATAGTAGATGTTTTAGGAAACATTAAAGCTGTTGAAGTTTTAGGAAAACACAAAACAAATGATGGAACTAGTGCAGTTGCAAACGGAACTTATACTATGGGAATCGGAACTACAATAAATGGAACTATTACAATTAAAGATGGTTTGATTACAGCTTTAACAGAAGCAACATAAAGGAGGAATAAAATGGGATTAAAAAAGGTAAAAGAATTAGATAACGGAACAAGTGGTGAATATTGGGTTGCAGAAACACGCAACGAGATGATTAATAAAAAGACAATAGTTCTTATGCTTTTATTCAAAGACAAAGCAACAAGAGAAGCAGGAAAAGGTTTTTTAATAAGAACAAGCATAGAACCTATTGATGGGATATATCTTACAGGCAAAAAGGTATATTCAGAGATAGTAAAAAGTAATATGAGTGAAGCTGTTGAAGAGGTTAAAGACCATGAAGGTAACGTTATAACAGAAGCAGTTGAGGCAAAAGAACTAAACTGGTTTGCTGATGCAGAAGATTGTTAACTTTGTCAGATAGATAAGTTGTATACTATAATTAAGAAAAGGAGCAAATTATGGCAGGATCAAATGATACAATAACAGGGATAATGGGAGAGTTTGGACTTCCTTCTAATTCTAATAGCTCTGCTATAAGTGATTTAGAAAAGAGTATACTTGCTTCATCTAAGCCTTTAATAAACGAGCTTAGAAGTACTGGACAAGAACGTTTAACTGGTCAGGGACTAGGTATATCTAGTTTTGGCGATCAGGCATTAAAGAAACAAGAAACAGATATTTTAGGACAAATTACAACTAATATTGCTGGACTTAAATTTGGTGAACACAGCAAAGATACTGAGTTTGCTAGAGATATTGCTAGGCTTAGAGAACAGGGTGATGTTAGTTTAGTATTAGAAAAAGGAAAGATAGATGCTACAGGACAAGCTTCTTCAATAGCTGATATAGAAGGTTTGTTTACAAATTCGTTACTAGACCAGATTAATCTAGCTAGTGGTGGAGATGAAGCTCCTTTCTTACTACCTCTATTAAGTGCATTTCAGGAACTTCCTAATCTTAAAAACTCAGGTGCTAGTTTCAATGATGCAATAATGAATCTTGGTACTACATATACAGGACTTCAAGGTCTTGATTGGTTTAAAAACCTATTTAATAGTGATGATAATAGTGGTGATATAGTTAGCGGTTTGTTTAGTGCTGATGATTTGAACGCAAAAGAGAATCGATAACAATGGTTGGAACTCTTTTTGATGATATATTAAAGCTAGACCCTTCTAATGTTGGAATAACTGACCTTAGTCAGGGTTTTGAAATTACTCCTGATGGAAAACTTAAGCGTGGAACTACTTCTGGTTCTGATGCTGATAAAAATACATTAGAAAAGGTTTTTTCTAAAACAGAAATAGATGGAAAGCCAAGAGATAAAATTAAATCCAGAAAGCAAATAGAGTTTGATAGAAGACAAGAAGAAGCACAGAAAATAAAAGATGCTGAAACTAGCAAGCCTGAAGATTCTACTGCAGAAGGTACTGATGGTGATGGTTTAAATTTAAATTTAGATTTCGATATTCCAGATTTACCTAATATAGATTTTGATGTAGAAATTCCAGATATTGGGAAGATATTTGATTTACCAGAAACAGATGTACCAGATATTAAACTAGATATTCCAGAGATAAGTTTACCTAAAATAGACTTACCGAATATAGATATTCCAGAAGTTGACATCCCTAAGTTTGTTGATGATATTGGTATAAAGCTTGGTGATATGGGGTTAGATATTCCTATAGATTCTGACTCGATAATAAGAGAAGGTGATGGAACTGGTTTTGGTGAAATTACTGTTGGTGATGGTATAGTTTTAGATGTTACTAATGATATAGAAAATACTTGGAATGATATTACTACTGATACAGTTTTACGGGATAGTAACGCTAAGGACTTATTTGAACTAGCTAATGATCCTAAGAAATTTGTTGAAGATAAGGGTGTTGAGTTTGCGGATGATGCTTTTAAAAAAGTTACTAAAGACATTCCGCTTATAGGAGATATAGCAAACATATCTGAGATAATTAGCAATCCTGATAAAGCAGGTAGAGCAATAGCTACTGAATCTACACATGCAGTACTTAATACAATACCTGTTATTGGTAATGTTATATCTGTTATAGCTAGGATATTTAGGTATAGTTGTTATCTTGCTACTACTGCTCACATGCACGGACTAATTACAGATAAAGAATGTTTATCGTTTGCTAGATATAAGATAAGACATGAGAACGAATTTAGTAGAGCTTCTTATCTGACTACTTTTTGTTTACTGAACCCATTAATGGTAAGGTCCAAGACTTTTACCAAGATTATATTTAATATATTCACTAAGCATTGGTTGAATTATATCAAGGCTAAGAATGATAATAAAATGACCATGATTATAAGGCTAAAACTATTACCACTTAGAATAACTATATACGCTGGTTTCTTTATATTACTACCTATTGGAGTCTATTGGCTAACAAGAGGTTTGCTTGGAAAAATAACAGACTTTGCTGATTATCAGAAAACATTTAGGAGGCTTAGTTATGGAAGGTGTTAAGGGTTTACAAGACATAATGGCTGTACTTAAAGATGATAGTTTGCCAAACAACGTTAGATTTATTAAAATATTAAAAGAGGCACAAAAGCTTAAAAAGGGAGAATCTAATGGCAAATCTACTTGAAGAAATATCACAATTTAACATGAGTGGTACTGCTGGAACTCTAAATTCAGTACCAGGACTTGGTGGTCAGGGAGTAAAAATTGGTACTAAAAAACAATTAGATACTAATGCTATGCTTGATAAAGCTGTAGTTGCTATGCAACAGGCGAAGAAAGCTAAACAGGCTGAAGGTCAAAAGCAACAAGCTATAAATACTGCAAAAGCTAATGATACCAAATCGCAGTTCTTTGATTTCCTAGATACTGCTCCTGATGCTGTATTACAAGACCCTGCTTTCATTCAAAAGATTTCTGGTAAGATTCCCGGTGGTGCTACTGCTGAAAGTTTGACTAAACTAAAAGCAACTAGAGCTAGAGCTAAAGCACAACTAAAACAATTAACACCTGAACAGGTTTCAAAGATGCCACAAGAAGCTTTACAGAGTCTAGCTCAAATAGGTATAACTGACCCTCAGAAGCTTGCTACTCCTAAATGGGTACAAGACCTTCAAGGACTAGGTAAAAGTGTCGTTAAGGGTGCTATAGGTCAAGGAACTGCTAAACCTAAAGGTATGTTTGGTGCATTTGCTGAGTCTAATAAGGTTGCCGATGTTCTAGATAAAGATAAATCATCAATAATAAATAATCGACTTTGGACTTTAGGTCAAAATAAGGCTAATAGTTCAAACGAGGCACAGACTGTTAGTTTTACAGATGGTAGTAAATTTTTAATTAATCCTGAAAAACAAGACGATAGTAAGAGGTTTGTTCAGGGTTATTTTAATATAGAAACAGGTAAAAGGGTTAAGCCTATTGAGTTAAGAGGTACAGACCCATCAAATATAGGAGTTGGGTTTTATAAAGAGGAAAATGGTGAAATGGTTTTACAGACTATAGCACCAAAGCTTACGCCAGAACAATCGGCTGAATTGTCTAGACTTACCGCTGAAAGAAAGCAACTTGATAAAGAGGTTATTAAAGACAATGAGGAATCAAAGGATGTTTTTGAGTCTATAAATAACACAGGAGAACATTTCCTAAATATGCGTAATATTTTAAAAGATATACCAGCCGGATATGTTGGTAGTACTAAAGCTAGTTTTGATACATGGAGAGATAAACTTGGTCTGGGTGCAAATGAAACTTCAATGAAAGTTGCAGAGTTTAACACAATGAAAACAACTTTAGCTAATTTTGCAAGAAGTGTTGGTAAAGAAAAAGGTGTTTTGTCCGATCAAGATATATCAAGAGCTATGTTGGCATTTCCACTTATTAGCGATTCTAAATCTCAAAGAATAGGTAAACTAAAAACTGTTCAAAAACTACTTAATACCTCTATAAAAAATAATTCTATAAAAAATAAAATACCTGATTATAGAAAACATTATATAAACTTAATGGATGTCGAGATGATTAGAGTTACATTTAAAAACGAAAAAGATTTTAATGAATATAATAAAGGTGGGGCTGTTCCTATTGGAACTACTATTATTATTAACGGTAGCCCTGCTGTGTGGGATTAACAATGGGCTTAATTTATACTAATAGCAACATAAAAGAAAAGACAAAAGAACAAGGTTTTGTACAAGCAATAGACAAACCTTTTGTTGAAACTAAAAGCTCTAGTGGAATTACTTATTTAGATGGAAGCACTAATGATCCTACTAATTTAGACAACCCTTCACCTTCTGGTAGTGAGTTAAAAAAACAGCCAAGTTTTCTTCAAAAAGCAATGTTTTTTCCTGTAAGAATATTACCAGATGTAGCTGAAATAGCTGGTGAGATTATAGGTACTGGTGCTGGCATTGGTGCTGGTGCGCTTACTCCCATACCTCTTGTTGATGATATTATTCTTGGTGCTGGTGGATGGAAAGCTGGCGGTGCTATTGGTCGTGTTGTAGGTGAAGAACTTCAGGAAAACATAATCAATCTAGTATCACCTAAGCATGAAAGAAAATCTCAAACAGAAATAGCTAAAGGTGCTTTGATTGAGGGTGGCAAATCTCTGGTTTTAAGTAACACAATAGATTATGCTTTTAAGGGTGCTAAAGCTGTTAATGCTTTTACTGGCAAAAAGATTACTAAAGGGTTAAGTAAGTTCGCAGAACCTATTCTTAAAATAGAGAAGATAGATAAGTTGTTAGGTGAAATATCTATAGCAAACGATAAACTATCTCTTAAAGCAAGAAATATTAAAAATAAAATAACAGACAAAATGAAAGTTCTTAAAGATAAAGAAGCAGTTCGTATTGACAATTTAACAGAATTAGCATTGATAAAACTTGAGGATTTAGATTCTGTAGCAAATAAGCAAATTGCTGATATGGTAGAGCCAGTTGAAAGTTCGGCAAGAAGAGCATATGAATCAATTAAAAACGAATACAAAGTTCTTGGTAAAAAGATGAATAAAGATGGTGTTGTTGTTAATATGATTGATGAGATTTATGAATTAGAAAGCTATCTTAAAAACTTTAAATCTTCTGATAAAAAAATAAAGAAAAAAATAAAATCTATAACTATGTTTGCTTCTGACGCTAAAAAAGGAGATATACCATTTAGTGAAGCTTTGAACCTAAAAAGAGATATTCAGGACTTATATCTTTCAGTACAGTCCAGAGGTAGTTCTTCTGAAAAAGCAAGTGTAGCAAATATGAATAAGCTATTATCTGGACTTTCCGACAAACTTAACGATGCTACTGGTGGAGAGCTTGTTGAGATAAATCTTAGAAATTCAGAAGTTATGGATATAATTAAAAATAGTAAAAATTTAATTAATTTATTTCCAAAATCTAGTGCTAAGAAAGCTGAACAATTAGCAAAAGCTGGTAATCTACTTGGCAATATAGAAAAACAAGTTAATAAAAAAGGAACTAGTTTTTTTAGACTAACACCTGAAGATGTTTTTGAAGGTGCTAAGAATGGTCAAAGTATGGTTGATTTAGCTGATGATAAAATATTAAAACTATATGAACAAGCTTATGCTTTAAAGAAAACAAACAACAAGGAGCTTCAGGCTCTTGGTGATAAGATGATAGATGGTTACAGAAGTATAGCAAACACATACTATGAGAAACGAAATATTAAACAGGTTGCGGATCAAGCAATTAAATCATTAAAGAATCAAGGTATAAATATTCAAGGTATAAATATTCCAGAAGAAAATTTGTTGAAACAAATACAAGATGAAATAGCATCGAATACTTCAAATAAAATTATGCTAAAAGAATCAAAAACCAAAATAAAAGAATCTAATAATCTTATAGGTGAAGGTGGTTTGCTTGCTTTGTATGTAGTTGCTAACGGAATAACAGCCTTGCCACTGATTCCAAAAGAAATGAAAATTCCTATTAGAACAGCTATTACAATGATAACTCTTAGCAAGTTCTCTCCTTCAGCATCTAGAATAGTGTTGCGACAAATAGAATCATTAGAAAAAACAGCACTAAGTAAAACGCTATCAAAAGCATCGGGTAGAGAAGTAAAAATCGCAATAGATTCACTAAGGGCATTATATTCTTCTGTGAACTCTGAGTCTGAAGAGAACAAACGAATAAATAAAGCATTACAAGAAAAAAGATAGAGAAATACATTTTATTATTCTTCTAACGGTGGTGTTACAGGTTTAACTTCTTCTACAATCTTACCTTTTTTAATAGCTCTAGTTTTAGAAGCTTCCTTTAAATCCTTAACATGTTGGGCACTAGGTTTTAGTTTTTTATTATCCTGTGCCTGTTTTTGTTCATACAATTTTCTAGCACTAGAGAAGTTCTCAGTATATTTATCTTCGTCTATATCTGCATGAAGAGTTAAGTTAGCTATCTTCTCATCTACGGTAAGGTCGTTCTTGAACTTTTTCTGCTTTGCTAGATGCTCGGCTAACTCTTCTTTGGAAAAATCTATTGCTGAGCCAAATGTACCACTCATATCAACACCTGTAGCTACTCTCGATGCAAATCCACCATGTTTATAGTATTCTGACAATATAAAACATATCTGAAGCTCTGGTGTTCTAAATTGATCCTCTGCTTCTTTAAGTATTTTCTCTTCTAATTCTTTCTTAAATTTAATTTCCATTTTTCTTCACCATAGCCTTTCTTGCTAATCTTTTACTTGAGTTCTTTCTATCAACACTAGCTCTATGTATTTTACTTAGATTTTCACTTGATGGATATAGTTCCCTGTCTAATTTAGCTTGTTCTTTCATGTAAGCTTCTCTTTCATTTGTGGTATCGTCTTCATGTTCTACTAGCTTCTCGATATGTTCTTCTGAATAAAACCTATATTCCATAGGTGATTTTTCTTCATCAAAAGCTCCAAGTATTTCTTCTATAGAACAGTCTTTTGCTGGTATAGCTAGTTTAAATTCTTCAATAACAGTATCGTGCATTTTCCTAGTATCAATAACTGGTTCTATTTTTGTTACTTTTTTTCCGAATCCAAACAGTTTTAATATATTCATTTTTCTCTCCCTAATTGGTGTGCTGTTACCAAAATAAATTCATCTTTTTCTTTTTCTGAAAATATAAACAAGTTCTTATTTAATACAACGTATCTAAAACCACCATGATTATAAGCTTCTCCATTCTCAAAAGCTCTATTAACCATTTTTCTCAAGAACTTACCTTTCCAATTAAATCTTTCCTTGATCCTTTTCTTAGCGTGATCGCTTATCAGTATTGTCGTCATTATTTATTCATTATCTCTACATACCCCTTTTCAGCCCAATACTTTTCCATGTTTACTGCACATACCTTACTATCATCATCAAGTAAAGAATCCATTACAGCCTTTAACATGTTGTCTATATCAGGCTTTTGGTCATGCTCAGTTCCTAACTTTTCAGCCCTTTTCTTTTTAGACCAAGACTTAGACATTTTCACATGGAAAACTATTGAGAATCTATCTGCAAGTTTAAAATTCTTACTATTACAAATTAAGTTGATTGCATCTTTGAACTCCCAATATCTAGTAACGCAAGGCCTATTAGCCCACTTATCACGCTGAGTGAGTCGTGGTTTGCCAATAGGCTCTACGTCTAGAGTAATAAAATTAGATTGGGCAAGATTCACTATCTTCAACCTCTTCTTCGACTGCAGTAAAAGAGTTACCAAGCATTTTTACACTATTAACAATTACAGTTACCTGAGTATACTTTTTATCATTACCAGCCTCTATGAGCTTAGACTCTATACTACCAGTAACAGATAAGGTATCACCACGCTTAACGTGTTCACCAATAATGTTTGCTGTTTGATTCCAAGCAATACACCGATGAAACTCAACAGGTGATTTAGGAAATTTCTGAACTGCTAGATTGAAGCTACAGAAAATATTTCCGTTGTTTTTCCCTGAGTCTTTTACTTCAGGTGCTTTTGTTATGTATCCAATAAGTAGAACCATATTAGTAGGTGTAGTCATTAGTCTTTTTCTTTAGCTTCTAGTAAGTTCCAAGCCTGACCAATAACCTCGATAATAAAAGATTTTCCAATTCTCTCTTTTATTAAAGCAATTTCCTCTACAGTAAGCTCAACTTCTTTTTTACAAGAATTGATCTTATTGGCTACATTATATAACTCAAACTTCTTTTCGCCAGTTAAAGCACCATCAGTATCTAAACTGTTAGTTAAAGCTCTAACCATAATAGATTTTAAAGTAGAGTTACTTCCATTCTCATCTATTATCTTTGTTCCATCTAACTTTGTTATCTCAGTATCTATTTTAACTTTCATAATTTACTCTCCCATTTCTTCACAGAATTTACTTACATTACACCAATTTTCACATTTTCTTCCATCCCAATTCTCACGGTTGTTACATTTAGGACAATACTTTTTTTTCAGAGCATGTTGCAACTGCTCCTCTTTCATATTAAAGTACTGCATAACCTCTTCTCGCTCATAAATAGGAAGCTCTATTAAATACATGTTCTCAAGAACTCCACGCTGTTTAGCCATCTGAGTACCACCATCACGAACAGTTATCTGTAAGAACATTCTCTTTACAGGAAACCCTGCATCTTCATAGAAAAGTCTGTACCTATTCTGTTGCATTGTGTATTCCCAATTATCAACTAACTCAGGGTCTCTTATCCATTTATCGACCATTTTCACATCACCAGCTTGATATACTACCCCTTTCCTAGTAGTTTTTTTAACGTATAAATCACCGTCAGGATGTTCTATTTGTTCTGCTCTAAGTCCAAGCATCTGACCAACTTTGTAACTACCAGTAGATTTATAATCATAAAGGAAACAATTATCACCTTCATATAAATCAGCAGTACCAGACATGAAATCTTTAAAAGTTACTTCAGCTAACTCGTTCTTTCCAACATTCTGCTCAAGCTTAGAGTGCATATCAGTACCAAGTAATCTAAAAGCCTGATCCTTTGGCTTTATATAGAAATCGTTCTGTATCTCTAACATGGCCTCTCTAGTTCCTTTTAGAAGCTGTGTAGTAGAAGCCATACCTTTCCAGATTCGTGTTTTAGCTATCTCTACAAGTGTAGGCCTAGTTAAACATCTTTCTCCACTAGGACAACCACTCAGACATCTATCGAACTCAATTAAACCATCTCGACAATCAAATCCTATTTGTGGCATTACTCTTCACCTTTAAGTTCTGTGAAGTATTCAATAACTTCACTTATCTGTGATTTTGACAAATCTTTACTAGAGCGTACACCCCACTTAGCTTGTAGAATATCTTTACCAGCAGTTTCGTAGTCCATACCAATAGAAGTTATAGTTGTCATAAGCTTCTTAATCTGTGCAGAACTAGGCATATTTCTAAAACTAGCAGTAAATTCTAGGATTTGTTTCTCAGTTAATACAGAAGAATCTTTAGCACCATTAAATTTATCAAACATAACGCCTCTGGCCTCAGTTAAACCCATATAGCTATCATTAATAGATTTACCTAGTTCAACCCTCATGGCTTGAGTAGCCATTTTAAGCTTAATATCTTTTTCCTCTAAAGGTGGGACAGGAAAATCTTCGTCTTCGTGATCTACAGTTCCAGCATCTTCATCTTCATCTTCAGCTTCCTCTTTAACTTCTTCCTGCTTTGGTTTTTCCTTTACAGGTTCTTCTTCTTTCTCAACTACTTCAGCTTCAATAGCATCTTCTTTAATCTTTTCTTTTTTAGTCTTTTTAGCTTTAGTTTCTTTCTTTTCAACAATAGGTTCTTTAACTATTACACCAGTTGGTAAAGGTGCTTCAGCCTCATCTATTGAGTTTATTTCAGTAACCTCATACAAACCACCACAATCATCAGGAAAAGCTTCTCTAAGAGCTTGCATCAACGCAACCTTTTTAAGCATAGTTTTAGGTTTTGATTTCCACATAGAGTTAGGTGCTTCTACTCCTGAATGATAATCCTTTTTAACACCAACATACTCTACATAATCAACAGTAACAGTTATAGGAACTGCGAAACCGTTCATGTGAACTTTAGCAGTAGCAGTCATATCCGAATCTCTGAAGTTTTTCTTATCAACTGATCCTTCACATTCAACTACGTGTCCTGAATATTTAGCACTCTTCATAGCTCTTTTAAGGAAAGTCTCTTTACCTACTACGATTGTTGCAGGTGATCTATCGTTATACTTAATCAAATAAGCCTCTCTAATGAATGGGTTTAGGTTCTGAGCTTTACATATCTGAAGAAATACATGTATCTCTTTTTCTGTAGCTTTCTCGCATATGTATTTCTTTACGTCAGTATGTGTTAATTCAAACTTCTTTCCATTTGTTTCTACGACAACTAAGTCATTATTCTTTTCCATCTTTAACTCCTTTTTTATTTTACTTATTTAACTCTATCAGACTATACTCAACTAGTCAATACTGTTATCTTTTATTAGTTCCTCAACCCTTATCTTGCTTGAGTTGTAGCATTTTTCAACATCATCATCGCTGAATATTTTTCCTTTCTCTTTTTCCATCCTTCCAAGCTGTCTATTTATCTTAAATTTAACAACATCCCATACTTCAGGATATTTTATAGCGAACTGTAGACACATGACGATATTATCTCCAAGTTCATTTATAAAATTACTTTTTGTTGATAATGCTGGATGATCTATTTCCCAAAGAAGTTCTTCTAGCTCTTCTTTCATCTTAGCTAACTGTGTAGGTTCTCTATAATAATCAAATATTTTTCTTAAATCTTTTTCCAGTCGTTTTGTTATATCATTGTGATATTTTATATTATTTTCTATTAATTCAATTTCATCTTTATTACTTCTAAAAACAATCTCAACATCTTTTAATATTTTAAGTAGTTCACTATCTTCTACTTCTGAACCAAAATAAGGGTCAAAGCTAGAATAAGCATCGAAAAGAAAACAATAACAATCATCTGAATCGTTCCACTCTATATTGTTATCTTCTAATATGCTTTCACATTCATTATTAAATCTTTTTACTTCACTCATCTCTTTTTACTCCTTATACTTTGCTTTAAGCTTCTTGCTTCTTAGTCATTAGTTTTCTCCTTAACCTTATCGTACTGTCTCTTGCTATACTTACCACAACGCTCACAAT
>Ga0222627_1000753_pt1 | contig 12051 bp, 9 predicted proteins | sample AntAcemetageno93_FD_179859 | JGI IMG/M metagenome (GOLD analysis project Ga0222627, IMG submission 179859) | Saline water microbial communities from Ace Lake, Antarctica - #93 | ecosystem: Environmental > Aquatic > Non-marine Saline and Alkaline > Saline | place: Antarctica: Ace Lake | collected... | reverse complement strand
TGATTAAGAGTCAGCTGCTCTGCCAACTGAGCTACGGAGAGAAAGCGGAGGCAAAATTACTATTTTTTATAAATAGACAACGATTAAATACGGGTTTTTGAATCAAATTCAGGCTACTAAAAAAAGTCAACTTTCCCAGTATCTAAACTGTAGTATGCCGGAATAATTTTGACACCCCTATTTTCAACGGCATTTTTAATTATATCAGACTTGGTCTTTAATTCTTTAGCAGTAAGTTCAACATTTTTCTTTGCTACTTCATTTACAGAGGCTCCTTTTTTTGAAGTTGCTATTGCAGGAGCAAGATAGGATAGCAGATGGTTTAAATTGGCTCCATTATCACCTCCGGCCTTAGCCGCAGTTACAGCGCCACAACATTGATGGCCTAGTACCACAATTAATTTTGTGTCTAAATGTTCTACTGCATATTCAATACTTGCTATGGAAGAAGTATTGGCCACATTACCAGCAACTCTTACAACAAATAATTCTCCTAAGCCGGTATCAAACATAAGTTCGGGGACTATTCTACTATCAGAACATCCTAGTATAATTGCAAAGGGTTGTTGTCCTCCCAGTAAAGCTACTCTTCTTGCATCATCTTTTAATTTTCCATCTGGCTGATCAGCTACAAATCTTGCATTGCCTTCTTTTAATTTGTTTAAACTTTCTTGTGCTGTCATATGAGTTTTTATTGGGTAAATCTATGTAATTTAACTTTTTAAAGTTATTTATTATAAACTACTTCTTGTTTTTTATACTCTCGCATTTGTTTAGTAGGTTCAATTATCGAATATCCTTTCCAAAGTTTATCATCAAACTGATCAACATAAACTATTTCCATAACTTTCTTTTCTTCAAAATCTGTGAATTGTTTCTTCAAAATTTCTTTGCCTTTAAGTACAAGCAATTCAAATGATTGTTCTGATCTTAACGATACTTCAACTCCGACTTTAGCTTCATTTAGCGTTTTATCAAAAAGGAATCTTTTCCTTTTTTTTAGTAGTGCTATACTTCTATCAAAAGTAACATATGAACCCTCCTTTTTTGAGAAATATTTTAAACTGTAAGTGCTATCCTTTTTCTCAAAATATATAGAACCGCTATATTCATCTTCTGTATATCCAACACCCAATAAGTGAAAATCCTTTCCTGTTTTTTCGGGAGCGTATTCATAATCAGCTCTTATTAAAGCAAAAGTACTCATTGATATATACATTCTGCCAATAAACTCTCCGCTACTTTTAGGTTTAAAATCGATAATGTATACTTCTTCTCCCGCTACGCTAGTACCTCCTGCAAGAACGTACCTGTATTTACCAGTGCTGTGTAAAAATTCCCAATCGTTTTTATTATCTAGTAAACTATAGTTAAGACGATATTTTATTCTCCGGTTAAAGTGTTTAATTTTTCTTTCATTTTCTTTAAGAGAATCATTTTCAGCTCTATCATTTTCATCATCCATATCAATTTTCTGGCCGAAAATTCCACTTTTAATTTTCCAATACTCTTTTTCTTTGGTGTTTGTAAAAATATTCTCAAAAATTGTCTTAATTTGTTTTAGTTCGGCAATATCTTTCTCTTTGAGGGAAACTGTTTTTATCGGATCTATTTTAAAATTAATTGAGTCATCTTCATTTTCTGAAAAATAAAGGTTTCCCAAAAAATCGCGATATGATGTAGAATTCTTCGGCATTTTTTCTTCGATTAAATCTAACAGATCTCTATCGAGTTCTGCAAATGAGCTTTTTTTATAACTGAGCTTGATTTCATCAAAATCAGAAGTATATCTTTCCCGAATAAATGTTTGATTTTTAGTTGTGGTTTTTTTATAATTTGCCTCTTTGTTTTTCAGTATTTTTTTTACAATTTCCTCAGCATTAAGTTTATTGCCAAAAATAAATGTTTCGCTAAGGTTAAAAATATCTTCTTTCAAATATACAATTCCAGAACTGTCCAATTCACCAATAGCTATGTTTTTAGTTTTATATCCAATGTATTGAAAACGTAAAGTATCGGTTTTATCCAAATTTGTAATATTTAATGAGAAATATCCCTTTTCATTACTAATTGCACCTTTGTTTTTGTTTAGTACATAAATATTAGCATAAGGAAGGGCCGAATGACTATCAATATCAATAACGAATCCTTTTAGTTCTTTGTTAACTTCAATAATAGTTGAATTTTGTGTAGTTTGAGATATACAGTTAACAAATGATAAAGAAGTAATAAATATTGATAGAAGAACCCACCTTTTCATAATTTTTGGATTATCAGGCTTTATAAAAATAATTGCTGTTGCTAAATTAAATACTATAAGTCATAAATTTATTCTTTTATGAATTTTTATATTTATTCTTTGACGAATTTATGGCTACAGATGTTACAGGGTTCATATTCTTTAAGATTTGGCATCAATATGCAAACGTTGATACATGTGCATAGTTTTTTTGACTAAAATTCTTAATGTTGTATAATTAGCTTTTTGCTGTCATCTATGTTGAATTCGGGCTGAATATTGAAATGCGTAATATTTCTAACTTGTAGTACCATCTCTATTTTTGGGAGGATATTTTGGAATTCAGTAATTAAAATATCGTTTTCAAGATCGATATGCGCCTCAAAAAATTTGTCCTTATCATTTAGCTGCCATAAATGAACATGATGAACATTTTTTACATCTTCGATACGTGCAATTTCTTTACTAATATCAATAACATCAATATCATGTGGGGTGAATTGCATTAGAATTTTAATGGAAGCCCACAATATTTTATAACTAGAGAATATTAAATAAAAGGCTATTAAAATTGATAGTATACTGTCAATCCTGTAAATATCAAAATATTTCATCAATATTCCACCTATCATTACTGCGATTGAAGTCATTACATCGGTTAGTAAATGCAAATACGCAGATTTCATATTGATGTTGTCTTTTGAATCTTTATGAAGCAGTAGCACACTTATTAAATTAACAATTATGCTGCCGAGCGCAAAATAAATAACGATATCTGCTTTCACAGGTTCAGGATTTAGGAACCTTTCAACTGCTTCCACAATTAAAAAAATTGCGATGGCAATTAATGTTACAGAATTTACAAAAGCCGACAGTATTTCTGCCCGTTTATAGCCGAAGGTTTGTTTTGTAGTTGATTTTCTTTTTGCAAGCCGGTTTGTAAAGTAACTTAGAAATAGGGATATAACGTCGCTAAAATTGTGAAGGGCATCGGATAGAAGAGCTACACTACCAGAAATAATTCCACCTACAATTTGAGAGATAGTAATTAATATATTCAGGGAAATAGCAATCCCAATATTTTTTCCTGAGATTTGGTGACTTTGGTGTGAGTGATTATGTTGCATACAAAAAAACAAGTTTTAATCAAAAGAAACGATCAAAGATATAATATCTTTGCGATTAGATTTTTAATTTATGAGAAGAGACGATAAGATAATAGCCAACCGCGTTGAAATTGATGATATAATTAATAATTCTGATGTATGCAGAATTGCTTTCGCACATAATAATACTCCGTATATCGTTCCTGTTTCGTTTGGGTACAATGGCAAAAGTATTTTTGTGCATACAGCCACAACTGGCAGAAAAATTGAATTCATCAAGAAAAATAATCTTGTTTGTTTTGAATTTGATATTGACGTAAAAACTATAGAAGATGAAACTGTAGCTTGTAAGTGGACCGCTGCCTATAAAAGCGTGATTGGTTATGGTAAGATGATTGAGGTTGAAGAATTTGAGGAACAGAAAAACGCCATAAATCAAATAATGCGGCATTATTCAGGAAAGGAATGGCATTTTAATGAGCAAATGCTAAAAAGTGTTAAACTCTGGAAAATTGATATTCATGAAATTTCAGGAAAGCAATCTGGTTATTAGGCTAATAACTAATCTAACTGTTTATTGCAAAGAATTGTAAATATCATCACTTTTTCTCCAGTGGAAAAAGACTAAGGTTGAACTATTAATTTGAGATTGTTCTTCGTTGATTAAAAATGCCTTTTTGTAGATAAATATCACTGATCTGTTGATTTATTTTAATTTTTCAACAAACTTGACATATTTTTGTGATGTTATTTGAGTTTATAATTATTTGAGATTAATTAGAAATGCTAATTAAATCACCTTAACCCTGAAACCATTTAAAAATAGTAATATGAAAAAAATTCACTTTGTTTTATTAATTGTTTTTGGCATGATCAATAGTATCAACAGCCAAAACTTTTACGACATCAACACAATTAACACCATCGAAATCACTTTTGAAGAGTCGAATTGGGATTATTTACTTGATCAGCTTGCTGCTGCTGGCAATGAAGAAAGGTTGGTTGGGATAGTTTCGGTTAATGGCCAGGTCTTCGATAGTGTGGGTATAAGATACAAAGGCAATAGCACATATAATGCTAACCAGGTTAAAAATCCTTTGAATATTAAACTGGATCATATTATTGATGATCAGCTAATTGAAGGGTATGGCACTCTAAAGTTAGCTAATGTTTTTAAAGACCCTAGTTTTGTTAGAGAAGTTTTGAGTTATGAAATAGCTCGTAGTTACTTACCTGCAAGTCAGGCAAATTATGCCAATGTTTATATTAATGGCACTCACCTTGGTCTATATACCAGCGATCAGAGTGTGGATAAATTTTTTATGCGTACTCATTTTGCCAGTGATGAAAATACGAGGGTCAAAGGTGAAATCACCAGTAGTGGAGGCTCTCCTAGTGGTGGTGTTTGGGAGTATTATGGTGATGATTCGAGCAGTTATTACGGCCTTTACGATATGAAATCTGATTATGGTTGGGGTGAGTTAATTAATTTTCTTGACACCTTAAATAATCACAATAGCTCTGTTGAGCAGGTGCTTAATGTCGATCGTCATCTTTGGTTTCTTGCTTTTTCAAATCTCTTTGTTAACCTTGATGGCCCCATCAATAATCCTCAGAATTATTATATCTATAAAGATGATGCTGGTAGATTCAACCCAATTCCATGGGATTTGAACGAAAGTTTTGGTGTTTTTACTTCACATCAAACCTTGGGGCAACTGAACACAGTACAGTTACAGCAATTTAGCCCTTTTGTTAATTTAAACGAGAGTGATTTTCCTGTTATCAGCAAAATACTCACCAATGAAGCTTATCGCAAAATTTACGTAGCACACATGAGAACTATGCTGGAAGAGAATTTTGAAAATAGTTATTATGAAACCAGGGCATTGGAACTTCAGGAAATAATTGCTGACGATGTTCAAGCAGATCAAAATAAATTTTATTCCTATTCCAATTTTATCAGCAATGTTTACAATCAGGTTGGCGGAGGTCCACAGTCGATTATCGGGATTGTACAATTAATGGATGCAAGGGTTGATTATTTTCAATCACTTACCGAGTTCCAGTATTCTCAACCGGAAATCAATAATGTAGTACATTCTCCTGAACAAGTTTCTCCTAATTCAGAAGTATGGTTCACTGCTGACCTTGTTAATGAAACGGAGACTTTTTTAGCCTATCGATCAAATACATATGATATCTTCAACAAAATTAATATGTATGATGACGGAATACACGAAGATGGAGCCGCAGGAGATGGAACCTATGGAGTCTCAATAATTGTAGGGTCTACGGATTTACAATATTATATTTATGCTGAAAACGATGATGCTGTTGCTTTTTCACCAGCAAGAGCTGAATACGAATTTTACAGCATTAGCATCACCGGTGACTTTGTAATTAATGAATTTATGGCTGATAACGAAAATACTGTTGCTGATCAGGATGGTGATTATGATGATTGGATTGAGTTTTACAATAATGGAATCGAAGATATTAGTTTAGGTGGATATTATTTATCCGATGATGCTGCAGATCCTTATCAATGGGTATTTCCTGATACAACTATCATGTCAGGTGGTTACTTAATAGTTTGGGCTGATAAAGATGAAGATCAGGAAGGTTTACATGCTAATTTTAAATTGTCAGCTTCAGGCGAAATTATTGTTTTGTCTGATCCAAATATGAATTTAATAGACGAGATTAGTTATCTGCAACAGAAAGCAGATACAACTACAGGAAGATATCTAAATGGAACAGGTGTGTTTATTGAAATGCTTCCGACATTTGAAGCTGAAAATGTCGATTTACTTAGTGTTGTAGTTGAACAAAATATTGCACACAATTCTGGATTTATATTGGAACAAAATCATCCTAACCCATTCAACACAACTACTAATATTGCATTTAGCCTTCAGGCGGGAAGTGATATTTCTCTCAATATTTATAATCCATACGGAGTTGTAATTCGTAAACTCGTTTCTGGTTTTCTGCCTGCCGGCAACTATACATATTCATGGCAACCCGATGGGCTTCCTAGTGGTTTGTATTTCTATTCGTTAACTGTTGGAGGACAAGCAGAAGTGAAAAAAATGATAGTTCAATAGAATAGCGACATGAGGTCTTTACAGTACCAATAGATTGTTGTCATGAGGCTGTCCAAGAAGTTAGTTTTTTGTCATTCTGAACGATAGTAAAGAATCTCTAAGTGACAATTAAACAACATATTAGATTCTTCGTTATCACTCAGAATGACAGACGTTATTAACTTTTTGGACAGCTTCATTAGAACAATGAGCTTTCCAAAGGTCTCACAATTTGATTTTAATTATTATAAAGTCTGTTTTATCAAACTCAGTGCAATTTTATTATTTTAGTAAATTATTATGACTCATAATATTAAAATAAAAAAGACTAACACATTAAAATTTGCAGAACTTATACTACTCGTTTTAGTGTGGGTTGTGCTGATAGCTGCCCCTGTTTTTTTTAATGGAAATAAATCTCTGGAATGGCAGGATTTTTTAAATCCCATGGAAACTATTATTCCCTTATTTTTTATTTTCCTCATAAACCGATTCATACTTGTACCTAAATTGCTTTTCAATAAAAGAAGGCTCTCTTATTTGATTTCAGTTGCAGGCTTAATTGCGGTTTTCTCCTTGGGCTCATTATTTTTCTCTTCCAAACTTGTAGATGGTAAACCTCAATATGAAATCAATAATCAACTGCAGCCACCACCTCCACATCTTGATCCTGCTGGTAATCGTTTTCCACCACCAATGGAACCATTAAGAGGTAGACCTATGCCCCCTTTTGCCAACCTACTGATATTTTCATTTTTATTAATAGGTTTTGATACAGGACTAAGGGTTTCCTTTCGTTTGGCAGAAACAGAGAAAGCTAAAGCCAAACTTGAAAAAGAAAATGTGGGAACACAATTGGCTTTTTTGCGTAATCAGGTGAGCCCACACTTTTTTATGAATACATTGAACAACATACATTCACTCATTGATTTTGATTCGGAAGAGGCAAAAGAATCAATTATCCGTTTATCAAAGCTCATGCGTCATTTACTGTATGAATCAGAAATAGAAAAAATACCTATTCAGAAAGAAATAGATTTTATCAAAAATTATGTAGATTTGATGAAGTTACGTTTTTCCGATAGGGTAAAAATTAATTTGAATATTCCCGAACAATTACCCGACAAAAAGATTCCTCCATTGTTGTTCACTTCTTATTTGGAAAATGCATTTAAACATGGGATAAGTTACCAGCACACATCGTTTGTTAATATAACATTTTTTGTGGAATCCGACAATTTAAGTTTTGAGGTTAGAAACAGCAATATGTCTTCAGAAAAGGACGAAGAAGCGTCGGGTATTGGAATTGAAAACTCACGAAAACGACTTGACTTGATTTATGGAGAAAATTATGTGCTAAAAATTGAAGATAAAAAAGATGAACATACTGTAAGTTTAACCATCCCGTTATGATAAGTTGCATTGCCATAGATGATGAGCCACTTGCGCTAAAACAGATTGCCAAATATATTGATAGAACACCGTATTTGGTGCTAATGGAACAATTTGAAAGTGCTTTGCAGGCTATTTCATTTTTACAGGAAAATGAAATCGACCTGATGTTTGTGGATATTAATATGCCCGATTTGAGCGGAATGGATTTTGTTAAATCATTAAACAACCCTCCTAAGGTTATTTTTACAACAGCCTACAGCGAATATGCTCTCGAAGGTTTTAGGGTTGATGCCATTGATTACCTGCTAAAACCCATTGGTTACAGTGATTTTTTGAGAGCTGCTAATAAAGCTAAAGAACGAATTATACCCAAAGTATCTGCCAACACTAAAATTGAAAGTAACCAGAAGTTCCTCTTCATCAAATCTGAATATAAGGTCTTACGAATAAATTTAGCCGATATCAAGTACATTGAATCTATGAGCGAATACTTACGTATTCATATCGAAAACCAACATCCGATAATGACCTTAATGAGTATGAAAAAAATGGAAAAATTTCTTCCAGACAAAGACTTTTTGCGTGTACACCGTTCTTATATGGTAAACCTGAATAAAATTACAACGGTTGAGCGTAATCGCATAGTTTTTGATAAGAATGTTTATATTCCTGTTAGTGAGCAATATAAATTGAAATTTCAAAAGTATCTTGCCGATAATTTTCTGGTTTAATGTAGATCACTCTGATTATTACATTTGTTTTTCATGTAAAGGTTATTTGTATTTTTGAAATCAAAATTAAATCAGATAAAACACATGAAAAAAGCATATTTTATTTTTTCAGCCCTTCTTTTTTTGCTAGTAATAATGATTGTTTTACAAAATGATAAAAAAGGTGTAGATACTAACCAACGCACTACAGGTCCAAGCGATTGGATGGCTGTACAACGCATGTATCCATATAATGAAATCAAGCAGGATGTTTATCTGAAAGAAATGAAAAAAGCAAATGAAATGCATGCTTTGCGAGATGGAGAAATTGATTGGGAGTTTGTGGGTCCCACAAATATTGGAGGTAGAATAACGGATATTGAAATGCCCACTGGTCAGTCATCAACTATTTACGTTGGTGCTGCCACAGGCGGACTTTTAAAAACAAATAATGCAGGTTTTTCATGGGAGCAAATGTTTAGCAGTGTTCCAACCATTTCAATTGGCGATATTGCCATTGATCCACAAAACCAGGATATTCTTTACGTAGGTACAGGTGAAGCAAATTCATCGAGCTATAGTTTTTTGGGCAGCGGTATTTACAAGTCGCTTGATGCAGGTGATACATGGCAATATTCAGGTTTAGAGGAATCGGCATATATTGGAAGGGTAATTGTTGATCATATTAATTCGGAAAGAGTATTTGCTGCTGCTTGTGGAACACTATTTTCAACCAGTACCAGTCGTGGTATTTATCGCACTATTGATGGTGGTGATAGCTGGGAACAGGTGCTTTTTGTAAATGACTCAACAGCAGCCATCGACCTTGTGCAACACCCAAATAATGCCGATATCCTGTATGCTGCTTTTTGGGAACGTAAACGAGGGCTTACCTATCGTAATTCATTTGGTCACTCTTCAGGAATTTGGAAGACAATAGACGGTGGTGATAGCTGGACTGAACTTACCAATGGATTGCCTGGTGCCACCGACAAAGGGCGTATTGGGTTAACCATTTCAAAATCAAATCCAAGTGTATTATATGCCATGTATGATATGCCGAACGAAAATATGTACGTATATAAAACCAGCAACGATGGTGAAAGCTGGCAAAGGGTAGATAATAATTATTTAAATGGAATGGGATCTACATTTGCCTGGTATTTTGGCCAAATAAGGGTTGATCCAAACGATGAAAATAGAGTTTATACATTGGGTCAAATTATGTATAGAACCTATAATAGCGGTAGTAATTGGTCGGAGATTGGGTCTTCAGTTCATGTTGATCATCATGCAATGTTTTTTGATGAAGAATCGGGAAGAATTTATCTTGGTAATGATGGTGGATTGTATTGGAGCACAACCAATGGAAGTTCATGGACTAAAATCAATAACCTGCCAATTACACAATTTTATGATTTTGATATTAGTAACACCAACCCCGATTTTATGATGGGAGGAACCCAGGATAATAGTTCCATTCGTACCATTAATGGAAATACATATAATTGGGATGTTGTTCTGGGTGGTGATGGCATGTATTGTGCAATTAACCAGGAGAATAACGACATTGCATATGCAGAATATCAATGGGGAAATCTATACAGATCTTTTAATGCACAGTCAAGTAATCCAAATTATTCTGGTGTTTCCCAATGGTGGAGCGACAGAACAAACTGGTCAGCACCACTTGTATTAACTCCGGGAAATAACGAAATTGCATATTTTGGTTCTTATCGTGTGTGGAAATCAACTAATAATGGAAGTAGTTGGGATGCAGTTAGCAACGATTTAACAGATGGTAACAATAATAGTTTCAATACCATATCAACTCTCGACGTTTCATCAATTAATGAAAATTATGTGTTGGCAGGTAGTGCTGATGGAAATGTGCATATTTCTTTAACAGGAGGATTGACATGGGATCTAATTTCTTCAGACCTGCCTGATAGGTGGATTACCCGTGTAGTGTTTGATCCAATAGAAGAAGAAACCATTTATGTTACTATTTCAGGTTTTAGATGGGATGAACCACTACCCCATGTATTTAAATCAATTGATTTGGGTGAAAACTGGATTGATATCAGTGGTAATTTACCTGAAATTCCTGTAAACACAATTGTTATTAATCCTTTGAATAATGCGAATATTATTGTTGGAACAGATGCAGGTATCTATTTTACAATAGATGGCGGTGATAGCTGGCAAAATGCATCAGGGAATATGCCTCAAACTCCCATTGTAGTACTTCGTATTAATCCTCTTACTAATATGATGTATGCTGCTACCTATGGAAATTCCATATACAAAGTTAATTTGGGTGATTTACATGTTGATTTCGCAGAACATGAAGCTATAAACCAAAGTTTTACTGCCAGTATTGTAAATTCAATATCATCGAAAGTTATAATTATCGAAAATATTGAACCGCAATCTTTCCAGATTAATATTTATACCCTTTCAGGGATAAAGTTGGGATCGATCATTACCGGGCAAATACAAAAAGGGAAAACTCAAGTTGATGTTAGTGAGCACTTTGGCTCTAACAAAGGGATGTTACTTATTGAGATTGTTGGAAATGTGGAAAAGTTGACATTGAAAGCAATTATATAATTGATTTAAAGATCATTGTAATTATTTATGTAACTTTGGCTCTAAATACTTAATATTATGAGCACTAAGATAATTGCACTTCGAATTTCAGGAACTATATTTGGAATTGTGGCCTTGTTACATCTAACTCGGGTGTTAACAGGAATAGTTGTTATGATTGGTGACTGGTTTGTCCCCGAATGGGTAAATATATTTGGTTTTTTTGTGACGGGTATTCTTACTATTTGGTTATGGTGGTTGTCCGGGAAATAATACCATATGTATTTTAATGAATTTCAAAATAGCAATTTTCAAACAAATCTGTAGCTGGTAAATTACAAACTCGCCTGCGGAATGGGTATGTAAATTCCAATTTTTCAATATCCAATTGAACAAAACTATTTTAAATATACCTAATTAAGTGTATTTTTAGTTATCATTGATTTCATATTTTTGTAAAAAAATTAAATCAATGAAAAATTCAATTCTATTTATAATTCTATTCATAACTACTGCTATTTCATTTTCTCAAAATAATGAATCTGTAAACCATAGACTAACTGTGCAAATAGTTCCTCAGACTTCAGAAATTACTGTAATTGATTCGATTAATATTGAGGGTGATTTCATAAAAGAATTTTTGTTAAATGCTGATCTAACACCGGTTAGTCTTTCTAAAAATATTTCCTTAGTAAAGCTAAGTGACAACGCTAATGCTTTGGATGTTGGTATGGATAGGGATGATGCCGATGGAGATAGTAAACTAAAATTGAACAGATGGAAAATTGTTGGATCAGCAAATAATTTTGTCATTTCATACAATGGAATAATTAATTATGAAATGGAACAAAGTGAAGAAAATTATCAAAGAGGATTTTCTGAATCCCCGGGTATTATCGACACAATAGGCATTTATATGG
>Ga0222627_1000748_pt1 | contig 12075 bp, 14 predicted proteins | sample AntAcemetageno93_FD_179859 | JGI IMG/M metagenome (GOLD analysis project Ga0222627, IMG submission 179859) | Saline water microbial communities from Ace Lake, Antarctica - #93 | ecosystem: Environmental > Aquatic > Non-marine Saline and Alkaline > Saline | place: Antarctica: Ace Lake | collected... | reverse complement strand
GTTTATCCACGGGTAAAGTTTCCCAAGGAGCTCCTGGAATAAGTTGAAACTCTGGCTCAATTTCTAAATCAGAACGCTTGAGCACTTCAATAGAAACCGCTTCTATAAATCTACGTTTCACGCGTTTTATTTTAGCTTTCACTGTTTGACCAGTGATACCGCCATTAACAAAAACCACCATTCCATCATGGCGTGCCACACCTTCCCCACCAAATGCGAGATCTATGATTTCTAGTTCGAGAACGTCTCCTGCAGTAAATTTCATCGCCCGGAAGATAGCGAAAGTATAGGAAAAGGCAATTTTAATATAACGCTCCCTAACCCTCTCTTACATTAAGAGAGGGAATATAACTTGTCTTTTATTTTTTATTCTCCCCCTCTTGGTGTAAGAGGGGGACGAAAACAGATCCAAATGCCTAGGGGGCGTTACAACAAAACAACTCGCTTTTTTACAAAATTCTGCAAAAATATTGGCGATGAAATCAGAATTCAAAACCATCGCAGGAATAAAAACCCACTTCGTAAAACACGGAACAGGAAAAAATAAAATCCTCTGTCTTCATGGATGGGGAGGAAGTGCTGAAAGCTGGGATCAAATGGCACCCAAATTGGCAAAAAAAACAGACGCAACGGTCATTACTATCGATTTACCGGGATTTGGAGAAAGCTCTCCCCCACCCCTAACTGGATGGAATACTTCACAGTATGCCAAATGGCTCGAGGAACTTCTGACTGTTTTTCGTCTTAAAAATCCTACACTCATTGGACATTCTTTTGGATGCCGAGTAATTATTCGATTCTTGGAGAAACATTCAGACTTTGACGGAAAAATCGTCCTTCATGGAGCTGCTGGGATCAAATGGCCTCCTGAATTCAAACAACGCGCAGCAACAAAGCTGAAACCCCTTGTAATGCCTCTCAAAAAAATAGTTCCTACAAAAGTTTGGAATAAAATCACAGGAAAAGTATTTGGAGCACGAGACTGGGCACATTGTCCTGTCGCACTAAAAAAGACTTTAGAAAAAACACTTCAAGAATCGTGCGTTCAAAACAAATTACATAAAATTGAAAACAAGGTGTTACTTCTTTGGGGAAAAAAAGATGGATATACTTCTCTCAAGTCCGCAAACGTATTTCAAGAAAAACTAAAGAATGCCACGCTCCATGTTTTCGAAGATGGACGTCATGGAATTCATCGTACACATGCAGCAAAATGTGTTAATAAAATTAATACTTTTCTCAAAAAATGAATGAATGGGAATTGCTTATTGGACTTGGTATCATTGCCCTGGGGGTGAGAACTGCTAGCTGGTGGCTTCAATCATGGCAACTTCGGGAATATAGATTTGATCGCATGATCGCCAATTTCCGTACTCATGATGGACGCATTAATTTGCTAAATTTCTGGGCATTTCCTGGATTATTTCCTCGTCCAAAAATATCCGGTCGGGTCATTATTATCACTGGAATTTTTATTCTTCTTTCTATTGGAATTGTTATTGGACTCCATGAAGTTTTTGTAAATATTGAAAACTGGCGCTGGGGATGGAACTGGACAAAAGCACTTATAATTTGGGAACGAACGTTATGGTTTACTGTTCCTCTTGCCATAAAAATTTCCGCACTTCCTGTTTGGCTAAGAAAACGATCTCTTTTTACCAAAGCAGGAAAAATAATTGCTGAAGGACACAATGTTACCTGTATAGGAATTACTGGAAGCTACGGAAAAAGTTCCACAAAAAAAATATTGGTTCACTTACTTCGAGCAAAATACGGAGCAGATGCCGTACTTACAAATCCCGGAAATGAGAACAATGAAATTTCCATTGCACGACTTGTTCACAGAAACCACAGGTTTTTCACAGATCCTACAACTGGACCAAAAAAGAAATTTTTTGTCTGTGAGATGGGAGCTTACAAAAAAGGAGAAATTCGTCAGATTTGTGACTTCGTGAAACCACATACGGGAATTCTCACCGGATTGAACGCACAACATGTAGTGCTTTTTGGAAATGCCGCAAAATTGAGAGCCGCAAAATTTGAACTTGCAGAATCATGCAGTAAAACAATTTTCTTTAATGCTGATACTCCTGCGCTGGTGGAAATTTTTGAAGACAAAGAGATAACCGCTACTCCTATTGGAATATGTAAGTCCGTTGCAGAAAACATTTCTTCAAATATTACCGAAACAAAATTTCATGCATATGGAAAAGACTTCATCCTTCCGTGGGCTGGAGAATTTTTCGTAGGAAATGCTCTTCTTGCTCTTGAAGTAGCACGAGAATCTGGATGTTCTCCTGAAGAATTAACTAGTTTTCTCAAAGAGCTCTCCCCTCTCGAGAGAGCCCTTCACATAAAAGAATTACAAAACAAAGCCACACTTCTTCTTGATCCATATTCCGCAAACCCAGATGGCGTTCTTGGCGCTATTTCTCATTTAGGGAAATTCAAAGGAACGAAGATTTTTATAGGAATTCCGCTCAGAGAACTCGGAAAAGATTCTGAAAAAATACACAAAGAAATATTTAAAACGCTAAAAAATATTGATGCCCATGTGTTTTGGTTTCGTCATGATTATGAAAAATCAGCAAAAGAAATTTGTGGTGAAAAATTTCATGGAGATAACATTAAAGCCTTGAAAAAAATGATAAAAGAACTAAAAAAAGATGACGCTGTTTTACTTGAATCTCGGTTACCGAAGAATATTGAAAACCTATTTTCCTAGGCATTCTTTTATATCTAAAAGAATGTTATTCACTCCATCAAACGGATCGCTATCATGATCTGTGTTATTTATAATTTCCTTTATGTATCCCTTGTTTACTAACGCTTGGCGATAAATTCGGTCACTCCCTGTTTCATGATACTTAATTCTGTCTTTCACCTCATCTATCGAAGATTCTACGCGATTTTGTAAACCTTCTATCGCAGAAACCATGTTTCTCTTGATGGAAATATTTAATGTTTTTGTATCAGGAAATTGTTTTCGTATAGCTTTTTGCATAGAAACAAAATTCACTATTGCCTGCTGGGTATCGTTCATAATTACTAGGTCTGCAATGGGAAGAAACACTATTTTATTCTCCTGCAGCTCTTTCTGTAACTTCTCCAAATCTACGGCATATTTGTTTCCACTAAACTCATACTCAATAAGATTTTCTGCATCTCGCAGATGCTCTTCAGAAAGAATTTCTGTCCCCGAACGACTTTGTCTTGTCTTTTCACCGACTCTCGGCGGACGAGTCGACTTTTTTGATTTTGATTTACAAACTTTTGTTGCTGAATTCTGATTAAATACATCCAGAGTTTTATCTATCAAAAAATCTTTTCCAGATCCTGATTTTCCATCCACCAAAACTAACAATGATTCTGGCATTTCTGCCAATTTCTCTGAAATTTCCGACACATTTTGCGGAATTCTTTCTTGTAAATACGGATCTTGGATTTTATCCATCTGCAGATTATACCCTTTTCCTGTGATTTTTTCAATCAAGAACACTGCGCAAAAGCACAGAAAGCTCCAGTATTTCAATACCCCCTATTCAATAAAAATAGTTCCTCTCATGTGGTTTTCCCTTTCTTTACAATAAACCGAACAATGAAACGCAACCATCCCTATTTCGCGTGCTCGAAATCCAAACTCCGTCTCCTCATTCTTATGTAAAATTGCATGCCATCCATGTTGCGGAATTATAAGTGCATGTTCCTCCTTGGTCTTATTGGTAATATTTAATAAAACGTAATCTCCTTTTTTTGCATAAAACTCATCTGGAGTTAATACTCCGTTTTCAAACGTCGCAAAGAGTTCTGTCGGATTCACGAGCTCAGGCTCTCCCTGATACACATATTCCGTCGTATCCATATCTTCTTCTAACAATATCTCCTCTCCCCCCCCCATATCTATTTCTACTTTTTCTTCCATACGAGGTTTCTTCTGTACAGAATGAGAACAAGCTGACAAAAACAACACACTCAAAAGTGTAAAAAGAACGCTTATTTTTTGTATATTGCTCATAGTTTCAAGATATAAATTTAGGAATCCAAAAAAAATCATCTGTATTTAACTCTTTCTTGCTTCTCAAGCAAATTAAAAATGCTATAATCTTTCACGAATGAAACTTGTTTCGAATCAATTGGGACCGAATTTTAATCTTGGTGATGCACTCTATGCATTTGGATGTGCCCTTATGCCAACTCTCTCTAAAACTGACTTTACTTCCCATTTTGAAACAGAAAATTTCAAACTCGCTTCTACTGCACGAACACTTCTTGGATTATTGGCCAAGGTAGTTCCTGAAGGAAAAAAAGTAGGGATTCCTGCTGTTTGTTGTGCCGTAATGGCAACTCCTTTTCTCAGTAAAGGAAAAGAAATTTGTTGGCTAGACACGGATAAAAATGGACTTCTTGATCCAAAAGAAGTTGAAAAATACAAAAACGAACTAGGTCTCATTATTGTTCCTCATATTTTTGGACAACAAGCAGCTCTTGAGGAAATTATAAAAATATCCAAAGAAAATAATATTATTGTGGTAGAAGATGGTGCCCATTTTTTCCAACCAGGAGAACCAAAAACGGATTACCGACTTCTTAGTTTCGGACGAGAAAAAGATGTATCCTGTGTCGCAGGAGGTGCTTTGACTTGGAGAGAAAATGCGCCTGGATCAGAAATAATTCAAAAATATTCATTGAAAAATCCTTCTAGGTTTTGGACGTTTCAACATGCCCTTCAGCCTCTTGTCCTCGCAATATCCCTCCCCTGGTGGAGCAATGGAGGACGCTATATCGCTGGAATATTTTCAAAAATAAAATTTCTTCCTCGCGCTGTTTCTAGAGAAGAAAAATGTGGTATAAATAATTTTCCTCAAACAAAACTTTCTTACACTCAACAAAAAATTCTTGCTCGTGCTTTTGGTCAAAGAAGCGCTGAAATTTCCCACCGATCAGAATTGGCTCGTGAATGGAAACGAAAACTTTCTCAAATTTTTCCAGATGCAAAAATAGTTATTCCTGAAAATTCCTTTCGAGTAATTCTTACTGAGATTGAACGAGAAACTATTTTGAAAACAGCAAAACGTGCTGGATTTGATTTAAATGAATGGGATGGAGAACCCATTGCACCTCGTGGAGTTGAGTTGGAAAAATTCGGATATAAACTTCGACAATGTCCAAATGCAGAACAATTTATAACGCATTACGTTACGTTTCCAACAAATCGAAGAACAAATTTGGCAGATATCGAACGATTCACGAAATTATTTACATGAATGCAAAACATCCTCTCTTTGGAGTCATTCTCATTTTTGGATTCACTCTTTGTTCCGTATTTGCCTATTTGTCCGTGAAGCATGTATTTTTAATAGATCCATCAATCTCTCCGATAAACGCTATATTTTGGGGATTCCTTGGTGCTACAATTGTTTCTGGTTTCTTCAATTGCTCACGTAAAAAAGAAAGAAAACTTGTACAACAAGAGTGGTCCAAACACAAAAAACTCATCATCACTATTTCGATCATGAGTGGGATAGGGGCTATTCTTTGGGCATGGTCTCTCCATATCGCCAGCGCCGGAACCGTAGGACTTATTGGACGTGCAGATGTATTAATGGCACTCGCGTTAGGAACAATATTTCTGGGTGAACGATTTTCATGGAAAGAAATTGTGGGAGCTATTATCGCCATCTGCGGACTCTGCGTTGTTGCAAATTTGCCCAATGAAATCTCTTTATTGGCAGTAGGAATTGTACTCTGCACGCGATTTCTGTATGCCATGCAAAGTTTTTTTGTTAAGAAATCAGGACAAAATTTACGAGGAATTCCTTTCACTTTTTGTCGAATCCTCATAATGACTCTTGTTTTATTGATTACTGTCCTCGTTACTGGAACATTTAGTGTCCCCCCATTAATACTTCTTATCTTCCTCGTTAGCTCACAAGTTTTGGGAGCCTTCGTTGGACGCGTTCTCTATTTTGAAGCACACAAATATTTGGGGATTGGGCACATTAACCTTCTCTCCCTATTACAACCTGTACTTCTTCTCATCGGAACATGGCTCTTGCTCAACGAGCCTATGCCCGCACAAAAAATAGTCGGAGGAGGAATATTACTCCTTGGTCTCGCCATCATTGTGTTGGAAAAATGGAAACGTGACGATAAAAAATTCTCTCTCAAACGAATCTTTGCTACACTACGCGGGAAAAAAGATGACCTTGAAAATCCAGTCGATCTCAGCTGAAGAACTTCAACAATTTTGGGAAACATTTCCCGGGGCGAAAACTTTTTTGCAGAGCCAGAATTTCGCATCATTTCGTGAAAAAATTGGAGAATCAACTTTTCGTATAGGAGCCTTTCAATCAGAAAAACTTTTTGGGGCTCTTCAGTGTCAAAAAATAATTGCTCGCCGTGGAACCTTTCTTCATGTGGCCCATGGACCACTCATTCTCGCTGCTCACCTTGATGAAGTACTTCCAGCATTGCTGAAAGAATTAAAAAAACTGGGAAAAAAAGAGAAATGTGATTTCATTCGTGTCTCCCCTCTTCTTCCTGAATTCGCGGAAGAAATGTTCTCGAAAGCAAAATTCATTCCTGCACCTCTTCATATAAACCCTGATAGAACATGGGTTTTGGACTTAGAACAAGATGAAGATGAGCTTTTGAGAAATATGAGAAAATCAACAAGATATGAAGTACGACGAGCAGAAAAATCAGGAATAAAATTAGAGCAAGGCCACACAACAAAAGACTTAGAAAATTTTTGGGAACTCCATGAAAAAACAGCTGCACGACAGAAATTTGTACCATTTTCACGCAAGTCTACCGAAATAGAAATGGAGATCTTTAAAGAAAATTGCCAAATTTTTACGGCACAACACGACAGAAAAAACATCGCAAGCTCCGTTATTCTTTTCGATTCACGTGCCGGATATTATCACCAAGGAGCGAGTGTCTTGAGTAAAATTCCTGGTGCACATTCCACTCTTTGGGCAGCTATCAAGGAAACAAAAGGTCGTGGATGCAAAGAGTTTAACTTCTGGGGAGTAAGTCCCAGCGACAAACCTGAACATCCATGGGTTGGGTTGTCACGATTCAAACGAGGATTTGGTGGAGAAGAAAGAAAATATCTCCGCGCACAAGATTTACCACTCACACCGAAATACTGGCTCAACTTTGCTGTAGAGAAAGTGCGAAGATGGAAAAGGCATTATTAGAAACTTCTCAATTTTAAGAAATAGCCATTATTCTATTGTACCCACTCATTTTCTTTGGATCCCTTAAATATGGAGAAATTATTTTCATTACCTTCTTTTTATTTTCCTCAATTTCTTTCACAACCCCTCTGCCCAAAACATCATAACTTCCTATTACTCCTTGTCCTTCCCTGTCCAAACGAGAATCTGTCATCAAAATCAAAGGGCACTGAGGCAATTCTTCTTCCGTCAGTTTCGATTTAATTCTTTTATTAAATTCATCCAACAATTTCTCATAAATAACAATATAATCCCACAAACGTGCAACGGTATAATTTCCCCGAAGATTTGCTTCTTCGAGATATTTTCTCAGATGTTTCTCTGGAATATCCAATCCCCATGGTATATTTTCAATCTCCCTGTTTGTCTTAATACCTAAACACAACGCATTCACAATGGACATTCTCTCACCATCTTCCTTTGTTAATAGTGCTCTTGCAGTCATCACTGAATCCAGCTCTACAACCAGACCCTTTCTTCCATTTTGACGCAAAGGAGTTTTCAATTTCTGAAATTCCAAAGAATCAATTTTCATACTTCGAGAAACACCATTTCTTAATTTGTCTAAATGTTCAATCAATTCTGTGATTCTGGGGAGATATTGTGTATTTTGATTATTTTTCACAATATCTATTCCAAACTGATTTAAGCTCTTTCGTATCTCATGAACCATATTTGAATTCCCTTCATCAGGTTTTATCAAAAAATCGGTCACCTCCTGAATAACCGTTTCAGGATCCACCAATTCAAATGAATAACTTTTTTCAAGCATAATACAAATAACCTTTTAGGTTATTTTGCCCGCTATGTCAACACCTGTCCTAAAAGCTATATCTTCATTGCCCCATCAACAATTCTTCCAACGCAGCAGGATTTCCCAAAATCGCTTCTAAATTTAATCCACCAAGAGAACTTCCTCCTGACTGAGCTCCTCCCAAATCTGGTAACATTCCTCCCATCATAGAACTTATCATTGCTGGTAAAAAGAGCAACGGTCCTATAATTAATATCGCAATCACTATCATTTTTACTATTCCCCATATACGACGACTTCGTTCAGCACTCAGTAATTTTTTTTGATTTTCCAACATCTGTTGTTGATTGGACAATACTTCCCCGAGCAAAGCTTCTGCTGAAGGCATACTCGTTACATTTTCTGGAACCGCAGGAATTTCACTCATTAATAAAATTTTGGCAGAATTGAGAAAAAAAGTACACTCGAGGCATATTTATTTTAAAAAATTATGGCAAAAATTATCGTCAAATCTGGAAGTGGCGCAGAACTTGGAACATTTGAAGCTGACGCAACTCAATCAATTACGGCTCTTGGTTCTAATGCAGGAGTTATGATACCTGTAGCTTGCGGAATTGGAGCTTGTGGAATATGCGTTGCTGATATAGAAAAAGGAGAAGAATATATTGATTCTGCGGCCTTTGGGACAGGCGGATTCCCTATCATGGATGGACAGATTCTTACCTGTGTCTCAGGAGTAAAGGCAGATGCTCCAAGTGATGCTGAAATCATCCTCTCATGTCCAAACGCGTAAAGTTTGACAAAAAAAGTCTTATTATTAGACTGCTCCCGAATGAAACGATGGAAAAACTTCAATCGTTTCCCTCTTACACTTTCACACTGTTTATAAAATGGCACGAGCAACTAAAAAACGATCATTCTTCGCTCTCTGGTGTACAGAGTGTAAAGAACGTGACGATAAGCGTCGCGAAAACTACAAAATCTTGATTAATACTCAGAATCAGAATGCAAAAGAATTGTCATTCAATAAATATTGTCCAACATGTCGAAAACATACGGCACATAAGGCAAAACAGATTTCTCGTGCACAAAACAAGTAATACTCATTGATTTATACAAAAAAATTTGCTCTCCTACCTCTTGTGTGGGAGAATTTTTTTGATGAAAAAAGGACTCTCAAATTGGTTTCAGAAACTCTCTTCTCACGTAGAACAAAGACGTTTTGAGTTTGAAGAATCACAAAAAGCTCAAACAATAGCTCCTCCATTAGAAAAGGTTTCTCAATCGACTTCAACCAAACCACAAAAAGTTGAAATAGACATTTCAATAAAAACAATTATTAAGGTTATTCTTGGTGTTGCTCTCTTTTTGGCAGCAAAAGAAATGGTAATCGAATTAAAAAGCATTCTTGTTATAACATTTGTTTCAGCCATTCTCGTTCTTGGTATTTCTCCAATGCTCGATAAAATAGAAGCACATAAAATCCCTCGACCACTTGCTATTATCGTTTTATATCTTGTTTTCTTAGGAATTCTTACTGTCTTCTTTATTCAACTTGTTCCGATTATTATTCATCAACTCATAGCTATTGCTTATGATTTACGAGAATTTTTCTCCGAGCCAGTTGCTATTCCTGAATGGGCACAAATGATGGGAGTTGATCCTGAATCTATTTCTTCCTTTCTTGAAAACAATGTATCAACCATTGCCACAAATCTTCAATCAGTAGCTGGATCAACCTTTAATGTTGTAGGATCTATTTTCTCTAGCGTAATGAGCCTTATCATGACGCTCACCCTTCTCTTCTTTATGTTCTTAGAACGAGAAAAACTTGGTCTTTCAATATTAAAACTTTTTCCCGAAAACAAACAACATCATGTAAAAAAACGCACTCTTGCTGTGCAATCAAAAATGGCTGAATGGTTTCGTGGTCAATTCATATTAATGGTTATTGTTGGACTCTTTGTTTACATTTGGATGTCTGTCTTACACTTCACTATTGGATTTGAATATGCTGTCACAGTAGCACTTCTTGCTGCCTTTGCTGAACTTCTTCCTTATGTTGGTCCTTTTCTTACGTACTTACTTGTGGGACTCATTGGTATCGAAATATCATGGAGCGCCTTTGCAATAGGGATTATCTGTGTTGGAGTTACACAATTTTTGGAGGGAAACTTCCTTATTCCAATCATTATGAAACGTGCTGTTGGAATTTCTTCGGTTGTAGTAATTCTTGCCTTACTGATTGGTGGATCGCTCGGATATGCCATTGGAGGAATCGGCACTGCAATTGTAGCAATGATCTTCTCTATTCCTATTGCCGCAACGGTTGGGATGTTCCTCGCCCCAGATGACGTTAACGAGAAGTAATTCTCGCAAAATAAATATCACCACCTACGTCCTTATGTGGTTCTATATACCATTTTTTGAATATCTGTTGAATTCTCTCCCATTGTTCCGGTAAAAACTCTATCCATAAAGCCTTAAATTCTATTTCTTTTTGCTCTAATTCGCGTGCAAAACGAGTAAGTAATCCTAAACCATCTTTCCCCGAAAAAAAGGCTTCCTCAGGTTCTTTTTGCACTTCTGGAGCAAGGGAAAGTGTTGTTGGAACATATGGCAAATTGGCCACAATTATATCAAACTTTGTTTTTGACGAAATTGCTGATAATAAATCTGAATATTCTGTTTCAACTTCAACGTTATGAGCCCGAAAGTTTTTTTGTGCCACACTTAATGCTGCCCGAGAAAAATCAATCGCGATAACTTCTGCTTGTTGATAATTTTTTGCCAGAGCTAAAGCCAAGCATCCACTTCCCGTTCCTATATCAAGAATTTTTTGAGGATTTTTTTCACTCTGTATAATTTCTTGAAAGAGAACTTCCGTTTCATCTCGAGGAATTAACACCGAAGAAGTAACCGCTATACGCAATCCACACCATTCCTTCCATCCTCGAATATATGATAATGGCACATGTTGTGATCGCAAATGAAGATAATAACGAAATTTCAATCTATTAAAAAGTGAAACTATTTCGTCTTTGTGTGTACGAAAATAAGATCGATCTACTTTTAATATATCCGCTAATAATATTTCTGATTCTAGCGAAGCATTTTCAAATGATGATAATTTTTCTTTTGCAAAAAAAAGTACGCCGGACACTGTCCGACGTGAAACTCCTGAATTCTGAAGAAGAGTAGCTATTAGCTTAAAAACTGACGTTTTTTTGCGACTGCACGATATTCTTCTCGTTTCACTGCTGATTCACGAGCTTTACGCTGTGTTGGTTTTTGTGCAAAATATCGTCCATTTCGAAAGGCTTTCAAAAGACCCCGTGATTTCACGTGTCCACCAAATCGTTTCAACATACGATCAAATGACTCTCCGGTTCTGACTGTAACTTTAATCATCGCGCGAATTCTAGCTCTGAGACGAGGGTTGTCAAATTTTTTCTAAACACTTTCAATATTCCTATCAAGACAGTGTTTTACGGCTCAAAACGTATCGGCGTAAGCTTTCGATCAACAAATTCCACTGGCGTAGTTTTAAACAACGTTCTTCCATAATTTTCATCACCCGTAAATGTTGCTTTTGTTGAAGATCGAACCTCTTCAACTGAAATCGATCCATCACCACTTCTCCCCCAAAAATATTTTGTAGTATCTGGTTTAATTTTTACATGTAATATTAATGTATTCCCTGCTTCAATCGCCCCATTCATACCACCAAAAAGAACGGCTCCTGTGCGATCTAACGCAGATTCTGAATCTATACCTGATCCTACAATGCGAATAAAAAAGTTTCGATCTGGTCCTACATTTGTAGCCTCAAAACGCAGTTTTAGTTCTAATGATGCCACTTCTACGGGATCAGTTAAGGCATTGGTTAACCGTACTTGTCCAATAGACTGCCAATCTGAATCTAATGTTATGAGTAAAGGATTTACATCAACATTTGTTTCTACACGTAATACTGATCGCTCAATATCATATCCTTGTAAATTCGGATTAAAATCACTTCCCCTCGGATATGCCGTTCTTCTAGAATCAATCTTCACTCCTGAAAAATTGTTCTCT
>Ga0222627_1000743_pt1 | contig 12163 bp, 13 predicted proteins | sample AntAcemetageno93_FD_179859 | JGI IMG/M metagenome (GOLD analysis project Ga0222627, IMG submission 179859) | Saline water microbial communities from Ace Lake, Antarctica - #93 | ecosystem: Environmental > Aquatic > Non-marine Saline and Alkaline > Saline | place: Antarctica: Ace Lake | collected... | reverse complement strand
TAATGCCTCCAATAGAAACTAACTGCGTTTTTTTACGTTGAACAGATTCTACTGAGAGAATTTTTTTTACAAAAAACACTACAGATGTAATCAGATAAGAGAGACTTAATATGAGATAATATCCATGCAAATCCCCATGCAAATCCTCAATTCCACCTTCAATTAAAATTTCTTTTTCATAAATTAAATCCGTAAAAGATATTATCACCACCAAGCAAGTTAAAAAAACAAGCACTCTTCTCGTCCATTTTGGAACCCTAAATGTTACTAATGGATAATAATATGCTAAAGCAATCAAAGCGTGACCCAATATAATAGCCGAAGCAAAAGTCCCTCTAATAAACCATACTGTGTAATTCGAATTTGTTTCAGCAAAATAATAACCAAAATACATACAAAGAAGAAATCCTATAACTGAAAAAAAGAAAAAACTAAGAGTCTGTTTTATATATAATTTTGGATTATACAAGAGCACTAAATAGGAAATAACCAATAAAAGAATTACTGATAATGCATATGAAATCGTTAAAATTAAATTCATTTTATGGTGTTTAAATAATGACGTTTCACCCTGTCCAATTCGCCAATCATAAATCTATATTCTTTGGGAAATACATCTTCTACCTCACGATATCCTCGTCGTCTTAATAAGGAATGAATTATTGAACCAGAAATAACTTGCGCCACAACAGGAAGATCTGTTTTGGGAAGAGGGTCTAAGAACTTTCGCACAAGAAGATTTACATTTCCAAGCACTTCCGGATTTAACATTATACAATTCCAACAACACACCTCTGTTTGGGCATCTATTTCTCTTTCAGTTGTGTTAATTTTTTCAAGGGCTTTTCCTACATCAAACTTCTGTTCTTTTTTCTGATCCTCTTCTTTCATGTAATTATATGGATGTCCCCACTCTTTTTCGATGACATTCTCGAGTGAATCATAATATCCAAATGTCATTCCCTTAATTTCATTTGTTTCTTCTGAAAGAATAAGGACTATTCTTCCTTCTTGTTGAAACTTTTGTTCTAATTTTCGTAGTGTCATATCCCCATCATGAAAAAAATTCATTTGCTTATTACAATCAGGGCAAGATGGTAAATTTTCATTATTATCGAGTTGATCTAGTGGAACATACTTTCCCTGAGTCTCAAATACTTCGGAAGCAAAAATCGAAACATCACAATCTGTACACACTACGTATTCTGGAAATGCATTATTAAATGTATATCGAAAAAAATCAGATATCTCTTGTAATAATTCTGGCGTCAACTCTGGAGAATTGGACACAATCATCTCAACTCTATATTGATCTTGCTCTCCATTTTCTATTCCCTTTGCGAGAGCCATTACTGTTTGCGCCTTTATCCCTGTCTCAATTTTTTCTTTTTCAAAAACCATAACTCCTTCTTTCTCTGAGGAAGAACTTTTATGATTTTGTCCCCGAATTTTTTCTGACATACTCATTATAAATTATACAAAACGTATCTATGAGATGGATAACTATTAAATTCTGTTACCTTTGAAGATAAGGCCCCCGCATTCGGAACATGAAGATAATCATCAGACGTAAGTCCTCCCACCAACAACTGTGACGGAATCCTGTCCCCCGAATCACACGTCCTCCCCTTCAAAAAATAATCTCGTTTCTCACCGAGAATCTCTTTGCCGGTCTTATCAATCCCCTTCATGTGATACGTCCAATCCTGAATCACCAAATCACTAAATGAAGTATAAATACCATCATCAATAACGAGTCTGTCCTCGCCTTTTTCCGCATACGTATTGATAATAGAAATCCCCAAGTCAACCGACGAGGCAACCATGCTTCTTCCGGGTTCAATAATAATTTTGGCGTCCTCAGAATCCAGAAGTATCTGATCTATCTTGTTGTGAAAGATCTGGGTCATCTCTTGTAAATATTTTTGTAATAGTACTTGGTTTTCTATAAATGAATTCTCCTGTAATACAGGAATCCCTCCACCAATATTTACGGTAGAAACACTCATTCTCATGGATTGAATGAGCTCTAATAATTGAATAAAATTCTTTCTATAACTCTGCATATCTAATACCTGAGACCCCACATTCATAGAAATCCCTGGGGTAGCGCCCGCCTCCACAATCTGACGGAAGAGGGCCGGTGCCTCTGAAAATAATGCTCCAAATCCCTCAGATAAATTAATCATCGCTCCCTCTGGATTGAGTGTCTTCATTCTTACGGCAATCTCTGGTGATATTTTCCCTTCACAAACCGAAAGGATTTTTTCCACTTCTACTCGTAAATATGCCGTAAAATGTCCTACATTATATGACAGGGCTTGCTGTATTTCTTTTCGTTTTTTATTCGGATTATTAAAAAATATTTCCGCTTCTCCGTTCGCGTCACGCACTTTCACTATCTCTCCTACAGACGCACAATCAAACGCATTTATCCCTGATTCTGTCAGAATTCTCAAAACCTCTGGATGCGGGTTTGCTTTGATTGCATAGGCTATCCGAGAACGGGTGTCCCCTGGAAGAAACTGTTCTTGAAACGTTTGTGCTGTTTCTTTTAACCTTCCTTCATTGAGAAAATAAAACGATTCTTCCGGATACTGTGAAAAAATATCTTCCATAATGGTAGGAAGATCTTTGCCCGGGTGAGTGATTTTATTATCTGATCCTTTCATTAATTTTTCATATACAAAAAACATCCTCCATAAAAGGCTATTCTCTTGTGAAACATATCTAAAGAGCGTTTTTTAATCAAAATTTAATGTTTGAAGAATGAAAAAGTCCTTGACATTTTTTTTCATGTTCGCTAAAAATTCTGACGATGAAATTATCAACAAAAACCGGAACTGGAAAGGAAGTAGAAAAAACAGAACCTAATCTATTGAGACATTTGGTAACAAATATGAGCTCAGGAGAAAATCTTGAAAACATGTCTACCGAGGAAGCCCTGGCTGTTATGACAAAGTGGAGACTAAATGACTTTGGAGAAATGCCCGAGGAAAAGTTTTTATCCGCCATTAAAGAGATCACTGTGCGGTTCGGAAACGGCCTTAAAAATAAACCAAAATGGGAAAAAGCTCTGCGTGACATAAATCTTGAAGAAATCGATGCAGGAAAACAGCCTCTAGAGATAAACACTTCTGAAGAAGTTAATGGAGTTATTACTTCTATTGGGTAATAGCTTGGACTTATTATTGATCGGGGTAGAACTTTGTGAACGAGGTTCGAACTTTTCCTCCTACTTGGGATTATTTTTTATTACCTTAATATTTAATTTTTCTCCTTGATTGTGAAATCCCAGCCTAAATTCCTTTATGTTTTCTGGAATAACATAATGGGTTTTTTGGAAGTGATTATTATTGTAGTACCTTAATAAGCCAATGGATTCGAATACCTCCTGACCTGATTCCACCAAAAGTTCTTCTTCTCCACCGAATCTTAAATTTTGTAAATCTCTCAATAGCAGCAAAATTATAATAAGTGCTGATGACAGGAGCACGGTAATCGTCATTGAAAAGACGTCGTTCGTTTTTAAAGAAAAAAGACAAAACAAAATTATGATAGAAAGCATAGAAAGTAATATCCATTGTCCCCTGTTAACTACTTCTTTTGCGATAGAAGAAGCAATGTTTCTGCTATCTTCAAGGTCAGTCAAAGTATCAAGAAGTCGCTCATAAGCATGAGGAGCTTTGGGTTTGAGGCTAATTACTTCATCCCAAATTTGAAGAAAGCAGGGAAGGGTTCTTTTGTATCCCGTGTCTCCATAAGTGGCGAGCCAGTTATCGTAAGAAATTATGTAATATTTATCCATTAATGATCTAATTTTTTCAGAAAATTTTTCTCCTTGAACTTGCGCCGTTTTATAAAAACTTAAGAATAATGCATCTTCTTTGCTCACGGCGTTTCTTATTTCATTAAATCTTGAGCCCGCTCTCGCGATAAAAAATCCTGCTAGAATTGCGAATAAAAAAGTAGTTACCGTTAAAATTAGTTTTATGTCTTCCGCGTTTCCTTGTCCTTGAACAAAAAAAGCTAAAAAAGAAAATAATAATAAACTAATAATACCTCCCTTTACTGAGTCAATGTATCCGATAGTCATATTTTTTATTATTTAAAGAAAATAGCGTAAAATGTAACTTGCTTATGGTAGCAGAGTCTTAAAAATGATGAAAATTTTACTTGGCAGACCTTATACGATATAAAATAACAATATGAAACAACAATTATTAACCGTAGGCGTGATTGGGAAATCACTAAAAGAAAATGAAAAACGAGTAGCTATTCATCCCGAGCATATAAAACATATTTCCAAAAGATTCAGGGAACAAATAACTTTTGAAGAAGAATATGGATTAAAATTTGGAATAACTGATAGTACGATAGCTAAGTTGACATCGGGACGAGTTGCTTCCCGGGAAGAAATTCTAAACAATTTTGATTGTGTAATTATGCCCAAGCCTCTGCCAGAGGATTTGGCTCAAATACACGAAGGTGCAATTGTCTGGGGATGGCCGCATTGTGTACAGCAAAAAAATATTACTCAAATAGCCATTGAGAGAAAATTAACGCTTATTGCATGGGAAGGAATGTATAAATGGAGTAAATCAGATGATAAAAATATGCATATCTTTTATAAAAATAATGAAATCGCAGGTTATGCAGGTGTGGATCATGCATTAAGTCTTATCGGTGTTATTGGAAATTATGGGAAACCACGAAAAGCTGCAATACTTAGCTTTGGTTCTGTGAGCAGAGGAGCTGTATATGCGTTGCAAGGTCAGGGTGTCACAAGTATTATTGTCTATACTCATCGATTGCCAACGGATGTGGCTGAACAATTGCCGGGTGTGATATTTAAACAAATGAAAAGTGACGATTTCGGGAATGTACTTTCTGTAGAACCCGATGGAAGTACTCATCTATTATCCGATGCGTTATCTGATGCGCAAATTATTGTTAATGGTACATTGCAAGATATTGAACATCCTTTAATGTTTATTCCAAAAGGACAGTCAAAAAAATTGAAGAAGGGAACTCTTATTATTGATATAAGCTGTGATGAAGGAATGGGCTTTTGGTGTGCAAAACCCACAACATTTGAAGATCCGCTACTTACTATTGATGGCATCTATTATTATGCGGTTGACCATAGTCCAAGCTATTATTGGGATGCTGCTTCGTGGGAGATTTCTGAAGCATTATTACCCTTTTTACCCATTATAATAAAAGGAGAGAAAGTTTGGAAGAAGGACAAAACTATTTCAAAGGCAATAGAAATACATAACGGAATAATTAAAAATCAGAAAATCATTTCATTCCAGAAACGCGAAAAAACATATCCATACAAGTTACTTTAGTTGATAGTAGCAGGGCATAGTGAACGAAGTTAGAACTTTTTTTAGCACGATCTGGATCAGCTTCATAAATCCTGAATTCACATACATATTTGTTCTGTTTTAACTCAAATCAAACTTGTCCCATGGATCATTAAAATTATGAAGTTTAGCACCTTTGTTATAGGCACTAAATTCAAATTTTGGAACATCTAGTGGTTCAAAAAGTTGTTCTTCATAATCGTGGTATCCAAAAGTTTCTTTTGCTTCCAATTTTATAAATGGCAACGATATATTTGGTGGACTCATTACCGTTTCCAATGTACGAGCAATAAGCTCATTATTGACTCCTGTTTCCTCATTTTTGTCTTGAGATTTAATCGTATATCCATTGCTCTCTAGTTTTTGGATAAACATTTTGTGATTATCTTTTTTTGCTGAACTTTGTGTCGCTCCGATTTCAAAAAAATCTTTTTGAGACATGAATTTATTGTTTAAGTTATTTTTATTATGACAATTTTTTCAAAAAATAGTATCCCTTAGTAGGAACACTCTTTTTTTCGGAAGAAATTGGAAGAGATGGATTCGCTTTTTTTTTGGCAGGCGCGGCAGGAATCGAACCCACGCTAAGGGCTTTGGAGACCCCTGTACTACCATTATACGACGCGCCTGCATCGCTTCGGGAGAAACTCTCCCATCCCGCACCGCGGGATTCCAAACAGCAGCCGGATTGTACGGACTTCTAAATGAAAATCAACGTTTTTTTAGCAATAGCACAGAATGGTATGCTGAGAAAACTGCAAAAAATACATTTATCCAAAAGAAAATCCATGATTCTCCCAGATAACTAAAAATAGCAATCAAGACGCTTCCTACCGTAAGGACAATGTTTCTTTTCAAGGTTCCTGCATCAAGAGCATATCCAATTCCAATACCGATTAAACCCAGTATAAAAAAGATTGTTAAGTACCCTTCAAATAAAAAGAACGACCAAATCACAGGCACAATCCCCGAAATTGAAATAATCCATGTGTCTGTTGTATCATTGATATTAAGCATCATTAAAACGCTCGCAATGATTATCAATAGCTCTAGGATGACAAAAAAGAGCGGTCCCGTGCCCAATAAATAATCGAGTAAGGCAAACGCAAATAAAAGAAATCCTCCCACAGCAAAAAGCCAATTTTTAATTGATCGAGTTGGATGATTCGTTTTTTTCACGGGCCAAAATGCTCCTAAGACAAGTATTACTCCCCCAATGACACCGAGACTGAAAACTGGATCCATATGGTTTAATTAAATCCCTTTTCATCCTAACCGTTTCTAAAACTTGTCACAATAACGATCTCATTTAGTATAGAAGTACTTCTTAACCACTTTCATCATGTTAAAAGATTTTAAAAAATTCATTATCAAAGGAAACGCTGTTGATATGGCAGTGGGATTTATATTTGGAGCCGCGTTTGCAACCGTTGTAAAATCCCTTATCAGTCACATTATTATGCCTCCTGTAGGTATGGCTCTTGGGAAAGTAGATTTTGCAAATTTGAAATATATTCTTGTTATTGGAACAGAAACCACTGAAGAAGTAGCTATTTCATATGGAGCATTTATCAATGAAGTAATTAGTTTCATCATTCTTGGATTTATTATTTTCATGCTTGTTCGCATGATGAGTAAGCTAAAAAAAACAGAAGAAAAGAAAAAAACTCCAACACCAAAACAAGAATTATTACTCGAAGAAATTCGTGATTTGCTCAAGAAGAAGTAACACTCCCTAGCCCTCTCTTACACTAAGAGAGGGAACAAAATGTATCTTTTTTTCCTCCCTCTCTTGATATAAGAGGGGGACCGAGTCCTTTTAAAAATCTAGGGGGCGTTATTTTTTAGAGAAGAAAAATAAATATTAACTGTCCTATAAAATAAAGTTGCTTTTCCTCTGCCTATAACTACACTTCTCTTGCAATTTTCATTGAGAGGCGGCCAGAGGTGCAACTCTACGACCCGCCAGCAACCTGCCAACAGAATGGCAAAGGTGCTCCACTTGTACGGGATGAGGTTCGGTGAAGTTGCATTCCGTAACTTTTTTTTACACTATGAAAACCTACTTCACCTCCGAATCCGTAACTTCCGGTCATCCTGATAAATTAGCTGACCAGATTTCAGACGCCATATTAGATGAAATTTTGAAACAAGATCCTGACGCGCGTGTTGCCTGTGAAACTCTCGTAAATACCGGACTGGTTCTTGTCGCTGGAGAAATTACAACAAACTGTTATATCGATGTGCAACACATTGCCCGACAAGTAATTCTTGATGTGGGTTATAACTCTGCTGATGTTTGTTTCAATGGAAATACCTGTGCCATTCTTAATGCCATAGAAGAACAATCTCCTGACATCGCTCTTGGAGTAAATACAGGAGGAGCTGGGGACCAAGGTCTCATGTTTGGTTTTGCGTGCGATGAGACACCCGAACTCATGCCAATCCCCATTTCTATTGCACATGAACTGAGCTCGAAACTTACGGAAATACGCCAAAACAGAACGCTCCCTTGGCTTCGCCCAGATGGAAAATCTCAAGTTACATTTGAATATGATGATGGAAAACCTGTCCGTATTGAAACAGTTGTTATTTCTGCACAACATAATCCTGAAATTGAACTTGAAGAATTACGAACTGAAATAAAAAAACATATTATCGAACCCGTTTGCGAAAAATGGATTGATAAAAAGACAAATTTCCATATCAACCCAACCGGACGATTCGTAATCGGTGGTCCACAAGGAGATTGTGGAATGACAGGGAGAAAAATTATTGTCGATACATATGGTGGATATGGACGCCATGGAGGCGGTGCTTTCAGTGGAAAAGATCCGAGTAAAACCGATCGAAGTGGTGCGTATGCTGCTCGCTGGGTAGCGAAAAGTATAGTGGCAGCAGAACTTGCAACAAAATGTGAAGTTCAATTGGCCTATGCCATTGGAATAGCTGAACCTGTTTCAATTCATGTTGATACTTTTGGAACAAGTACCAAAACAACTGAAGAATTAGAAGCAATCGTGCGAAAGAATTTTGATCTCACTCCAAATGGAATTATTACTGATTTAAAACTCAAACAACCAATATATCGTCAAACTGCTGTTGGTGGTCATTTTGGTCGTACGGATGTAAAACTTCCATGGGAGGAATCTCGATCATTGAAAAGTTGACCTTACTAATAAACGACCTACAATCCGACAGATGAATTTTGCACAGAGACCTATCAAAAAACAGAAAAAGGAAATCCCCTTCTTCCTAAAATGGATTCTTATTGGAATTCTTCTTGTAGTCACTTTTTGGGGAGGTGTAGTGGCAGTTCGATCAGGACTCCTTGGGGAAAAAGTACGCCGTGTTATAACACTTAATTCCTTGAAAACTGACGATAGTGGTCATACAAACCTATTATTACTCGGTGTAGCTGGCGATACTGAAGAAGGAGGACATCTGTCTGATTCTATTATGATAGTGTCTATTAATCCGAAGCGCCCAAGTATTTCTGTATTAAGTTTGCCTCGTGATTTACATGTTTCTTCAAAAGTTGGTGATAGGAAAGTAAATGAAGTTTATGCAGCTGCACAATATAAACATGGAGAACCAAAAGGATTAGAAATCATAAAAGATGCCCTTTCCCAGTTCACCGGTATTGAAATCCATTATGCCGCTGTAGTAGATTTTGCATTATTCGAAGATGGAATCGATCTTCTTGGAGGAATAGATGTATTTGTTCCACAAGATATTCGAGACGATAAATATCCCGATACAAATTTCGGATACCAGACCTTTGTTGTACGTCGTGGACTACAACACTTTGATGGGGATACTGCGTTAAAGTATGCACGAAGTAGAAAAACAACTTCTGATTATGATCGAGCTCGACGACAACAGGATTTAGCTCTGTCTATTCGACAAAAGATAGAATCAAATGGATGGGTTGAAAATACTCAAAAGTTACGAGAATTTTACGATTTATTCCGAAGAAAAGTAAACACTGACATCGACCTCTCTACTCTTGTAGCTTTGGCAAAGGTGGGAATGGGAATCGATTATGGAGATATTGTCTCTGCCGTATTAAATGATGATCCAACACAACGTGGAGGACTTCTTTATGCTCCCGCAAGAGAATTTTATAACGGACAATTTGTTCTTCTTCCTCGATCAATGGCTGATACACAAGCTTTTCTTGACCTTGTATTAATTCATCCAGCAGTCTTGTTAGAAAATGCTCAAATCGCTGTTCTCAATGGAACAGAAGAAGAAGGTGTTGCGGGAAAAGTAGCTGCACAACTCCGTCGTCTTGGCTTTCATGTTATTGAAGTTGGAAATTATGAAACAGAAACGGGAAATCCTGTTGCTACAAGCTTTCTTGAAATAGCTCCTACGGCAACAACGAATGGCACAAAAAAATTCTTGTCACAATTCTTTGATATTTCTATCACACGAACTTCTGACGCCATTTCTTCTGAAAGTCTCATAGATATTCAACTCATTCTTGGGAACTAATTTTATTGCTTAATCTTCGAAGCAATGGCACAATTTTCATGATGAAAAAGTTATGTGTTGTTCTCCTTGGATGTCTTTTCCTTTTAAATGGATCCGTCCTTGCACAATCAAATGATGTAGCTCCTGAATGTGAACAAGGAAAATTTAATGCAGACTGCATATTTCCTACCTGGCAAAGCGAAGAACGTCCCGGACAAGCAACCGATGCGATTGTTCAGGGAGTCATTGGAGAAAATCATGATGGAGGATTTCTCATGACCTATATTCCCCGAATTATTGATATTGTTCTGAAATTTGTTGCTCCAATAATAGTTGTTATGCTGATTTGGTCAGGAATTCTATTTATAACTGCTGGAAGCAATGAGGATGATCTCAATAAAGCCAAAGAATTTTTTACCTACGCCCTTATTGGTGTAGGATTTATTATTCTGAGTTATTCAATACTCAAATTTGTATATTTCTTGATTGCTCGCGGATGAAAAAACTTGGATTATTAAGCTGCCTTTTAGGATTATTTGTTGGATTCACAACAACCGTACATGCTGAAAAACATCCACTTTGTACTCTAGAACCTCCTGCTTCTTGTTTCTTTGCAATACAACTTAATTCTAGGGTATATGAAAAACAATCCCTTAAAGAAAAATCTTATCCTGGAGATCCTGGTCCTGAAAAACATTGTCCTGTCGTAGAAGCAGAATCTTTCAACCATGGAATAGGAATGCTTCCTGGTAGTTCTGTACTTGATATTGTCTACAAAAAATTAACAGGAAATACCGAGCATTGTGATGATAAAAATGCAATTACGCTATTACAAGAAAAACTTGGCACAGCTTGCAAAGGAGTTGGAAATCCTGATGGAAACTGTAGGCCCGCTACTGTCACGAACAATAAGTTAGATGTAATTTGTACAGGCGAACACTATGCTGATGGAAAATATGGACTCTGTACCCAAGAAGCCGTTCGTCGATATCTCGAATACTTCAAAGTATCCACAACAGAATGTGATGACAAGCCACAATTAGTTATAACAACTAATCCTCAACAAATAAACCAAGGTGAAGAAACTACTATCACTGTTACTGAAACCAACGGAAAAGCTTACAAATGGGAAAATGAATCCAACTTTATTGCAATAGAAGATCCTCTTATGGGAGATGCTCTTAAGATTAAAGATATAAAACTTATGATAAATAACGAATCTCAAATCGTTGCCCTTGGAGAAAAAATTCCTCATATTTTTCCTTCTTCAGGAAAAGAAACACTCTATGCCTCAGAAGGAATATCGACCGCAAAACCTTCTCTTGAAATACTTCCGGGAGAAAACTCAATTAATGTAATAGCAATTGAAGCTTCAACAAAAACGGGGGATGGTACAACCAATACGGGTAATAGAACACCTGCTGATCTTGGCTGCAAACAACTTTTACCAAAATACCTAGTAGGAGCAAGCTGTGATACTTCCGAGCTTAAAGGTGATGCACGTGATATTACGTACTGGATTCAAAAATTTTCAGGAAAAATTACCACATTTATTGCGGCTATTGCTGTGGTTCTTATTGCATGGAATGCATTTGGTCTCGTTATGGCTGGAGGAGAAGCTGATCAAATTTCTACAATTAAAAAAGCTCTCGTGTGGGTTGGAGTTGGACTTCTACTTACGATATTCGCATACGTAATTGTAAAAACGGCTATTTCGCTGTCCTTTCTACAGTAACTGGGACTTCAAAAAGAACTTCCGTTATTTGTAGTTTAAAGTTTGTAGTTTGATTACAGTCCCATCTGTGCTTTCAACGCCTCTGCGGCGGCTGCGTCTTGATCAGCTTCTCCTGACTCCTCTTCTCGTATTTTTTCGATTTCAAGCTCTTTTACTCGTTGTTGTTTGAGTTTTTCAACATCGTCTCCAAATTCTTTTTCGAGTTCTGCAAATTTAACTTTTTCTTCTTCAAAGATTTTCACTAACTCATTAATTTGATCAATCGAAAGACGAGGAATCGCGTCAATAACACGTTTCTTTTCTTCCAATGTAAGAGAAATTGATCCCTCAAGCAATGTAAGGAAAATTTTCTCATCAAAAGTTGTATCTGGATGAGGCGGAATTACGAAAGTATATCCTGAACCAGTTGTAACAGGCGTCTGCCCATCATCTTGTGTTCCTGCCGGAGTTGTATTGTCGTCCGTCATATTGTTTGAAAAATCACGTTGAGACTACTTTTTCTCAGCTGGTTTTGCAACCTTTTTCGCAGCAGGTTTTTTTGCCACTGGCTTTTTTGCTACTGGTTTCTTTGCCGCAG
>Ga0222627_1000737_pt1 | contig 12271 bp, 13 predicted proteins | sample AntAcemetageno93_FD_179859 | JGI IMG/M metagenome (GOLD analysis project Ga0222627, IMG submission 179859) | Saline water microbial communities from Ace Lake, Antarctica - #93 | ecosystem: Environmental > Aquatic > Non-marine Saline and Alkaline > Saline | place: Antarctica: Ace Lake | collected... | reverse complement strand
GTGCTCCCCGACACTCAGCCCCGTGACCGTGGCCCCGCTCTCCTGCCACGACCCAGCGTCAACCCGCCACCTGGCACCGCCATCAATCGCCCCCTGCGGAGACAGGACGGCAGTCAAGGAGCCCACAGGGGAATTTATGATTACTTCATCATTGATAATCGGCTCAGTTATATCATACTCAACCAGACTCTCTGATGTGACCACATTAATCCCGCAGAGGGAGAACTGCGTGGCGCCCGCTTGAAGGGCGCTAAAGGTAAATGTTGCGATTGCGCGATCATATGGACAGGACACAGGAGTGGTAAGGCTTATGTCAAGTGCGCCAAACTGCCCGGGAGCGGAAATCTGAGGGCCGATCGGGGTATAGATAGTAGCCCCTCCCAAATCGCTGATGGCAAAAAATTTATCATCCCTATAACCTGTTAGCGCCAACACGGAGTCATCAAAACATATCAGGGTTTGAAACCCCGCGATAAGCCCATGGTCGGAACCAATAATCTTAACGGTTACATCGAATTGCCCCCCTACGATTACTGCCCCCGGATGCTGCAGTTCTAAGAATACAGAACCAAGTGCCAGACCCGGAGAAAATAAACCACACAGCAGAAACAACCCTAAAAGCTTAAATGGTTTCATTCACTTTCACCCTTTTCGGTATAACCGGCTATCCTCTGCTTAGATCATTTAGCGACCGGTGAAATGACACGGTTTGCTCTTCGCTCCGCAATTGGAATGCTGGAATACTGGAAAGTTGGAATAATGGGTTCTGGTAAAATGGAAAAATGGGCTATTGGGGAAATTCCTCCTGCCATGGAAGGTAAAAATGTTCATAAATAAAAAACTTTTTTATGAAAATCAACATTCCATTGTTCCATCATTCCATCATTCCAAGTGTGAGGCAAGAGCAACAAGCCTCAATAATCCCTTTTGATTTTCCCGCCTATGCGGGATAGAAGTTCCGAGACGTTCGATCAGTTCAAGATTTGTACATTCGCTGAAAGGGTCAGTTTTTCGGTGGTCACTGTCCCGTTCCGAATAATCATTGATTTAATTCTTGTATCCCCTTTGTTTGTGGCATAACCGCAGTCATACCCCCCCTTTATGGTCACCCGTATGTTACCATCAAGCTCAAGGTCTTCTGGAAAATCCAAGGCCTGACATTGAATGACATCTCCGTCGGATGCCTTAGTATAGGCCTCTTGAATCGTGGCATAGTACTCTTCCCCAATCCTCACTCGCCCATAAGGGCATGACGAAATGTCTATATAACCGGTTTTGGCTTCAGTAGCGGAACCATTGGTATTTTTTACGGTGAGTGAAACCGAATATGTGCCAGCACGTCTGTACAGGTGAGATGGATTTTTTTCCGTGCTTGTGCGAGAGTCACCAAAGTCCCATAACCATTGGGTGATCGTCCCGGTGGACAGATCAATAAAATTCACGGCAAGCGGCACCACACCTGCCCTGGGGTTGGCGCTGAAATCAGCGACCGGAGGCTCCCCGAACTTTGCCACAAAGGCGTCACAAGCGCCGCCAAAAACACCCTGAAAAGGGTTTTCAGTAGGAAAATCAGTGGATTCGGTCCACCCGGTCACATAGCAATTGCCCGCATCGTCCACCGCGATATACTCAATCGAGTCATCTGTTGCGCCACCAAGATAGGTGGAATATGACAGGCTGTTCCCGCCCGCATTGAACGCGGTCACAAAACCGTCGTACACCCCGGCGCGAGAGACCTGAAATGCGTCTTCGGTGGTGGGGAAATCATTGGAATCGGTCAAACCGGTCACATAACATTGGCCTGAATCGTCCAGGGCGATGCCGATGCCGTAATCGCTGAGGCGACCGCCAAGGTATGTGGCATAGACCAGGCCATCCCCTGTGGCATTGAACTTGGCGACAAAGACGTCAAAGTCTCCACCACGAGAGGCTTGGAAGGGATTCTGGGTGGGGAAGTCAAGGGAATCGGTCCACCCAACCACGTAACAATGGCCCGAATCACTGACGGCGATGCCAAAGCCATAATCACTCCCGGGTGCGCCGGCATCAGTGTAACTACCGCCAAGATAGGTGGCGTAAACAAGGCCGTTCCCCGCAGCATTGAACTTGGTCACAAAGGCGTCGGCGTTCCCGCCAAGAGAGGCTTGGAAGGGGTTTTGGGTGGGGAAATCAGTAGAACCGGTCCACCCGGTAACGTAACAATGGCCTGAGCTGTCCACGGCGATGCCAAACCCCTCATCAGAGGCACTGCCGCCAAGATAGGTGGCGTAGACAAGGCCGTTCCCCGCGGCATTAAACTTGGTCACAAAGGCGTCGGTGTTTCCCCTCAGAGAGCCTTGATAGGGGTCTGCGGTGATAGGAAAGTCAGTGGATTGGGTCCATCCGGTTACGTAACAACTCCCCGAGCCGTCCGCCGATATGAGTGCCCCCTTATCACTACCAAAGCCTCCAAGATAGGTCGAGTAAACAAGGCCGTTTCCTGCTGCATTCAACTTGGTTAGGAAGGCGTCCACCTCGCCCCCAAGGGCGTTCTGGAAGGGATTTTCCGTAGGGAAGTCAGTGGATTGGGTCCACCCGGTCACGTAGCAATGACCCGAACCGTCCACGGTGATGCCGATACCCTGATCATCGCTGCCGCCACCGAGATAGGTGGCATAGACCAGGCCATCCCCTGTGGCATTGAACTTGGCGACAAAGACGTCGGAGTTCCCCCTCAGAGAGCCTTGATAGGGGTCTGCGGTGATAGGGAAGTCAGTGGATTGGGTCCACCCGGTCACGTAAGAATGGCCTGAGCCGTCCACGGCGATGCCGAGACCCTCATCATCGCTGACACCGCCAAGATAGCTGGCGTAGATTAGGATTGGGTCGATAATGAGTGCATATTTTTTGTCATAGGCGTCCACCTCAAATGCATACACAAAGCCCTGATCGCCGAGAGGGGGGGGGAGCACCTTGAAGCGGGCCTTTACCCTAACCCGTTTCCTGTCAATCTGCTGGTAGACCACAGGTTTTTTCTGGATCAGCTCACCGCCGCCGCCCTTTAAACGCAAGGCAAGATCCCCCTGCCCGGTGACCTGAAGGCCTTCAATCCCTTTGTATCGAAATTTGATAAGGGACGGATCGCCACCCGGCTTGACCACGACATCATATTCCAGTTGTCGATTGGTACCGTAAAATTTGAGATCAATCCCGGGGTAGGCCTCTCGATAGACCACAGCGCTGTAGGTGGGAATGTCGGTGCGCCAGCCATGGGGGTCTTTTCCAATAAGATAATGAACCTTCCCTGCCTGTGGTCCTTGGGCGATAATCTCTACATCCGGCTTCATGCCCAAGGGCCTGAGGCGTATGAACGCATAGGACCCTGCATCCTTTGCATCACCATGGTTCTCTCTGACCCTCAGGGAGGGATTCCCCTTGATAGAATTATCCGTGCAGCCGGTTTTAAATACGCGATCCTGTCTCCAGAAAAGAGAAACGATCTCCTCGTGGGTAAAGCAAATAGTCTGTCCCCCACCCTTTACATAGAACTTGACGTTCTCATCCATCTGGCCCTGGTTTTCAATGAAATATAAAGGCAAACGGCCGTAGGTTTGCATCACCCGCAACTTTTTGTCCTTATCGGGCGGCCGTGAAGAGCTCTTCACTCTCTTAAGAGGTTTCATCGTTTCTCTTGGGGGCGCTATATCGCATGCCACCGACACACCTGGTTCAGGAAATGGCCCAGCAAGAGACCAGCCCACAAGGGTCAAAATGACGATCATCGACCATGTCGCGATCTTGGCTATCCTTATCATTTCACCACCCCTCTTATCATTCATGATATTCCTGCAGTGACTTCAAAGCAAGGACGGCTCCAAGCACCTTTACGCAGGGTCGTCGCACGTTAACGGATCATGTTGGCCATGATACAGGTTTTCCCGCATTTAGCGTGATTCAGGTTTAAGTCTCACGAAACGCGGGATTTCCACTTTCCAAAATCTGAAACCCCAATAGTGTTCATGGGGAAGATGCTGGCGTACAGCGGTTCCTAATTACTTTGGATACCAGGACATTTAAGTCGGATACAATGACTCTTTATGTACCTGTTATGCATCTGGGCTATTATGGCAATAGGTACTTTGATCATGGCGGTAAGTCAAGATTTTTCCGCAAACTGCACCAGCCATCTCTATAGTTCAAGATCGTAGATTTTAGGCGATTTTTCAGAACTGATAATGATTGTAACCGGTTACCCAATGATGCCGGTCGAAGCCCCTCTTTAGGGGGCTATGGCGCCGTCACGCCTCAGGCTTGGTTTCCCCGTTTCGGCACAGGAAGGCAAAGCTTCGTTAGGACAATGAAACCTTATGAGTATTGCAACAAATTCTTGGCCGCGGGCTTTGCGACGAAAGGGGTCTGGGAATTTACCTTGACACGAAAAGACCGTTTTTCTACTATCCCCCCTGTACAAAAACCCTTGGGATTGATGATTGTTGATTTGGGTATTGGGGACTGGATGCTTGATGCTGAATGCTGGATGCTGGATACTGGATGATGGGATGTCTGGATTCCCCTGGAACCTGAAACCCGCAACCCGTATGAAACTTCAGAAATCGTCAAATAGTTAACGACTCAACCACTTAACAATAAATAAAGGGTATCGCTGCAAGGAGGGCTTTCATGATTACGCTACGTCAGTTTGAGCCAGAGGAGGTCATAATAAAAGAAAGTGACATGGGAGAGACCGCCTATATCATTGACCGTGGGCGGGTTGAGGTGACCAAACAATTAGACGGAGATAGGGTTCACTTAGGTTACGTCGGGGCTGGCGAAACATTTGGCGAGATGAGTATGATCGATGACAAACCACGCAGCGCTACTGTCACGGCAGTAGAAGAAACAGTTGCCCGCGAAATCCACCGAGATGAATTCTTTGACAGCCTTCGGACCGATCCGGATATATCGATTAGCATATTGAAGGTCCTCTTTGAACGCCTCAGGGAATCACATGTCAAAATCTTACAGCTTCAACAGTCTACGACAAGGGCCGTTGAAGACCCTTCCAAGGTATTCCATGACACAACGGCCCGGTCCGGCCCTGCTGTTTCCATGGAGGGTTTGACCCCCATCGCCTTACAATCACTCCCAGAAAACCCTCTTCATATTAAGGAGTTTCCATTTCTAATCGGCAGAAAGAGCAGAGATCCTCTATCATATAATGATTTAAAGATCCCGGATTCAGTCCCCCTTCAGATATCGAGACACCACATGGAATTCATCAAAGATGGAGACCGGATAGGGGTCTCCGACAGGGGGAGTTATTTAGGTTCGATCATTGACGGCCGGTTGTTAGGCGGTGAGGAAGGGAGCCCAGGCCCCATTTTTTTTGAGGGATCAGAGGGAACCCTCATTTTAGGGAACCATAAATCTCCATTCAGATACAAGATACAGATTTTGTAGGCGTTCAGAGGTTCAGGGTTATTTTTTTGCAGCACCGGGCTAACTGCCATGCATCAATATCTTCAAATAGTTCGATTCTTATGCCTTCTTCATTCAGAAGTTACGGATCAACGGTTCAGACCTGCCTGTGCCGGAGTCACGGCAGACAGATTTTCTGTAAATCTTAAACCTTTGAGTCCTAAACCTTTGAACTCTGAACCTCTGAACGGTTACCCAGAAAGATAGATTTTGATGGGAATTCGCAGGGAGGTTTTGTGGTTGGTCTCCCCTACAGGAATCCCCAGAATAGTGGAAAAATAACTCTTATATAAAGATTTGTATGGTGCAGAATAGTAACTGCTCAGGTGTTTAGGCATTATTTACTCTTCAGTGGAAAAATATCTTCTGCAGGATAGAAAAGTTTATAAATCAGAAGCTATTACTATCCTTGAGGAGTAAACATGTTTGACCAGAAAGAAGCCAATTATTACCAAAATTACATCCCCGACCTGCAAGGAGGGAAGATCACAGTACTCCCCACAATGGACTTCTCAATAGATTACAGTGCAATAAAAAATACGCCATACATCGTTGCAGAAAAATTCATGAAGCGCGCAGAACGCCCGAGCAAAATGTCCTATCTTGACGACTTTTTCAATCAAAAAAAGGAGCTCTCAGAAGATAAAGTCAACCTGGTCCTCGAAGAAATCACCGGCAGGGAAAGACTCAGAGAAGAGAACCTTTCAGACCTCTACCAAGACCTGTTGCGGATTGACAACTGGCGACTTGAAAGGCCTATTGATCAATACTACCAAAAGGACAAGACCTGGTTAGACCTAAACAAGATGGAGCTTCAGATAAGAGACCAGATAAGACGCGAACTCAAAGACTGCGCACGCGACACATCCTTCCCCCAAAAAGATCTCCGGGAATCCCTGCTTGATTTCAAACAGCAAACCCAAAAAGCGCAGATGATGGTGGAAGGACTCGATATGAGCCTGGAAGGCTCCGACAAACACGAAGAAGGTGAACAATATCAGCCAACCCACCAAGACCAACCCCTTTATTAAACCACAAAAAGAACCCAAAAACGCTAACAGATGGCTTTCTCCGTCATCCATAAACGCCTACATCAGGTGCCCCAGAAAGTTCTATTACAGCAAACTTTTGAAGCTAAAACAGAAACCCAGCATCTACCTCATAAGAGGCATTGCGGTCCATTCCACAATCCACAAATTCTATAAACAAGGAATAAACAGGTGCGCAAACATGGACTACGGCCACCTCGTAAGAACCGTAACAAACCTCCTCAAACACGAATGGTTAGCCTGGAAAAGGAGCCTTCTTAAACTTGACCTCAGAGAAGACGAGATAGCCTTTTTTTTCCATGAGGCCAAAAAAATGATTATCAACTTCGTCCACGATTTCCTCAAAAACAAACAATTTGAGGAGGCTGAGCCGACCCTTGAAAAAACATTTTTTTCAAAAACATTCATGACACTTGGAAGAATAGACGCCATCCACCACAACCACGACCCACCATTAGTGGTGGACTACAAGACCTCCAAATCAAAAGAGCTTTTAAATGACTACAAACGCCAGTTAGGCATTTATGCCCTGCTTTACGAAGAAAAAACAGGCACCTTACCCATCGTAGGAATCCATTTCCTGAAGTTCAAAGACGGCCTCAAAAAATACAAGATAACCCCTCAGTATCTCGCCAAAATCAAAGAGCTCATCACAGAAATCCACACAAAAACGCAGTCAGAAAACATCGAGGATTACCCATGCGAATGCGGTTGGTGCCACAAAAACTTTGAGCTAAAGACAGCAAAAAGATGATCCCCATAGATGAAAAACTCAAGATCCTCAAGCCTATCCTGGGCGCCAACAAAACCAAAAAGCTAAGGCAGATGTATTTCTTTGAAGACGATTTCAGGGCAAAAAAAGAGATCGAAAACCTGATAGACCTCTTTATCTCGTGCCACGCAAAAAAGGATGTCGAAGACCAAATCATACTACCGCCACCCTCACAAGACCTGTGCGAAGGAGACCTCAACATCGGAGAAATCGAGTACATCGACAAACCGATCTCGGCCTTCGACCTGAAATTGAGAGACATCAACCGTCACATGGGGATCTTTGGATCAACCGGCTCAGGCAAAACAACGTTCGCAAAAAACCTGATTAGAAAACTCCACAAAAAGGGCATCCCCTTCCTCATATTTGACTGGGAAAAGAGCTACCGAAACCTCATAAACGAGTTTGATGACGTCCAGGTCCTCACAGTGGGAAGCGACATCAACCCTTTGTTTCTCAATTTCCTGAACGTGCCGCCAGGCATCCGCTACGATGAATACACCAAGTCTATCATCGCAATCATTTCCGAAGACTACATAGGCGGTATCGGCACAGACACCATGCTCCTGAACTACATGGAGATGGCGTACCAGGAAACAAAAATCCCCTTTTTCGAGGACCTCAAACAGATCGTGCTAAGAGAAATCAACCAAGACATGGGCAAACGGGGAAGGCTCTCCGGAAGATCGGGGTTATGGAAAGAAAGCGTGTCACGTCAAATTACTTTCCTCTCGAAAGGAGCGTCCGGAAACGTGGTAAACCCAAAAAAGCATTATCCGCTTGAAGAACTTTTCAGCAGACCCATAGTCCTGGAATTCGGGAACCTGAAGAGTCCCTATGACAGAAAATTCTTTATCCACGTGATCCTAAACTGGTTATCCATCTACAACCAGCACTGCGGAATTCAGTCAGAAAACCTGAAACAGGTCATGATTTTTGAGGAATTCCATAACATCGCCATGAAAACAAAAGAGGACAACATGGTCTCCAATCTCTTCAGAGAGTCACGAAAATACGGTATTGGCCTAATAGCCATTGATCAAACACCTTCAGAGATCCCCAATGCCATCTTTGCCAACATGAACGCAAAAGTATCCTTCAGCCTTTCCACAGCAACAGACATAAATGCTATGGCAAAGGCCATGAACCTTGACGTCTACAAATCAAAATATTTGGGTATGCTCGAAACCGGCCAGGCCATCATCAACGTAAAACAAAGACATCATGACCCGTTTCTTATCAGGGCTCCTTTTGTGAAACAAGAGGAAAATATCGGTGATGAGGAGCTGAGAGCCAAGATGCAGAAGTTTGCAGATATTACAGGAACAGAAACGTCTGAACTCATAAATCAGGGGTTCCCACAATGTTCTCAGGGCTCAGATAACTTACCCCCCTTGGAAAAGTGCCTCCTGGTTAATATCATTGAGCGGCCACTTGACGGCGTTGATGAACGAACCAAAAGGTTAGGGATACATCCATCAACCATGGCAGGCCTCCACGCATCCCTTTCAGAAAAGGGCTTAATCAAGAGCCTAAACATCAACAAGAAAAAGCTCTTCGAGGTAACAGAGTATGGCAAGATTGTGGCTGAAAAGGCAGGCATTCAGATCATAAAAAGATCAACAAGGGGCGGTATAGAACATACCTACTGGGTTTACGAGACAGCCCAATTCTTAAAAAAACATAAGTTTCAGCCTGTCTTCGAGGTAAATGGCATTGACATAGTGGATACCGAATCAGGAATCGCAATCGAAATCGAAACAGGCAAATCAGACATCAACGGAAACCTCTTAAAACTCAAGAAAGCTCGATTTTCAAAGTGTTTCATGCTTTGCACAACAAAGCCGGTTGAAATCAAAATAAGGACCCTTTCAAAAGATTTTCCATCCATCCAGGTCCTCTTCGTAAAGGACTTTCTAAAACTCACCAAAGACCAACTCACCTCATCCTCCCTCCTACAATACACATCATAAAACAAATCCCGGAATCACCCATTAATGTTCACACCACTAAGTGAGATCGGTTGCTGACAGAACTATAGCGAAAGAAGCGACCGCTCACCGGTTATTGCAAATATGCAAGACAGATAAGGCAGAAAACACAAACAGAGAAAGGTGCCTTAACCCGTAACAAACTGAGTCTGTTCCCTCGGGGACAGGCTTTTTGTTAGCGGACGCTCTTTAAACGAATGTTTCTTTAATAACTAAACAAAAATGAAAGGAGGTGAGATGAATCTATGAAGAGAAACTTTTCAAAGGAACTTGAGAACACGAGGAACAGGCTTTCAGTTGCCATGCAGGTAGCCATGCCCACCAAAGAATTCGGCGCGAACATCGTACTGGGGATGGTTCGGCTGCATGTCCTGGCAAAAAAGATAAGGCAAAGCCGGAACCTCGAAGAAAGGGGGTGTTTAACCAATGAGTTTACTCAAGGAAGATCGGCAATGGAAAAGGGTATCAATGCCCTCAAAAAAAGTGTGGTCAAGGAATTCCGCGAAAGAAAAGATGCGCTTCGAATGGCGGTGTCCTGATTGCGGAGAAAGGATTTGTGTGTCAGGCGGATGCCCAGTCTGGTTCTCTTGAGGCATGCACACAGAAGTATGAAAATATCAATAACCTGTTCAGAAGAAAGCGACACTTCGGTTACAGGGTGGCGTCTTTCTTTTCTCGAAAGGAGGAAAAACAACAAATGACAGATTCAGAATTAAACAGAGTGATAGAGCCGGATGATGAAGCCGATACATGTTCTCTCTGCGGAAACACTTACAGGGTTGATCTGATCAAAGAGAGCGAAGACTGGAACGACTTCGGGTACAGGTACTGTCCTTTCTGCGGCGATATGACGGATCTGTATGCCTGACATTCAAGATTTGTTTTCAAGAACCAAACATGAGCCTCTTTTTAATGGAGGCTCATTTGTTTTAAAGGAGGTGAGATATATGTGGAACGAACCGACAAAAGAGAGACTGAACAAGGTGCCACGTCTCTATGAAACAGAAAATGTACCCTTGAAAGAGAAGCTTGTGCCTCTTCATTTCTTCATCGGCGGATGCGACTGGTATATCTGCGAGACAGACGGCAAAGATATTATGTGGGGGTTTTGCATCCTCAACAATGACTACGAGATGGCGGAATGGGGATATGTATCCCTGTCAGAACTGCGGTCTATCGAAATCGATGGGTGGATCGAGGTCGACTGCGAACTTGAAGAAATCTGGGAGGTGAAAAAGGCAGCCGATATCGACAAAATCAGGATCGCCCAAGGGTGGTCCGGTGAGGGAAAAGGTCTTTCCTGCCCATTTTGCGGATCTTCATCGATTCAGGGAGGTTTTATCGAGATAGAAGCAGGAAAGGCCCTTCAAGGGATGGAGTGTACCGAGTGCGAAGCACATTGGCAGGACGTCTATGAACTGATCGACATTAACCCTTACCCAGTAAAGGAGGTGAACTATGGCATACACCCCTGAGCTCAACCAGGATTACAGCGGGGCACTGAGACGCATTGCGTGGGCGCTTGACCTGCCCATGACAACAGCACTTGAAGAAGTGATCTTCCAGATAGGAAGAGAGGTGGACCGCAAGCTTATCTGTGAAGCGTGCAGGGACAACAGCTTCTGTGATCGGTGCCTGTTTTACAGCACAGAAAAAGTCATGTAACACAAACCATCATTAAAGCGCACAATGGGCCTCTTGGGACAAATCCTGGGAGGTTTTTTTTGTGCAAAAAGGAGGGAATAACGATGCAGGAATACTGGGACATAATATCTACAAGGCATCAGGAGAAACTTGTGGCAGTAGCACGAAAGAAAGGCATTGGCCTGGACACTGCCATGCGAAACATCATCAATTATCTGAGAAGCGATAATAATAACTCAGGGAGACCGGACTATTTCAAGGATTTCATAACAGCAAGGCATGTGGAGGGACTGATTGACATGATTGTGCTCTAAGAACAATCGCTGAACCACAAAACCAAAAAACAGAAAGGAGGTAAAGCAAATGAAACAAGTCCTGATCACCATATCAAGAGGCATCATCGACCATGTGGTTTTCTTTGATGATCCTAAAAAGGCTATCCAGGCCCTGTCAGATTATGTGAAGGCCATGAACACTGAACACGACGACGCAGCCCTTTATGACACCGAGGGCTTCATAGCAAACGCAAAACATTTCTTAGATGAAAACGATGAGTACAAGGAAAACGAGGCCTTGATTAAGGAAATCTCGGAAGAACGAATTAAGCCCTTGTTCATCATCGGTAACCCTAACCACCGGCTCGGATTCATGGTGGCATCACCGGACGACCCTTTGGGTTACACTGATTCGGCTGAGGCCGTGTCAGGTCTCGGGCAGATGCGGCAGGATTATGGCACTCATCTGAAGCTTTACCGGGTGATACCGGTAAGTGGACCCGTGGTCCAAAAGATTGACCTCGAAAGACATAATGCCGAGTCAGAGGTCGAGAATTTCGATTATTCCCAGGTAGAAGAGTACGTCTCATAAAGGGGATTTAAGGAGCAAGCTCTCCGGATGTCCCATTAAACAGAAAGAAAAGCTGTTCCGGAAAAGGCCGGGGCAGCTTTTTTTTCTTTTACCCTAAAACAAAGGAGGATGACATGGATTTAAACAATTACCTGAAGGCTGGTTACCCCGGTTTTTACATCGAAACCCTCGAACCTTTGAGGGCCACCGCTACCCTCAAAACAGGGAACTGGCAATCCTATTCCTGGGACTGCCTGCGCGGCATAACCGAACGCGAAACAGGCCGAGTCACGGATGATCTGGTTGACCCCCTAAGTGCAGTCAAATGGTTAGGGGAGCGAAGCCACACAGTTCTTTTCGTACAAAACTTCCATCACTTTGTGACATCAGTGGAGATCATCCAGGAGATCCAGAACAGCATTCCCATCTGGAAGGCCTCGGGTTGCTCATTTGCAATGGTGGGGCCACCTGTCAACCTGCCCCGGGAAATCGGAAATTTTTTCACTGTCCTC
>Ga0222627_1000736_pt1 | contig 12287 bp, 12 predicted proteins | sample AntAcemetageno93_FD_179859 | JGI IMG/M metagenome (GOLD analysis project Ga0222627, IMG submission 179859) | Saline water microbial communities from Ace Lake, Antarctica - #93 | ecosystem: Environmental > Aquatic > Non-marine Saline and Alkaline > Saline | place: Antarctica: Ace Lake | collected... | reverse complement strand
ACTAATACTTCCAGGCGTTACCCCAGTGCATAAGGGACTTACACCCTCTGGACTTTCTTTAAATTAATTTCCATTTATTCAAAGAACTTTTATAAATTTACCATTCAAGGCACACACAATGTATATAGTTTATGGCTGGTGAAGTGCTAAATATGAATATCTTAGCATTAAATACAAATTGGTGCAAGTTGAAAGATTTGTATTTCAAAACCGCCACAAAACCATATACTTAACGTTAGGCACAAGCAAAAGAAACGAAACAGAATGACAAATTTGCTACAAGAAAATATTGAAATAGAAAGCCACCGCACAAATTGCACATTTGGTTTTTTGCCGACACACTGGCAAACCCAAAAAAACCAAAAGAGCAATTTTTTAGCCAACGCTTGACAAAAGTAATATTGAATAAAACAAAAAGAATAAGAATTAAATTATGGCATTAGACTTTTCAGAAATATTAGTAGTTGCAGTTTCTTCAAGAGCATTATTTGACTTGGAAAAGGAAAATGAAATATTTGATAAAGAAAATATTGAAAGTTTTAGAAAATATCAACTGGAACACGAAAATGAATTATTGAAACAAGGAACAGCATTTCCTTTGGTTCAAAGTCTTTTAAAATTAAACAAACAAGCTTCAAAACAAATAATAGAAGTAGTAGTGATGTCAAGAAATAGCCCTGAGACAGGTGTTCGAGTTTTAAAAGCTATTGAATATTATGATTTACCAATAACAAGATGGGCATTTTCGGGAGGAGAAGACTTAGCTCCATTTATTGATGCGTTTGACACAGACCTTTTTCTTTCAAAAGACGAAAAGGACGTACAAAAAGTAATTGATAAAGCAAATTGTGCAACAGCTTTAATTTATGACCCGCCTGAAGACTACACGCCAGAAACCGATAGAGTAAAATTTGCTTTTGATGCGGATGCAGTAGTTTTTTCCGAGGAATCAGAACTGATTAATAAAACTCAGGATTTAGCAGCCTTTCACAAACACGAAAAGGAAAACGAAGACGTGCCTTTAAAAGATGGACCTTTCGCTGAACTAATCAGAAAACTTTCGAAAATTCAAGAATATTTGCCAACAACAATTGAATTGACTCCATTGAGAATTGCAATAGTTACAGCGAGAAATGCTCCCAGTCATATGCGAGTAATAAAAACTCTTAGACATTGGGGAGTGTATGTTGATGAAGCCTATTTTATGGGTGGATTATCAAAAGACAAAATTCTAAAAGCTTTTGGAGCACATATATTCTTTGATGACCAAGATACACATTTGGATAGTTCAAGTAAAGTAGTTCCTTCTGGAAAGGTCTTATACAAAACCGATTCCCCAATGAAGAAATTCGATAAAAAGAAAAAGATTGATGGAGGAAAAGACAATTAATAAAGACCAACAAGTAAAATCTAAAAAAAGAATTACTGACCATGGAGAAGTGTTTACTTCTGAACGTGAAGTTAACACAATGCTTGATTTGGTAAAACAGGAAACGGAAAGAATCGATTCTCGATTTTTGGAGCCTGCTTGTGGAACAGGAAATTTCTTAGTCGAAATACTAAGAAGAAAATTAGCGATTGTAGAAAGCAGATATAAAAAAAGCCAACTGGAATACGAAAGATATGCGGTAATTGCTATTTCAAGTATTTACGGAATTGATTTATTGCAAGACAATGTAGAAGAAACTCAAAATAGACTTTTTGAAATTTTTGATAAACAATATACTTCCTTTTACAAAAACAACTGCAAAGAAGAATGTAGAACAAGCATAAGATACATACTTGATAGAAATATTTTAAGAGGTGATGCACTTACCTTGAAAACTGTTGGAAATGGTGATGAACCAATTATTTTTTCTGAATGGTCTGCGGTAAATGGAAGTATGATTAAAAGAAGAGATTTTACACTTGATAACTTACTAAAAGCGGAAGCTCAAAAAGTACCAGGTGGGCTATTTGATGATTTTTATGAAACCGACCCTGCTTTTTTACCAACACCGATAAAAGACTTTCCTTTGACACACTTTTTAAAATTGGCAGAACATGCTTAATATAAATTATAATCCAGATGTATTGTCTTGTCTTGCCAATTTGAGCAATGATGAAGTATTTACACCTCCAAAATTAGTAAGTGATATTTTGGACATGCTACCCCAAGAATTATTTACCAATAAAGAAACAACCTTTCTTGACCCCGTTAGCAAATCTGGTGTGTTTTTACGTGAAATTGCCAAACGGCTAATGACTGGCTTGGGAAATGAAATTCCCGACCAACAAGAACGTATTAACCATATATTTGAAAACCAATTGTATGGTATTGCTATTACAGAATTAACTGCCTTACTCTCTCGTAGAAGTGTCTATTGTTCCAAAACTGCTAATGGAAAATATTCTATTTGCGAAACTTTTGAAAACGATAATGGCAATATAAAATTTGATTTCACAAACCATACTTGGAAAAACGGGAAATGTACCTTTTGCAATGCAAGTGAAGAAGTGTATAGCAGAGACGAACAATTAGAAACTCATGCATATCAGTTTATACATACTGATAAACCAGAAAAGATATTTAATATGAAATTTGACGTAATTATTGGTAATCCACCTTATCAAATGAGTGATGGTGGTGCTCAAAAAAGTGCAAGCCCCATTTATCACAATTTTGTTGAACAAGCTAAAAAACTAAACCCGAGATATTTAACAATGATTATCCCTGCTCGTTGGTATAATGGCGGTAAAGGATTAGATGATTTTAGGGATAGTATGCTTACTGATGACAGAATGGCTGAACTACATGATTTCCCCGATACTTCAGATTGTTTCCCAGGACTTAATATTAGAGGCGGGGTTTGTTATTTTCTCTGGGAAAAAGAACATAAAGGTGATTGCAATATAATTACACATAAGGGCGATTATATTGGTAATCCTGTTGAGCGACCATTATTAGAAAAAGGGTTAAATATTTTCATTCGTTACAATGAAGCAATCAGTATATACAGAAAAACAAAAGCATTAAATGAAAAACCATTTAATGCTTTTGTTAGTTCAAGAAAGCCTTTTGGATTAGCAACAAATTTTTCTGGACAAAAAAAAATTAAAGGTGGCAGAAACAATATAAAATTATTTCGCTTTGGCGACAATGGATTTATTTCAGTTGATAAAATTGAGAAGAATGTAAAGTTTATTGAAGATTGGAAAGTTTTGGTACCCTATGCAAGTCCTGGGGATGATAGTTATCCTCACTTAATATTAAGTAAACCTATTGTTGCTGGTCCTCAAACGTGTTGTACCGAAACATATCTTTTAATTGGACCTGTTGCGTCTAAAAAGCGTGCTAATAATATTGCAAAGTACATGGTTACTAAGTTTTTTAGATTTATGATTCTACTTGCAAAAAGTACTCAGCATATTACAAAAAAAACTTATGTTTTTGTTCCTTCTCAAAATTTTGATGAAGAGTGGACAGATGAAAAATTATTTTCAAAATATGGTATTACAAAAGAAGAGCAAGACTTTATTGATACGTTAATCCGCCCAATTGAAGTAAGCTATGAGTAAAGATTTTTTCCCACAACGCCCAGAGGCTACTCCAACTATTTATGCCTACGAATTGCCAAATGACAGTTCAAGAAAAGGACAGTTAAAAGTTGGTGATACCAACAGAACTGCACAAGAACGAATTAAAGAACAAATTGGAGCTGCAAGGTCAAAGTTCAATATTGTATTGGAAGAATCTGCTATGCGAAAAGATGGCAGTTCTTTTCGTGATTACGAAATTCATAAATATCTACGTAACAAAGAGATTAAAAATACTGATGGAGAATGGTTTACTTGTTCTGTAAAAGAGGTACAAGCAGCAATTATTTCAATCAAAAAAGGCGAACTGAATGAAGAAAACAGAACGCTTGATTTTAAAATGCGACCAGAGCAAGAACAAGCAGTAGATAAAGTAATTCACTATTTTGATAGTTATAAAAAAGAAAATCCAAACAGTACACCTCACTTTTTATGGAATGCAAAAATGCGTTTCGGTAAAACCTTTGCTTCTTATCAATTAGCCAAAAAACAAGGTTGGAAAAAAGTATTAGTACTTACATTTAAACCTGCGGTACAAAGTGCTTGGGAAGAAGATTTATTATCTCATGTAGATTTTGAAGGCTGGCAATTTATTACACGGAAAGGATTACAATATGAAGATGCCGACCATAATAGACCTTTTGTTTGTTTTGGTTCATTTCAAGATTATTTAGGTAAAAACACTTCTACTGGTGGTATAAAAACCCGTAACGAATGGGTACATGCTACCCCTTGGGATTGTGTAATATTTGATGAATATCATTACGGTGCATGGAATGATAATGCAAAAGGATTATTCAATGATTTATATGAAGACGGAAAAGATGAAGATTTAAAATTTGTAGATAAAATTGAAAAGTTTGATGAAGATATTATTCCAATAACAACAGGCTCTTTTTTATACTTATCAGGCACCCCTTTTAAAGCTTTGAGTTCGGGTGAATTTATTGAGGAAGAAATTTTCAACTGGACATACTCTGACGAACAAAGAGAAAAAGAAAATTGGACAGGAGATAATAATCCTTATGCTACTTTACCAAGAATGGTAATGTTAACCTATCAAATGCCAGATTCCATTCGTGAAATTGCATTAGGCGGAGAATTTAACGAGTTTGATTTGAATACTTTTTTTACCGCAACGGGCGAAAAAGAGAATGCCAAATTTACTTTAGAAAGTGATGTCCAAAAATGGTTAGATTTAATTAGAGGTGGTTTTAGAGAAACAACCTTAGATAACTTAAAATTGGGAGCAAAAAAACCTCCAATGCCTTTTTCAGATTCTCGATTATTGCAAATATTAACACATACATTTTGGTTTTTACCAACTGTTGCGGCTTGTCATGCAATGAGAAGTTTAATGCAAGAACGCAACAATACTTTTTATCACGATTACGAAATTGTAGTTGCAGCAGGAACAAGTGCGGGAATTGGTGTTGAAGCTTTACCGCCTGTTTTAAACGCAATGGATAATCCTTTAGAAACAAAAACAATTACTTTGTCTTGCGGTAAATTAACTACAGGAGTTTCTGTAAAACCATGGACAGGAATTTTTATGTTACGTAACTCTTCAAGTCCAGAAACCTATTTTCAAGCTGCTTTTAGAGTTCAAACTCCTTGGGCAATTAAAAACCCAGACAGTAAATCTCCAAACAAAGTGGAGATTATGAAAGATGAGTGTTATGTTTTTGATTTTGCACCAAACAGAGCATTAAGTCAAGTTGCCGATTATGCTTGTAAATTGAATGTAAACGAATCGAATCCAGAGAAAAATGTTGCTGAATTTATTCACTTCCTACCTGTTTTAGCTTATGATGGAAGTAGTATGAAACAAGTTGATGCAGCAGGTGTTTTAGATATTGCCATGAGTGGAACTTCTGCAACAATGCTTGCAAGACGTTGGGAAAGTGCATTGTTGGTAAATGTAGATAACGCTACACTTGCTCGCTTAATGAGTAATCAAGATGCTTTAGATGCTTTAATGAGTATTGAGGGCTTTAGAAATCTGAACCAAGACATTGAAACAATCATTAATAAATCCGAATCCGTTAAAAAAGCGATAAAGGAAAAGAATGATGAAGAGATGACCAAAAAGGAAAAGAAAGAGTTGTCTGATGAAGAAAAAGAATTTAAAAGTTTAAGGAAACAAATTCAAGAAAAGCTAATCAAGTTCGCTACAAGAATCCCTGTATTTATGTATCTGACAGACTACAGAGAAAGGAGTTTAAAAGATATAATTACTCAACTTGAACAAGGTCTTTTCAAAAAAGTTACAGGACTTGATGTCTCAGATTTTGAATTATTAGTAAGTCTTGGAGTTTTTAATAGTGGATTAATGAATGATGCTGTTTATAAATTCAAACGCTATGAAGATGCAAGCCTTGAATACATAGGAATTAATAAACATGAAGGTGAAGAAGTTGGACTTTATGACACAGTATTAAGTGCAGACGATTACACCCAAACTTTTGAAAATGAAAAATAGCCAACACTTAAGCCATACACATTGCCAAGTCGCTCGAAAAGCCAGCCGCACAAGCCAAAACTTGTCAAAGAGTATGTCTTGCCAGCACACCGTGAAAATGAGAATTGTAGCAAATTTGAAAGATAATATGACTGAAAACAAGGAATGCCAGTGCCTAACAAAGGCTATACGTAATTTGGGTAATGTGCTAATATTGAAGTTTTTAGCATTAAATAAAATTAGTGCTAAATTGAAAGTTAATCGTTTCAAAATCCCAAACTACGCATAGCCAAACCGTTAGGGTGCATTAAAAGAAACAATTACATTAACAGTAAAAACTCAATCAAACGAGGCACGAAAAATAAATTTCTAATATTAACTAAATTAAAAGTAAGATGAAAACAGTAGAAAAATCAGGGTTGGTAATAGTAATAATGATTCTTTCCATGATTACTATTTCAAGTTGTACATCACTTGAAGAAAAAAGAGAAAAATTTCTTAAAACATCTAATAATACTAAATATGACGGTTCGAGAGAAATTTTCAACATGTATCTTATTGCGGAAGGAGATATGCTTGTTGTAATAGAGAAATATAAAAATAAGGAGGCTTATAACGATGCAAATAGTAATGCTGAACAAGAGTTGAATAAATTTTTAACTGAAATGCCAAATTCTTTTTTAAATGAAATAAAAGACGATTTGAAATATAATGAACTAGAGATTCGTATTTACGTAAATAATAAAATTCACGGCAAGAAAAAAAGTAAGTTATAATGAAAAGTATTCAATTAGTACAAGGAGGCACAGTAGATGTTAAAGGTGTTTCGCAAGAAGATTATTATTCTTTAAGTTGGGATGGCCTAACTAATTTTGGCTATATACAAAAAGTTGGACTTGATAATTATAATATGTATTTATGGTCTGACGGAGATGGACCAGAGCGAAAAAACGGAAAAAATTATTACACATGTAATACTTTCTTAAAAACAATGAAGAAACTACACAAATGTTACCCCAATATTAATATATGTGTGATATTTATGTAGAAATATACAGCATTTATCTTTTTGAAAATTAATATGAAAAAAAGATGTTTATAATAAATATTTGAAAAAACGAAAAAGAAAAAAATTAATCGAAATAATCATGAATAGTTTATTGAAAAAACATTTTCCAATAATAGCATTGTTTATAACATCGATCATAATCACTATTGGTTTTAAAATTCACTCAACAATCAAATATGGACAATCCGATAACAGTATCGGATTGTATATTGGTTTTACAGCCTTATTCTTTGTCGGGTTAAGTATTTACTTTCTTCCGACAATAATCTCATTTTATCGGAAAAACTCAAAAAGATTGTGGCTTTTCTTTCTAGCAAATTTTCTACTAGGATGGTTATTACTACCCTATATTTATTTGTTTTATAAATCAACTGATTCTAAACAATGAAAATAATAACTATAGCACTACTAGCATTTTTAATAATTATAGAAATTCAAGCACAAACTGACACTTCTGAATTTCAGAATTTTTTCAAAGGAGAAAAGGAAGTGTTTCTGTCTGAAGGTTTACTAAAAGCAAAAGGGCTTAAATTAAGAATGGAATACCCTAAAGCCTGGTCTGCAAGGGAAGGCAAGAGACCGCAAGTATTACAGTTTTTTAAAAGTCCAGAGTTATTTGAAATGGCTTCAATAAGTATGATGCAAATTTCAAAATTATATGACGGTACTGTAGAAGAACTTGAGTACTATTCTAAAGAAATTGCTGATGAATTATTATCAGACACAATGATGAAATCAACATTAAAATTAAATGATGATGTTTTAATAGAGGAATATGAGTATTTTAAAACTAGAATAAGTAATCTAGACGCAGTTTTTTCATCGTGCAAAATTACTACTCCTGGAAATGCGGATATTGGTGATATAAGAATGTATTCTCAGATATATATGCTTATCTATAAAGATTTTTATGTAATAATCCATTATATGATTCAGCAACACTCCAATGAGTCAGAAAATCAGTTTAATAGTAGAATCAAAGAATATATTCCTCTTCTAAAACTAATGGCAAATAGTATTATTCTTCTTAATCAATATGACTAGTAGTTGAAAAATAACGCACCCTAACACTCAATATAAAAAATTGGGCAGATAGTGCTAAATATGAACATTTTAACATTAGATAAACAGCGTAATAAAATGAAAGTTTGGTATTTCAAAATGCCCAATTTTTCATATTGCCCCCGTTACCGTGCATTTGAAAGAAAAGAATGAATAAAAGAAAAGCAATGAAATGACAGATAAACAAATTGAAATAGGAAATAAATTATTGGGATTGTTTGTCGATAACGATGGGCAAATGACAGACATAGAATATGAAAGCGAAATAAAACAATTATTCGGAAGTGAGTTTGTTAAATTATCCAGAACAACTACTATATCAATGATTGAAGATTATAAACTGTTTGTTCGTAATGCTTTTAATAAAAATTTTAAAATAATAACAGCAGAAGGAAGAAATGCTCACAAAATTGGATTAAAACAATATATTGAAGAGTTTGAAGAAAAAGAAAAACTTAAAATTGAAAATTTAAGAGCAAGTATAAAAACAGCAAATAGGTCTTTTTATTTATCAATAGCAGCAATTTTAATAGCAACAATAACTCTATTTGTTAATTATTGCTCCAATAATACTATTAATCCAAGGACTAATACAGATAACAACAGATACAATAACAGTAACAATCAATCCATAAATAGTGATTCCGTAATTGAAAAGATGAATCCTTCCGATTCTATCAATATATCTAAACAACTGGTTCATTAACTAAAAATTAAAATTATGGAATTATTCACATTAACAAACACTGGGCTTATTCTTGACATTGTAGGGGCGATAATTATCTTTTTCTATGGTCTGCCATCAGCAGAAACAAAAACCATTCATGCAATTGCATTCCAAGATTCAACAAAAAAAGAGTTGAGACAGGTCAAAATATCTAAGATTTTATCACCTGCTGGGATTTTACTTCTTGTCTGTGGTTTTGCATTTCAGTTGATTGGTAACATTATATGATATCTCATCTGTCACGTGTCCTGACAATCGAAAGATAAATAGTGAAAATAATTGCAGTAGCACAAAATATAATGATAAATAATTCACCAAATGATATAACAAAAAAAATAAAAACGCCACGGTAACAATGTATAAAAATAATAGCCGGTTCAGTAGAAAATTCAAAGTTTGTAGCCCGCTTCAACTTTCTTCTAACTTGCTTAGTTTGAAACCCGCAATTGGCTACTATTCTTATACTGAACGTTGGGCGAAATTTAAATCAGCATCATAACAAAATGGAATCTAGTAAGAAGAGAATTTGTTTGATAGTAGGGGCAGGTGCAGTAGAAAATTCATGGCTGCCCATAATTGAGGTTTTAAAGCCAGATTACTACTTTGATTTTGATGCCGATTCTGCAAATTGCTTTTTAGCAAGGATGATTTATAATCTTCGTCATAGTGCCACTAGCGATGATCCAAATATAAAAGGCGGGTTACAAAATAAATTGAGTGATTTTAGTGAATTTAAGTTAAGAATTTCAAAGGCTATTTACACCTATGAATTGAAGCGTAAAATATATCCAAGAAGGGAGTTTTTTTTATTTCTCGATAAATTTATATTTCAAGAAGGAATTGAATTTATTTCAATTTCAACAAATTGGGATACTGTTATAGATAAGGCAATCAATTATGAGCATCCTGGTAAATATGAAACCTTCCATTTACATGGCATAATTACCAATCCAGATATGCTATATTTACCTTCTGAAGTAGCAATGGAACCCTATAGATCAGAGCAAGATCGTAAAACTATACTAGAATACCATGCCTCATTTATGCATGCTATAACCGAATCTCATAGTGTAATTTTATATGGCTTATCATTAGACCCATTAGATGCTGAACTTTCTGAAATTTTATCTTATGGACTTGATTCTTCAAATATTAAAGAAATTATTATTATAAATCCTGACCATGAAAGAATTTCTAAACGAGTAAAACTACTACTTGCTAGTTGGATTAGAAAAGTTAATGTTTTCGCTTATTTGCCAGATGAATTATCCGTAAAGATACAATACTAAACTTCGCCCAACAAGCGGTCATAGCCTATTGGCAGTGAAGTCGTATTAAGAAAATGAATTGTAAATTTTAAATTAATACAAATTAAGAAACAGATTGCGGTAAAATGCCAACAGGCCATACCGCCGCACGTTAACACACATTTAAAAACGATCACACATGAACACATTAAGCATAATACTTTCATTAATCTCAGCTATGATTGTGTTGTTTGTAATTGTTTTTGATGGGAAATTAAAAATCGAAAATAGGGATAAAATTACATTTAAAGACTTCAAATCAGAGTTAAGAAAAATATCTTTATTTGGTTGGGTTCTAGTTTCATTAATGCTACTTTTTGACGCTGGCAATAATTTAATCTCAGTAGAAAACAATAGAGAACAAGCTAGTCAATACGCCAAAGACACACTTCGATTTAAAACAATAATTGACCAATTAAATAGAAAAGCAATTAATGATAGTCTAACAATAAAAAATCTAGGGAATCTCGTTACCAATAATGGTCTAAAAAGCGATTCGATTAAACTTCAAATTGTTGATAATGCAGTTGAAGCAATGGAGCAACAAAAAAAGACTATTGAGAAAGAAAAAGAAAATACTTTTATTCACTTCCAAAATGAAGTAGAAGATAATTTAATAAAGGTCTTAATCAATTACGAAAAGAATCATATTAATGGTTTTGCAGACACTTCTCTTTTTGTAAATTCTAGACTAACAAATCTTTATATTAAAAAATATGAGAACATATCTTCTAATCGAGTAGTCTTGGATTATTTAATGGAAACTTCGGAAAAAATTGATGTTGTAAATAAATATGCAAATTATGTGGCTAGCAGTAAAGGAAAATCTGAAGATCGAAAATTAGATATAAGAATGTTCTTAGCTAATGTCAAAGTATTAGAAAGTTACCTTATTTCAATTTATTTGAGAGTGAAGGATTTAAACTCATACAAGGAATATGAGAGTCTTGATTTAGATAATGTATTACTTCCAAAAATTGATAGAGATTCATTAATAAATGAATTTAAGATAGAATATATTTTAAAAACGAAACAAATAATTAATTAAAAACGTGTGTTAACAATGTGTAAATTTAAAAGCGGGTTCGGTGGTATGCCAGCAGCGGTTTTCCGCTCATTCTCTCGTCCGTATGCGGACAGAGAATCACACGCAAATCCGCTTCTAAACTTACACCAACGTTAAAAAATGAAATTTCCTGACATTAATTATAATTTCTGGTTATCTAACTGGAACAAAAGCATTGGTGAAGGTAAAGTCTACACAATAATAATATTGCAAAGTATATAAGCTTTGGAAAAGACATCAATGCTTGCCAGGATTTTTAGTTTTAATGAGTCAATACTTAGGAAGCATTAAATTGCTGGTAATAAGCAAATTTAAGAATAAAAACATTCTTTCCCAAATTCAGATCCCCAACTTCAAAAAACAGAAAATACCTTTACCTAATCACTCATACCTAAGTGCTTTGGCCGGAACAATTCGAGTGATATAATAGGATGGAATAACCAGCACCAAGACCGAGACTACAAATGTACCAAGGTTTAATAAAAATACATACGTCCAATGTAATTCAACAGGAACATAATCAACATAATATGATTCAGGCGACAAGCCTATTAATCGGAAATTCAATTGTGCAAAATAAAATAGTAAGCCAATAATATTACCCCATATCATACCCTTTATAATTATTCCGGAAGCCTGATAAAGAAATATCTTACGAACGGAGCTGCTATTTGCACCCAGCGCCTTTAACAAACCAACCATGCTGGTACGCTCAATAATTAAAATCAACAGTGTTGAGACCATAGTTATTGTTGCCACAATTATCATTAAAACAAGTATAACTATAACATTCATATCAAGCAGGTTAAGCCAATTAAATATTTGTGGAAATTCATCATAAACAGTAATTACCGATAGATTATAAGGAATATCATTATATAGCTCAAATGAAGTGTTGTTAATATCCGCTATATCATTCAGCATTATCTCAATGCTACCAACTTCATCCGGTTTCCAGTTATTGAGCTTTTGCAAATGCCGTAAATCACCTATGATATACATATTATCAAATTCTTCCA
>Ga0222627_1000735_pt1 | contig 12292 bp, 12 predicted proteins | sample AntAcemetageno93_FD_179859 | JGI IMG/M metagenome (GOLD analysis project Ga0222627, IMG submission 179859) | Saline water microbial communities from Ace Lake, Antarctica - #93 | ecosystem: Environmental > Aquatic > Non-marine Saline and Alkaline > Saline | place: Antarctica: Ace Lake | collected... | reverse complement strand
GGAATTGAAATAAAAACAGTACGAATAGATGCTTTTGCCGAAACATTAGTGAAAACAGCAGTTGAAAATTTAGGGAAAATAAAAGTAATTATTCGTGTATTTGCACCAGATTTTCCGTTTGAGAAGATTGCTCCTATTAATAGAGTTCTTTTGATTTTGGGATTATCTGAAATGAGATTTTTGAAAACTCCACCAGTAGTGGTGATCAATGAATATATTGAATTAGCAAAAGTATTTGCAGAAGAAAAATCAGCAGGGTTTATTAATGCAGTACTTGATTCCTTTCGTAAGAGTCTGCCGGTTGACGAAGAAGAAGATTCAGAAGAGAATTAAAGCAATGAAAAGATTGTTACAAGTTCTCGGGTTGGATTATTTTCCAGAGTTTGAGCCAGTATTGACCGAGGCGTTTACACACAGATCTTCTGTGAATGAAAAAATCGGAAATCAGTGTCATAATGAACGCTTGGAATTTCTTGGTGATGCTGTGTTAGAGCTTGTTTCGACAGAGTTTCTTTTCAATAGATTTCCGGATAAACAAGAAGGAGAGTTAACAAATATTCGTTCGGCACTTGTTTGTGGACAACATTTGGCTCAGGTGGCCAGGAAGTTGCAGCTTGGAAAATACTTAATTCTTTCAGCGGGAGAAGCCCGTTCAGGAGGGGCAGATAAAGATTATTTATTAGCAAATGTAGTGGAGTCTTTTATTGGAGCTATATACAAGACACAAGGAATGGAGGCGGTACAGAAATTCATTTCAGAATGGGTATTGGATGATGTAGAAGAGATTATTCGTACAGGAGCGCATCGTGATGCCAAATCAGAGTTTCAGGAGATAACACAAGGAAAATTGGGTTTTACGCCTCATTACGAGGTTTTGTCAGAAGAAGGAAAAGATCATGAAAAGAAATTTGAAATTGGAGCGTATATTGAGGAACACTTGATAGAAAAAGGGATTGGTGGATCTAAAAAAGAGGCTCAAACAGCAGCTGCAGTTAATGCTTTGAAGAAAAAATCAGAATGGTTGAAGTTAATAAAACCATCAGAGAATTTTGAGTAAGAACACTGTTTTAAAACTACAAACTTCAATCTACAAATTGAAAAATTAGAATTTAGTATTAATTTTCTAATAATTTTTTGAATCACAATATATTATTCGGTCTTTACAAAATAGAAAAAGCGACTACATTTGCGCCTCTTTACCCATTACTTGTGAACACAGAAACATCGTTTGACCAATTAGGACTGAGTCCTGAAGTACTTGAAACCATCAAAAAGAAGGGGTTTACTTCTGCGACTGAAATTCAAGTGAAATCAATCCCCGTTATATTGGGCGAATCACATGATATTGTGGGAATTGCGCAAACAGGAACAGGGAAAACAGCGGCTTTTGGTCTGCCGTTGATTGATAAAATTTCTCCAGAGAAAAAACATGTGAAATGTATAATCCTTACTCCTACTCGTGAACTAGCGCTTCAGGTAGCAAAAGAAATTGATTCATTTAAAGGAAGAAAACATATAAAAACGCTTGCCGTATATGGAGGACAACCAATTAATTTTCAGATTAAAGATTTAAAAAGAGGGGTTGATATAGTCGTTGGAACTCCAGGAAGAGTTATGGATTTAATTAAGAGAAAGGTTTTGAATCTTTCATTAGTTGAATATTTCATATTAGATGAAGCAGATGAAATGCTCAAGATGGGTTTTATTGACGATATAGAGAGCATAATGGATGGAACAGCTGATGATAAACGAGTGTTTTTATATTCGGCAACAATACCACTAAAAATTAAAAATTTGTCGAAGAAATATATGAAAAATCAGGTAGTTTTGGAAGTTGAGAATACCGTAATAGCAAAAGCTAATATTGAGCAGTATTACTATCATGTGCGACGTTCAGACAAGCTGGAAGCGATAAAAAATATTATTGCATTGGCTGATGGATTTCATGGAATTATTTTTTGTCAGACAAAAGTAATCGTAAATGAGATTTCGGATGCATTAAAGAGAGATAAATTCGATGCAGATTGTATTCATGGAGAAATAAGTCAGACAGGGAGAGAAATGATTTTGAAAAAATTTAAAGAAAAAAAAATCAATATATTGGTTGCTACAGATGTGGCGGCACGAGGAATTGATGTGGCAGATTTGACGCATGTGATTAATCACTCGTTGCCACGAGAAATAGATAGTTATATTCATCGAATTGGACGAACGGGACGTGCGGGGAAAAAAGGAATAGCGATGACTTTTATTGATAATCGAGAAGAATATAAAATCAAACAGCTTATTCGAGAAACAAAAAACAATATTCTTCCTGCTCAGCTTCCATCTGCTGCAGAAATTGCTATTAAAAAACAAGAACTATTGCTTAAAAAATTAGAGGAAGTTATTCAGACGAAAAATCTTTCGGAGTATGACAAAATTAGTAAACAATTAGTGAAATCTTTTGGAGAGACAAAGGTTGTTTCAGCATTATTACATCAGCTCCATGGTCCGAGCAAACCGGAGCCCAAAGAAGAAAGATATGATCATGATGAGTATAAAAGAAAAAAAAGCCGTACTGGACACGGAAAAGGAGGTGCTTCTAAATCATTTGGTCGTGATAATGGAAAGTCACGAAAAGAAAGAAGTTTTGAAAAAAATCGTGCGACTCGTCGTTCTGAAAAACAAACAGATCGTCCGTTTGAAAAATCAGATACGGGATATGCCGGAGGGTTTTCAAAAAAACGGAAAGGAGGGAAATTTAAGAAACGTTCGTAAGTAAAGAATATTTTATTCAAAAAATCCCCTATTCGTTTATAGAACAGGGGACACATTTTATACCATCAATTAACGTATTTTAATGTTGTAATATCATTTTTTTTACCTGTTCCCCGAAAGGAAATTTTAGTTGGATAAAGTAAGTTCCCTCTGGTAAATGCGAAATATCAATTCGTTGAGGATCGGTTGTTTCAAGTACCATTTCTCCAAGGAGATTTAGAATTCTGATGATTTCTATCTCTTTCTCTTTAGAACATGAAATGTTTATGAAATCACTCGTTGGGTTGGGGTAAATATTAATGTCATGCTTTTGTACAACTCCTTCTACTATATTAGTAGTTCCCCCATAGCAACTCTGTAAAACAATAGAATCTCCAGTAGACATAACTTTTTTATTGGTTGTATTATCTCCTATACGGGCAAAAACTTCTGCCTCACGGATAGAAAATAAAGATCCATCAGAGGAAGTTAATTGAAATTCCATTGACCCTCCAACTTGGAGAACTGAATCAATCAGGAAATAACAAATATTGTTTGCTGAATACCATTCTCCAATTGAGACAACATTTACACTTGAATCGTCATACAGAACAACCGCTGGAAACGTCTGTCCAGGGCTTCCTAGTCCTAAATGTTGAAAGTGAAATTTCACATTCCCCGTATTTTCTATTATTACATCATAGCCACTTGCAGACTGTGATATTTTAAATTGAGGAGTTAGTGGTTCAAAGGTTACTTGTCCGTAGACACTTCCTACTGTAATAAGCAGCAGGGCAATCATAATAGGTACTTGTTTTTTCATAACTTAAATTTTAATTAATAATTCATGTGAGTTTTAAAACTTTAATTTTCTTTGGATAAAGTCAAAAAAAGCTGAAAAGGTATGAATTCAGCATTCATCGACTTCATCACAAAGAAGAAAAATACGTTTGATAGTTTCAAATATCATCCTTTTCTCTGTATTTTTTATAAAATCAGAAAGAAGAGAACTCATATGTAATGAGCTTTCCTTTTATGGCATTTTTAATCGCCATTGTCAACGAGGTTGAAGTGTGTGGTGGGAATCTTTGTGAGTTTCACTTCGTTCAACTTCGAATCCAGGCTTCAATTCAACGTCCCTTCGGGATAAAAAAAATGAAGTGGCGGGAATCTTCATTCTACTTTGTAGGACTCAGCTTCGTCGAACCCGTCGGGTTCAATTCAACGTCCCTTCGGGACTATACAAAAAAAGACGACTGCCACAAGGGCACTCATCTTTTTTCGTGGAGCGCGTGGCGGGAATCGAACCCGCGTCACCAGCTTGGAAGGCTGGGGTAATGAGCCATTATACGACACGCGCGAACTGACAAGAACGAGTGAATTGTAAAAATATTCTGGATATGGTCAACCTTTTTTGCTACATTCTCTATCGATGTTTACTAGAGATACAATTACGGCTTTTCCTACCGACACGAGTTGGGGACTTGCTGTGCGTTCTGATGACGAAGAAGGGTTGTCTCGTTTGGCGAAACTTAAAAATAGAAAAGAGAAACAAATGTTTTCTTTGATAGTGAAAGACATGGAAATGCTGCGAGAATTCGCAGAAGTGCCAGAAGATTTTCCTCTGAATTATTTTATGGAAAAACCACGAACAGCAATATTGAAACCAACAAAAAAATTACCACGATCAACATATTGGCCAGAACAATCGGTTGCATTTCGTGTAGCAACAATTCCAGAAGTCATAGACAAGATTTCATATCCTGTGACGGCAACAAGCGCGAATTATACAGGGGAACCATCTATTTTTTCCGCACAAAAAATCAGAAATCAATTCGGTGATGAAGTAGTTATTTTTCCTGGATTTGAAATACTTCCTGAAAAAAATGTTTCAGAAATATGGGATTTCACAGTAGATCCTCCTCGATCACTTCGGTAAAATATTGAATTGATTGATCAACGCCAACAATTGCTATAGCAATAATTATTCCACCAAGGATGAGCCCGATGGTGATGAGTTTCATAGCTCTCCAATATGAAAATCCAAAGAGCCACGCAACAAGAGAACCGCTCCATCCACCACTTCCAGGAACAGGAAGCATAACGAAAAAAATGAGAAAAATATTCCCCCATGTTTTGACGTTATGAGAGTGTTTGGCGCGTGTGTTCGCAAATATCTTTGTTAAAATTCGATCACAAAAAGGAGAGTGCTTTCTTGCAAATTGAGCGAGTTTGGGCCAAAGCCAAAGGACAAATCCAACAGAGATTATGTTTCCTCCTGTTCCAGCAAGAACGGCTTGCCAGATGGTTAGGTCCCACGAAAAAAATCCAAGAGGAATAGCAAGTCGTTGTTCTACAAGTGGCAGGCTTGCTACGGCAGCTGTGGAAAGAAGTTCTTGAATCATCGAAAGAATGGTACTTGCTTTTTCCGGAAGTTCAAATTTCAATCAGCAAACTTCGGTTTACAAAATTCAAAGAAGAAAAAGTCTCCATTTATAGGACTTATGATCGTTTCTTAAATAAAAAATATTTATCTAAAATAGCTGTAGAAAAAAGTTGATCGAAGCTTGAACAAAAAAATAACACACAGATTCTCTAAGGTCAATGAGAAAAAGATTAAATTGATTGCGTAAACACATTTTTTGTTCTATATTTTTTTCGTGCACAGTTTGATCACAAGTTTTGCACAAATTCTCAAATTTTATCCAAAATGATACAAAAATTTTTATCCCATGAGTCAGTACTCCGGGATGAAGTTTTGAAGGACTTGATGACACCGGAAACAGTAACGGTGTTTGATGGTACGTTGGGACTTGGCGGACATGCTGAGTCTATATTGTCGAAATATCCAAATGTGGGGACATACATAGCGACAGATTTAGATTCTCAGCACCTCACTTTTGCAACGGAACGACTTGCTCCGTTTGCAGATCGTTTTGATTCACACCATGGATCATTTTCAATGGTGGGGGAGTTGATTGAGAATGTAGATCGTCCATTAGCGGTGTTGCTCGATTTGGGATTGTGTTCCAATCAATTGGATGATCCAGAGAAAGGATTTGCTTTTGCAGCGGACGGTCCGTTGACAATGGCTTTTGATGATTCTCGTGAAGGAGCAGCTGCTGATATTTTGAATTCAGCATCGGAACGAGAATTAACACAGATTTTTCGTGACTATGGTGAAGAGCCATTGGCTTACAAAATTGCCAAGAAGATTGTCGCTGTCCGTGCGGAAACTCCTTTTGAAACAACAGCTCAATTGCGTGAAGCAGTTGAAAGTGCAGTACATGTTACTGTCCGAAAAAAATCATTGGTTCGCGTGTTCCAAGCATTGCGTATCGCGGTCAATGATGAACTTACTATTTTGCAAACAACCCTCAATTCTGCGGTAGCCAAAATGCAGGCAAACGACCGAATCGGAGTGATTTCATATCACTCGCTCGAAGATCGGATCGTAAAAAAAATATTTGCCACTGCCGCCCAGCCGCAGACCGAGGAAACCCCGTTTTCGCTACATACGGAAGTGGAGCCTGCATGCTTCCGCGTTTTAACGAAAAAACCAATTGTTCCTACGAACGAGGAGATCGATCGAAATCCTCGTGCACGGAGCGCAAAACTTCGCATTCTTGAAAAGATTTAATGACATTGTCTGCATCAGCAACACAAGTTATTGAAGCGGCCCAAATGGCTGCAGCGGGACGTAGTGCGTTCCGTTTTGTTGTACAATCAGGAATAATTTTAATTGCACTATTAGGGTTTTGGTATTTGATTTTATTGAACTCGATTGCGACACGAGGATTTGATTTGCAAGGATTAAAATCGAACAGAATAGCTTTACAACAAGAACTAGAACAGGCGGATATTGGCCTGGCAATTCCTTCAAGTTTATATGCTTTAGGAGCCTCTGAACAAGTGCAAGAAATGGCAGTAGTTGACCGTCGATATTTTATTGACGTGAGAAATGGAGAGTTAGCAATGATCAGTATGGGACAAGGGTCTTAGGTTTAAACTACAGTCTGCAAACTTCAAACTACAATTTTTGAATTTTAATTATTGAATTTTTTTTTCTCCTGCCTACACTTTGAGCAATGAAGATTTCCAAAAATACTTTCGAGCTTAAATCAGGTTTGGCAAAAATGATGAAATCAGGCGTGATAATGGATGTAATGAATGTGGAACAAGCAAAGATAGCAGAAGAGGCAGGAGCGGTCGCTGTGATGGCACTAGAACGCATTCCTTCTTTGATTCGTAAAGATGGAGGAGTGGCGCGTGCGAGTGATCCTAATATGATTATGGCGATAAAGGCAGCGGTTTCTATTCCTGTGATGGCAAAAGTTCGTGTGGGACATTTTGTAGAAGCACAGATTTTGGAGGCACTTGATATTGATTTCATAGATGAGTCGGAAGTTTTGACTCCAGCTGATGAAGAACGTCACATTGATAAAACTCCTTTTAAGCTTCCGTTTGTATGTGGAGCTCGTAATTTGGGAGAAGCACTTCGTCGTGTAAACGAAGGAGTCGCAATGGTGCGTACAAAAGGAGAAGCCGGCACAGGAAATGTAGTGGAAGCAGTTCGCCACTGGCGTCAAATAGAGAAAGATATTGCCGCGTTGCCCGGTTCAGATTTATCCGCTAAAGCAAAAGAATATAATGTTCCAGAAAAACTGGTACAAGAAGTAGCAGACTTCGGTCGTTTGCCAGTAGTTACATTTGTGGCAGGAGGATTAGCGACGCCTGCTGATGCGGCAATGATGATGCAATTAGGTGCAGATGGAGTATTTGTTGGTTCAGGTATTTTTTCAGCACAAAACCCTTCACAGATGGCTCGAGCAATGGTTTTGGCTGTTGCACATTATGATGATCCCAAAAAACTAGCAGAGATTGCAGCAGGACTTGGAGACGCGATGCCAGGACTGGAGATGGATTCTCTAGCAGTGAAATATGCAGATCGCTAACGCTCAAAACTACAGACTTCAAATCTTGAATAAATGGATAAAGCTCAGAAAATTAATGAGATGATGAGGCTCAAGAATATTGGGAAGTCAATTGCTGTGCGTCTTGTTTCTATTGGAATTGAATCACCACATATGTTGCGAGAATTGGGAGCCAAAGAAGTGTATTTACGGTTTTTTGAAAAAGAAGGTTGGAGTCAGAGGCTGTGTCCTTGTTTTCTCTATGCTCTTGAGGGAGCAATTTTGGGAGAGAAATGGAATGAGATTTCTGTTAAGAAAAAGGAGGAATGTAAGAAGTTTTCCAAAGATTTGCGTAACAGTTTACCTGGCTATACAAAATGAAAGTTGGAGTATTGGCATTACAGGGATCAATTATAGAACATGAAAAAATGCTCAAATTGTTGGATGTTCCATATATTTCTGTACGTACGCGTGAAGAATTGAATGAGGTTACACATCTCATTATTCCAGGAGGAGAGTCGACAACCCTTCAGCTTTTATTGGAACAAAAAGGCATGTGGGAGTTATTTAAATTAAGGGCAAATAAATATTTAAAAATCATGGGTACGTGTGCAGGAGCAATTTTATGTTCCTTGATTGATTCAAAATTCGAAGTAGATAGAAATGGGTTTGGTGCACAACAGCATTCATTTAAAGCATCTTTAGAATCGGAAAAATTTCCCAAATTAGAAGGAGTATTTATTCGTGCGCCACGTTTCAAAAATATTGATAATTCGATACAAGTATTAGCAACATTTGAAGATGAGCCAGTACTTATTCAGGATCAAAATTTTTTGGTGATGAGCTTTCATCCCGAATTAAACGAAGAAAAAAGGATATATGAATATTTTTTGAAGAGTATTTAATTTTTTATCTTTTTTCTATCGCGAAAAAAGAAACAAAAAAGCTTGTTGCTGTTATTCGTTTGTGAACGAAAACTTCTTGTTCGCTAAACCGTCTTTGACGGTTTGGTCGCTCTCTTTGAAGGTTCGTTTTGTACTTCACTCATAAAGGCAACAGAGAAAGAAAAAGTTTTTTTAAATGAAGAAATGGTGAAATATAGAGAGGGAAAGGCAGTAAAATAATGTACGATATATGTGTAAATGAAAAAATATTTTCTTGTTTTTGCGGTTGTGATTCTGACATCTTGCAGTACAACATTTCCAACACGTAATCGAAAAATTACAGATTTTGTTCCCAAAGAAAAAGTTTTTCTTGATGCTGATTTTGAAAACTTTACTCAAAAAAACTTTCCCAAGAAGTGTGTCTGGTTCGATCTTGAAAGTGTTTCGGATGGAGATACGATTGTCCTGGAAGATGCTACGAGAGTACGATTTGTGGGTATTGATACACCAGAGACAGTTCATCCTACCAAGCCAATTCAGTTTTGTGGTCCAGAGGCGAGTGAGTGGACAAAAAAAGTGTTCAAAGGAGAGGAGAAAGTTTGTTTAATTTATGACAAATTAAGTGATAAACGGGATACATATGATCGTCGACTAGCTTATCCTTTTACAGAAGCAGGAATAGATACAACAGCCGAACTGCTCAAGCTAGGATTAGCTCGTGGGTATTTTTATTTTCCGTTTTCACGAAAAGAAGAATTTCGTATGTATCATGACCGCGCAAAGTCTCAAAAAAAAGGAGTGTGGGGAAGTAAGAAAGAGGAATGCATTATTCAAACTTCAAATCAAGAAACGGCAAACTAAAAATTTGGAATCACTCTACTTCAAAAGGATTGTTAGACGAATTATTGTCTTGTGATGATACGGTTTTCCAAGGAAGTTCTTCGTGAATATTTTCTTGTCGTTCTAGGAAGTTCCTATATTTTCTGCGGGTGTATCGTATAAAAATTACAAAGAGAATAAAAAGGATTATTCCTCCTAATATCCATGGGAATAATGAAAAATAATTCGAAGAATTATTAATTTTTTTGTGGTGAAGCTGCTCCCAGAGAGAAGGAAGTTGTTTGGCGAGAGGGGAAAGAGAAAACTGTGAATCAGTCAGATCAAGAGGTGCTTCAAATTGAACGATTTCATTGTTATCATCACTTAGAATAACCATTCGTGTTCGAATATTTTTTTCAAATTTTCCAAGGAAAGTAATACCTGGGTCATTGGTAATGCTTTTTTCTAATGTTGATACTCCTGAAATATTACCACCAAATTTTGCTTGTAAGTTTCGAAAGAAAATAGGTCTTAAATTATGTAATGAGAAATTCTCAAATTGTTCAAGAGGAATTTCTTCACTCTCAAGATGAAAATTTTTACTTCTAGGAATCGAATCTCCAAGGGACACGATATTGGTGGACGCATTCTCAACAGGAATACTATCTACTACTTTTGCGCCAATTTCATTCAGGAATTGTATGACGGGTTTATAGACAGAGATCTCTTCTATTGAAAAATTCTTTATAAAAGTAATATCTTTACTTATGAGCTCTTCATCTTGTACAGGAAAAATCGTTACGGCAAAAAAACCAGGAGTTTCCTCCGTTTTTACGAGCTCAAACTCCAGAGAATTGCTTGCTAAGCAAAGAAAAGGAAAAATGAGGGCGCCAATAAGTATCTTTTTCATTACGATGTTTTTACAAGAAAAAGACACGGAGGTCAAGTGTTTCAGAGGATGTATTGAAAAAATAAAAAGCATAAAAAAAGATGAAATCATGGGACCTCATCTTTTATGTTCTAGAAATATTCAGAAATTGTTAGTGTGTCTGAAGGAGCTTCCAAATAATATTTGAAGCTTCGGCACGAGTAATAGCTTGGTGTGGTGCAATGTTCCCCCCACGTATAGCAGGAAGAAGGTCATGTTGTGTTGCAATAGCAAAATATGGAGCAAACCATGCGTCTATTTCTATGTCAGGGTAGGGTTTATTGAAGTTCGTTGGTATATTCATTCCATTTGCTTCAATAGAGATTTTCAAAAACTCAGCGCGCGAGATTGTATTTCCGGGTCTAAAGAGTCCGTTTCCATATCCTTTTACTAATCCACGAGCCAAGGCTGTTGCTATGTATGGTGTGTACCATGCTGATTGGTCAACATCAGAAAAACTTGTTTCAGCGGGAAGAAGAGTTATCTCATTTGCAGAAATAAGAATTTTTACGGCTTCGGCACGGTTTAATTTCTCACTTGGCTTAAATGATCCATCTCCATATCCGTTCATTATTTTTTTCTCCTTCACAAAGGTAATAGCTTCTTTGTTTTTATGAGAAGATGGTACATCTGTAAAAACTTGAGCTCGTACGCTTTTGGATCGCACTTCACCAATAGAATCACTGGTTGCAATTAATTTAAATGTTTTATTGGAATCCGTAGTTACCTGTACTTGAGCAACTCCATTTTTGAAATCATTTTTAGTTAATACTTGTGGATGAACACTTACAGCATCATTCAGCGTTGTACCAATCTCAATTCCAGCACTGGCTACAAGTGTTTCATCTGAAATAATTATATCGAATACTTCAGCAGATCCTGGTGAGAATGTTCTATCGGTCTCAACTTTTAATTTTTCGCCTGGTTGAAGTCGTACGCGTCGTCCTGTTGAAGTTCGGTGTTCCGTATATGTTTTTATGACATTTGCTTTTGAGTCATCGATACGGAGTTTTGGCTGAGTAGTTCTTTTTGGAATTGAAATAATAACCTTTTCTTTTGGTTCAGTGACATTTATGGGTTTTGGAATAAAGGTTGGATCAGCCGATACTATTAAGTTCGGATCGATATCATTATAATTCAAAGTCGAAGCAACCAAAGTTATAGGATGAACGGTGAACATTTTAGCGCGATCAGCATGAAGACCTTGTTTTACTGCTTCAAAATAAGAGCTTATGTTGTTGTTCCGAAGGTCTTTCCATGAGAAGGGCCAATACGGATGAAATGGTGCATCAGGACGATCAATTTGAAAGTGTAAGTGTGGTGCTGTTGCCATTCCCGACATTCCAGTTTTTCCAATATATTGTCCTTTTTCTACCGTGTCACCAGCTTGTACACTTCGTGAATCGAGGTGTGCATAAACAGAGTAAAGATTTGTTTTTTGTCCTGGGTTTTCGGGGTCTGGTACATTTGTATGAAGAATTAATATAAATTGTCCAAATCCGGTTGCTTGATTTTCGGATTTAATTACTACTCCGCGAGAAATAGACCGTATTGGTGTTCCAACAAGAGTTTTGATGTCGAGTCCAGTATGAGATCCAGAATTCTCAGTTGCATCGAGTTCATAGTTTCCTAAATTTGGCACAGGATAGGTAATGTATGTATTTCGCTCCATTTCATTATCTCGTCGCCATGTCATTCCAATACGCATAGCAGACAGATTGTATGCAGGAAGTGCGATTTTTTTTGATTCTGAAAGTTGATCAAAAGTAAATGTTCGTTCTTGGTCGGAAAGAGCTACCCAGTTCGGCACTTTTTCAATAGGGAAAACAGATCCATTAAAAGGTTCAGTGGTTTGCTCCCATTCAATAGAGCTTGTTTGAAAATAACTTGAAAATTTATGCATTCCACTTTGGAATATAACCATTGTTATGGCCAAACCAATAAGTGCTGCCGCTACTGGTTGGTCTTTAAAAAAACGATTCCAAGAGTGTTTGGTGTTTTTTTGTGTA
>Ga0222627_1000728_pt1 | contig 12385 bp, 11 predicted proteins | sample AntAcemetageno93_FD_179859 | JGI IMG/M metagenome (GOLD analysis project Ga0222627, IMG submission 179859) | Saline water microbial communities from Ace Lake, Antarctica - #93 | ecosystem: Environmental > Aquatic > Non-marine Saline and Alkaline > Saline | place: Antarctica: Ace Lake | collected... | reverse complement strand
TGATAAAAAGCCTTTTTTAGAAAAAATTCTGTGAAACGGTTACATAATAATTCAAGGCATTTACCCGGTAAGACCCCGAAGCCGCTCATGGATAGGCTGGCGCCGCTTGATACTGCTACGGACGCCCGGTGAGGCTTAGCGTACGATAATTTCCGTTTCGTGAGCAGACCCACATAAGATAAGTATTTAATTTGAAGTTACAGCCTGATGTACGATTTTTTATTGAAGTTAAAACAATGCACCAAGACACAAGTGTAAAACCCCGAAAAGAGGACCTATCTAACCGCAATGATTTTAAAAGGCAATACTGATAATTTGGCCGCGTACCATTGCCGAAATGAAAATTATTATTTCAAACAAGCGGATCAATGGGGCAAAAGCACGCAATACTTTTAGGGCCAAAATAGGGCCAAATTTGGGGTAAAAAGGGGCGAAAGCTGAGCGCCTACACCGAGTTATTTATTAAAAGAGCGAAGCAAAAAAAAACTTGAGAAAAAACCTACCATAAATAAAGAGCATAAATCATTGCCGGCAAACGAATGGAATAAGATTAAAGATTTATACGCACAATCCAATCTTTCATTTAAGAATAAAGTTTGGTGGCATAGTGTAAAAAAATTTTTTAAAATTAAAAAGAGGCTAATTAAGACATAAAGGGGGGACCCCCTATGGTGTTTCTGAATATTACGCGTGTCTTGCCGGCATTCGGCGCCGTTTGTTTTTTTGATTAAATCTTTTAGTAATGGTGAACAGGGGAAGGGGGGGGCAAATTGTCAAAAGTTCTTTTAATGCGAACCACATGCCCCGCATTTGCGCGCGTGCGTGCAGAATTAACGATAGGGGGTCAGAATATATGAGCTGTATAGGGAAACCCGACAAAAATCAAGATTTAGAGGGCGCTAAAAAGTGCAGAATTAACCCAAAAAGAGCCTATTTTTAAGATATTAGACAAAAAGCCAGTTTTCTTAATTTTTGAAATCTATCTTCTTTTATTGGAGGAATAATTGAATTGGAAATATTTGTAGATTGTTAATAAAACCTAATATAAATAAAGGCAATACCAAAAACCAAAATACCTATTAAAATCTTATCGCTTAACTTTATACCGTCCATACTAACCTCTTCTATTTGTTTTCTTCTCTTTTTTCCCTTTAACGCTATTACAGTACTTTTAAAGGGATTAAGGTATAGGGGGGTGTGGGGGGAAAAGGACAAAGGGAAACTTTTAATTAAAAAAACAGTGTTTATCCGCTTTCCCTGGATTCTATCCGCTTTGGTTATCCGCTTTATCCGCATGGCTAATTTTACCAATGAGAAGACCAAGAGCGCAATATCCGGCCAAACCCGGGCTAATTCTCATTCATTGAAGCAGATTTAGGCTATGGCCAATCCGGCGGCGTTGCCGGCTTCCGGAAGATCACGGGAAAAGACAAAGCGCGCCAAGAATAAAATAAATTTTAAAAACGCCGGAAATTGAGAGCAAAATAGTCACTGCTGAAATACAGGTCCAATCATAAGCCGTCCACGGTAAAAGCTCTAATTTCGTCATCCTTCGTCGCTTTTTACCAGCCAAAACACCCTCTAAATACCATTATCTCCGTCTATGAAAAATTTAAAAAAAATTCACACAAACTTTAACGGTCAATGGTATATATATAAAAAGGGTCCGCCGGCGGGGGTCCCCAGCGTTTTTTTTCACCCCCCCTCAAATTAGTTCGCATAATAACCCTTATATGGGTATATCTAAACATTTAGGGGAAATTTCCCACGAGATTTGATTGAAATTAACACCCTTTATATCCCCGGCGCGCACACGGACCAGTAAAGCCTTAAATTAGCAATCTATGACATCATTTTATTTACTCCCGATGTTGTTGTTTTTCTTGAAATTTCTCTTGCCGGTTTTTTCTACCTTGACCTTAAGCGACCCCCCGAAGCTCGTTGAGGGTTCAGCCGGAAGAGCGCTAGACATGGCTCAGGTCGCTTTATAATGCCTTTGGCGGCCTTGCTAAGCTAATCTAGGCCATAATTGCATTCTACAGTGGTTTTGGCCGCGCCAAACGCGCCCTGACGGCCGCCGGCAACCGTTCTCTATGAGTTTACCGGCTTTACATAGCCATTTCCGAATGTACCAAAATGGGGTTATGTTACATTCGGTTGTTTTGGTATCAATAGGTATAAATAGGTATTGACAAGTAACAAATATCTGCTATAATATGAGTAAAAAAAAGGGGATATATATGAAAGGTTCAAAGCCGTTAGCAGATAGCGAAGTGGAAGCGGTAAGCGCTCAGCTCGCGCCGCGTGATCGCGCCTTGTTTATTCTGGGCGTATGTTCCGGTTTCCGGATCTCTGAGTTGCTTTCGCTCCGGATTGGGAACGTGGAACAAAACGGCCGCATAGTGGACGCGGTCGCGGTGGCGCGGCGGGCTATGAAAGGCAAAAACGAAGGGCGCACAATTCCGTTAGCGGAAAAGGCCAGGATAGTTTTAGCTGATTGGCTTAACATTATGCGCGCTACTTGTCCGCTTGTCCCGCGTGATACTTTTTTGTTTGCGTCCCGGAAAGGGAACGGGGCGATAACCCGGACGCAAGCCTGGCGGGTTCTTTCAATCGCTTATACTTCGGCCAGAATATCCGGCAAGCTCGGGACTCATGCAATGCGGAAAACATTTGCCGCTAAAATGTATGAAGGCCTCGGGCATGACTTAATGAAAACGCAAAGGGCTTTAGGCCATAGGTCTATTACGTCTACGGTCTCTTACCTGTCATTTGCTGAATCAGACATTAACGCCGCCGTGCTCGGCGCATGGGGATAATATGAAAAAAGAAAAAAAAGAAAATAAAAAGGCGGTCCCGGAACAGTCCGGTAACTCCGCCGCTTTGGCGCAGGATTTCTACACGGTCAACGAATTAGCTGTCGTGCTGAGGGTAAATCCGCAAACAGTCTACCGACTGGAGAGACGCGGGGAGCTTAAAAGTTATACTATAGGACATGGCGGGAAAGCTAAACGCTTTCGCAGGTGCGATATCGAAGCGTTCCTGGCCAGGTGTGATCAGCATAATAAATAACTTTAAACACGACAAGGAGCATTATGATTAGTGACGATAATATATTGCCGGCAAAAGTAAAACACCTTATCCCAATTGACCAGGTAGAACGGCGTATCTATTTTATTCGCGGGCAGCGCGTCATGATGGATTCCGATCTAGCGAAAATTTACGGCGTCTCGACAATTCGGCTCAACCAGCAGGTAAGTAGAAACCGCAAACGCTTCCCGGAAGATTTTATGTTTCAGCTTTCAAGGGAAGAGGCCGAATCTTTAAGATTGCAAAATGCAATCTTAGAAACAGGACGCGGGAAGCACAGGAAGTATTTGCCCTATGTATTTACCGAGCATGGAACAGTAATGCTTGCGTCCGTTCTGCATACTTCAGTGGCTATTGAGGCGAGCATCCAGATAGCGCGGGCCTTCGTGCGGCTGCGGGAGATGATTGCGTCCAATAAAAAATTAGCTCACAAGCTGGCGGAGCTTGAGCGGAAACTTGAGCGTAAATTTGGAAGCTATGATAAAAATATTCGATCTCTCTTTGAGGCGATCAACCAGTTGATGGATCCGCCGCAAAAACCGAGAGCAAGGATAGGATTTACACCGAATAAGGAGGCGCGCAAGAGAGCTGATTAAAATTTAACATTTGGCTTCAACCGGGACCCTGCATAAGAGCAGGGAGAGCTTCCAAGTGAAAACTTGGGGCACATTTCAGACCGTGTTCGGAGTCGCCAATGTAGTCCAGCGCGAGCTGGGCGAAAAGGGCGGCTGTCGTTCCGGGTTACTGAAATGGCTCGGGGTTGATTGTCCTCCCTCATTTTTTGGTGGCAGACAGAATTTACAACCCTCTACGGTGAAGTCAGGCCGTAGAGGGTTTTTGTTTTATGAAACAGTTGACTGAAGAACAAATTGAACAGATTACGACTGTCTATTTCCCTCTGACAACTCGCAAGTTTGGCGTATAATCTGACAACCGGAAAATAATTATGGCAAATAAATCATCAAATAAAAGTTTGGGTAAGGCAAAAGGTGCCAAAAACGATGAGTTTTACACTCGTTATGATGACATTCAAGCAGAATTGAATTTTTACAAAGGCCAATTAAAAGACAAAGTGATTTATTGCAATTGCGACGACCCGGCAGAGAGCGCTTTTACTGATTTTTTCAAGTTGAATTTTGATTATTTAGGTATTAAAAAATTGATTTGTACCCGTTATCAAAATTCAAACTTGTTTTTGTTTACCGACCCTGTTAGGAAAAGCGGTTATAGGTTGGAAATAACAGCGAAAAATAAAAATGATAAAAAACCTGTCAAAATAAATTTGAAAGGAGACGGTGATTTTCGTTCACCTGAATGTGTTGAATTTTTGAAAGAGGCGGACATTATTATTACCAATCCGCCATTTTCGCTGTTTCGCGAATATGTGGCGCAGTTAGTCAAGTATAAAAAGAAGTTTTTAATTATTGGAAATGACAATTGTCGAACTTACAAAGATATTTTTAAACTAATAAAAGAGAATATAATTTGGTGTGGCTACGCAAGAGTAAAAGAATTTGGACAACCAGACGGAACTTTTAAAAAATTTGGCAATGTTGGATGGTATACGAATTTAGATGTTAAAAAACGACACGAAGACATAATTCTTTATAAAACATACCAGGGCAACGAAAAAGATTATCCAAAATATGATAATTACGACGCAATTGAAGTCTCAAGACTTAAAGATATACCAAAAGATTATAAGGGGGTTATGGGTGTGCCGATAAGTTTTCTTGATAGTCATAATCCAAAGCAATTTGAGATTTTAGGAATAACAGCGGGGAGAGATGAATTTGAAGCACGACCAACAAAACGATATATAAATCCAAAACAAAATAATCCCGATGGATCCATAATAAACGGAAGTAAAGCAAATACACGATCGACAATAATTTATAAGAAAAAATCAACAGACATTTATTATACAGCTGACAACGCAAGAGGATATTTAAAAATACTTTATGCTCGCATTTTAGTTAAAAATAAGAAGGTAAAAAAATAAATTATGAAAACAATACATCAAACAATAAAAGTAAAAGATATTTTTAATGGCTACCAAGACAAAGGGTGGGACGGCGTTGTTGGTTATGACGGAAAATTGGACATTCGCCCAATTTATCAGCGCGAATTTATTTATGATCCAGAACACGAGCGAGCAGTGATAGACACAATTTTGAAAGGGCATCCGCTCAATTTGATGTATTGGATAAAAAATGGCAACAATTTTGAGGTGCTGGACGGGCAACAGCGAATATTGTCAATTTGTCGTTTTCTTGACCACAAATATCTCATTGAACTTAATGGTGAAAAAAGATATTGGGATATACTATTGAAGGAAGATCTGGATAAAATTATAAATTACGAATTAGATGTTTATATTTGCGAAGGAACGGAAAAGGAAATTTTAGGGTGGTTTAAAACTATAAATATCAAAGGTAAAGAATTAAACGAACAAGAAAGATTAAATGCCACTCACACGGGAACTTGGCTTACCGAAGCAAAAAAATATTTTAGTAGGCCAGGTTGCGCCGCCAAAGGCTTAGGAGAAGATTATATTAACGCCAGGGTGGAACGACAGGAGTTTTTAGAAACCGCTTTGAAATGGATAAATAACGGAGACGCGCAAGGTTATATGGCGCTTCATAGAAAAGACGCAAACGCAAAGGAATTGCAAGATTATTTTGCTAATGTAATTACTTGGGTTGGTGCAACTTTCACTAGTAAAAGAAAATTTATGAAAGGGGTGAATTGGGGTGCACTTTATAATGATTATAAAGATGGAAAATATGACACGGAAAAAATTGAAGAAGAAACAGCAAGATTGATACTTGATGATGATATAAAAAAGAAAAGTGGTATTTATCCCTATATATTAACTCGCGATGAAAAGTATCTTTCCATTCGTGCATTTTCTGATGCTGAAAGACAAAAAGTTTACGAAAAACAAAAAGGTAAATGCGTTTGGTGTAAAAAACATTTTGAAATTGAAGAAATGGAAGCCGATCATATAACGCCTTGGCATAAGGCCGGAAAAACGACTACAGAAAATTGCCAAATGTTATGTAAAGATTGTAACCGAAGAAAATCAGGGAAATAAAGAAGTTGTCAAAAGCTCCGGATAAAAAACGACGGAAAAGAAAATAAGACATTTTGTTGGAATAGCGAAATTCGGTATTTTTTGGTCTTTGACTGAAAACAGTATCGCGCAATCAATCCGGCCAGTTCGGTAAAAGGCGATATTGGTTTACGGACATACCGATAGCCCTTTCAGGGGAGTGAACGAAGATAAGACAAGCGACGAAATCTTGTCTGTTTTTTAGTAGCTTGCTATTCCAACAAAAAACCCAAAACGCAACAATTTAGATATTTTGGTTCCTTTACCAAGAAGATCCGCCGCAGCCATAAAGCCCGGGCGCGTTGAGGGTACAAGTTTTAAACCCACACACAACCGCCGCCAGGCGCCGCTGTAGACGCTTTCCTGGCTGAAACGACCATACACCCCTAAAAGCCTTTAAAGCGCGTTTATAGCCATTCCTAACGCAATGGCCTTTTAAATTCGCGCGAGAATGCCCAGGACAGGCTTTTCTCGACGGGCAGGTGTCATTGCTCCCCCTGTTTCACGATGAGGCCCCAGTCGAGCGCCGGCAGTTCCGATATCCGGAATAATTAGCAGTCCTATTTCAATGCCCTGCAGGCTCCGAGCTGGCCCGTAATATACGAGATATTGACAAAAGCCTCGCATTCTTACTAAACTGCTATCATGAAAGACGGAAAAGATGAAAAGTGGAAAAGGTGAAAACATGATTTTAGCCATCATCAATAATAAAGGCGGAACCGGAAAGACTACATCCGCCGTTAATCTGGCGGCCGCGCACGCCGGTTATGGAAAAAAAACGCTCCTGATAGATTTAGACAGCCAGGCCAGCGCCAGCCTGTCGATGGGAATTGAACGCGCGGCCTTTTCGCCATCAATAGCGGATGTCATCCTATCCGGAAAACCGCTAAAGGAAGTTATCCGCAAAACGCAAGTAGAGGGTTTGGACTTGATCACTGGATCGCCGGACTTGGCAGACGCGGACCTAACATTGGCCAGCCAAGCGGGGCGGGAAAGACGCCTGCAGGCGGCCATCGCGCCAATCCGGTCGGAGTATGACTTTATTATTTTAGACTGTCCGCCGTCGCTATCCATGCTGTCGGTTAATGCTATGGTCGCCGCCGAAGCCTTTATTATTCCTACGCCGCCGGAATACCTGGCGTTGGAAGGGTTAGTCGGGCTTATGGAAGCGGTCCAGAAGATACACGCTGGAATCGGGGATAATTGCCGCTTACTTGGAATCCTTCTCACAAAAGTTGATCATCGCCGGAAGGTAACGGAAGAAATTATCAAAGTCATCCGGCGCCATTACAAAGATCAGGTCTTCAAGACTGAGGTCCGGGTTGATGTCCGTTTAATCGAAGCGCCGTCCTTTGGGAAGACTATTTTTGAATATGATCGCCGGTCATCAGGCGCTGAAGCATATCTTCAACTAGCCGGGGAAATTATCAGGAAAGGAAAAAAACTATGAAAACAAAATCAAGACTCGGAAAGGCAGATAGTATTTTCACAGATACGACATCGAAGAGAACCGCTGTGTCATCTTCAGGGCTTGCGGTTAAACCGCCGCCGGCAACATCATCGTCCATTGAAAATAAGATGACGGTCATTATGCCGCCGGAACAGGTCGCCTTCCTTGATCGCCTTTGCCTAGATATTCGGTCGAAGACGAAAGCCAAAATTAGAAGGACGGAAATCATCCGGGCGCTGGTCGCAGGTGTTCAGGTGTCCGGGTTGGACCTGAGCGCATACGGAACAGAAGACGCTATCGCGGCCGCCATCGGAGAACGCCTGAAGGATAACTGATTATGCCTAAAGGACGCAATAAATAAAACATATCAAAGGGGAATAATGAAAAAACTCTGTTTAACATTCGGTTTGTTTTTACTTACTGGTAATCTTCGGGCTGGGATATTAGACATTGACTACATTAAGCCCAGCCCTACTAAAGCTTTTGCCCGTTCTCTTATTATTCCCGGAGGTGGATATTTTTACCTGTCAGAAGTCAGTCCACTAAAGAATTATGAGTATATCGGGATGCTGTATCTAGGGGTAACGATAGGGGCATATTTATTAACGGTGGACGCAATAAAGAAAAAAAATTCTTTCAAAGCTTCTAGCGGAATAATGGCGATTTTCCTGATTAGACTGTTTGAGTTTGGGAACACCATAGACGATGCGGAGATGGAAAGGTTTAAGGTAAAAAAGGAAATAGTAAAAACCCGCGAGCTTCCCGGTTTTTAACCCACGCGGCATATAAAATTTTTCTTTTTACATTGTTTTTAACTACAAAATTCTTGTAGGATGTTTATAGCAGGGCTATATATACTCCTTCCAACCAACCCCCCAAATCCCCAAACGGATATATGTGGCCCTGCCTTATAAAAGCAGAGGTAATATTTCCTTGCCCAGACGATAAAACGCCCTTACAGCGCAATGGCTGTCATTTATTAAAATTACCCGAGATAATAGAAATTATAGACAAGGGGAAAAAAGTTAAAAAAAGTTAAAAAAAGTCAACCACAACCGCTAACATTAAAAAGAGCAGAACAAAGCAAGAAAAACAAAAAAGAAACTAATTAACAAAAAAAACAATCTAAATTTTTCATTGGTAAAATCCCATTTTCTTAAGGTATAAAAGACAAGCGGCGCATCTCAAAAACAGCACGGCGGCCTATTAGTGGCCGCTTTTTTTATGGATTTTTCTATTCATTGACAATTTGCCGAATAAAATACTATTATAACCATACTATGAAAAACGGATTATTACAGCATGGAGGCTTAGAAATGCAGACGCAAAAACAAGAACTTATTACCTTGCCGGAGCTGGCCCGGCGGTTGAAACTTCACCCGGATACAACGCGAAGACTCTACTGGCGCGGCACGATCCCAGGCTTAAAGATGGGACATCGAACCTTGCGCTTTGATTTTGCCGACGTGGTGGCGGCTCTGAAACGCAAGGCCGGGGGGAAACATGAATGAAATAAGGACGGATGAGAAGATCGGGGCAGGCTTAAAAACTTTTCTTGAGGCCCTGTATGGAGACCATTTCAAACAGCATAAGGGATTTATTGACATAAGACAAATAAAAAATGAAAGGTGTAGCAAATTTAATTTTAAGAGCGTATCTGAATTATTGGATGGATTCTCAACGTTGGAAGGAAATATATATTTCGGAGTAGCTCCCCGGGCACACAAAAAGGGGGACAAGAAAAGTATTAAGCACATTACAAGTTTATGGATGGATATTGATGTAGGACCTATAGGACATAAGAAAGAATCTCCCTACAAAGATTTTGAGGAAGCTCGAAGATCAATAGCCGCATTTCCTTTGAAACCTTCCATGGTGGTAAATAGCGGGTACGGACTTCATTTGTATTGGTTATTAAATCGAAGCGTAGAAATAGATAGGGAAAAAGCGGAAAATATTTTAAACGGACTGATTGAAGCATTAGGGGGTGATCCTGGGACGCATGATATAACCCGGTTGCTGAGACTCCCGGAAACCAAAAATATTAAAATCCCAAAAAATCCTAAAGATGTAAGGATAGAATTTTTTGATCCTGCCATGAGGCACGATATAACAGCTTTTCAAAAATATGAAGATGAGGGCGAGAGACAATTATTAAAAGTCGAAAAAGTGTCATTAAAAGAATTGGAAAACATAGAGCCGGTTACTTTTAATGATTTGTCGGCAAAAGCAGTAAGTCCCACAATATTACACTTGATAAAACACGGAGATATAGCCGAGAAATATCTTTCCAGAAGTGAAAGAGATCAGGCGATAATAACGGAATTGGTGTTAAGAGAGTTTTCTTCTGAACAGATAATTTCACTATTTAGAAATAGGCAAACTCCCATTTCTGATAAGTATTTAGAGTCCGGCAAATATGCTGATAAACGATATTTATACAACATTCAAAAAGCAAAGGCGTATATCACCGCGAGTAAAATCGAAGTAGAAAAAGATGATCGAAGTCTTCCAGTCCCTATTAAGACATGGGACATGCTCAGAAAATATTTTGATAAATCCTTAATGCCCTGGGAGAAGTCTTCGGAGTATAAAAAAATTGAGGGTCAGAATTATTTGATATATCGAAGGGAAATGAAAGGAAAGGACAGACAGGAATTGCAGGAATATTACATAAGAAAAGATTTGATGAATGAAAATGATCCTGTTCCATTTTCTGAAATGAAAGAGGCCTATCTGTCTTCGATAATTTATGCTATAGACCAAAAATCTTTTATAATCGAGTTTACTCTATCAGACAAATTTAAGTTGATCAAGGGCAAAGATGTTTCAATATGCGGGACGGAAAGAAAAACCAGAGAACTAGCAGAGAAACTTCTTGCCAATATGCAATTCAGATCAAAAACAAAAAAGGACAAAATAGAAATTGAAAATTATCAAAATTTATATTCGGGTGTTCAGATAGTAAAGGCGGGGCCAACACTTCCAACCAAATTAAGAGTAACTCTTAATCCAACATACTTAGAGGCTATGAATGAGGAAGGGGAATTTGAGGGATTGAATATAGAAACCGGAAAAATATGCGGTCAGTACACACAGCTTACCTTGCCTTTACGTTTAGAGAAAAATTCCAGAGAGAAGTATAGAAAGGCCAGTCTACAAGTGCTGGAAAGATGGGGTAGTTTCACATCGAGTGAACCTAAGGTTATTTTCTGCAACGTGCTAAACCATTTTGAGAAAATTGGAGTCAAAAAATATGAGCTTAAAAGAAAGGGCCTGTGCAGGGAGATATGGCTTTATGTAGAGCCAACTTTTGCACAAGCCGGGCATAAGATAAGCGGGATCAAGATAGATGAGGGAAAAAATAAAGAGGATGTGAGAAATTGGAAGCTAATTGTAGAATTGAAAGATAAGTTTCACAAAATTCCTGTCTTTGGTTCCTAAAAAGAGACCTCGGAGTTTTTTTACAAGAAAAAGGGGTGAAAAGGGCAAAACCTCGGAGTTTTTTTACAAGACCTCGGAGTTTTTTTACAAGACCTCGGAGTTTTTTTACAAGACCTCGGAGTTTTTTTACAAGATTTTTGATAGTTTTTTAAGGTGGTTATCATTGGTAAAACCACTAATTCTTGCCTGTTAGTAACTCCCCCTTAATTAAGTTTAGTTAAAAGTAGTTAAATATTAATTAAATACACAAGGATATTCAAGTACACAAGGGGGGGTAAAGCATTATTCCAACAATAGAAAAAGGAGCGGAATTTAGTCCCGATCACCCGCAGGTAGTTTACATTAAGGCGGATAAGGCAAAATGAGGTTCAACCGGTTTTGTGTCCCACGTTACCCCCTTTAACCGAAGAGAGAAGACCCCCATGCCCCTGCCAGACTGCCGGCAATGGCGAAACGGCGCCAGATATCGGGGTATGATTGGGTTCTTTTTTATTAGCAAAACCTAACATTTTAAAATTTAATGGCGTTCAGAAATTAAAGCAGGCTTAGGGCTTAGTTTGCACTGATGCCGAAGCCGCATTTTACGTCGGCATTTCAAGAAGTGCGCTATCTGTTTTTCTCAATAGAAACCCGTTAATTTCTGGACGAAAAGGCCACTATACTGTTGAGAAATTAAAACCTGTTTTCATAGGAGGCCTGTTAGAGTTTCGCAACGAAAATCACACCTGCGAGATAATAAGAGTCCATTCCGCAGTATTGGGATTTATTAACAGCCAGGCCTTATCTATGATGACCCAGACCGCCCCAGGCTTGCACTAGGCGTGCTTTCCGGGATTAGGGGGCTATAAGAGGATTGCCGGCGGCCTTACGTGCGTGCAAAAATATCTACAATTATAATATAATTGTATTATCAAAAATATAACAAAACGCAACAAAATGTTTTTATACTTTTTTTGCGTGTGATTGATATAATTCCACCCAGAGACGGATTACGGTTTTTCGGGGATAAGGGGGTATCGTTCAACAGACTGAAGGCGGACTACATGCGCGCGGGCAATAGATTGTTGACAAATGTTGACATTAATACAGGTTTTTGAGATTATTCCTTTTTTAAGGTTTCTATTTGTGTACATAGGATATCAATTATCATTGCTAAAATTCTGTACAGTAATTATGGTAATTACACTTAAAAAGCCTTTTTTAGAAAAAATTCTGTGAAACGGTTACATAATAATTCAAGGCATTTACCCGGTAAGACCCCGAAGCCGCTCATGGATAGGCTGGCG
>Ga0222627_1000722_pt1 | contig 12425 bp, 9 predicted proteins | sample AntAcemetageno93_FD_179859 | JGI IMG/M metagenome (GOLD analysis project Ga0222627, IMG submission 179859) | Saline water microbial communities from Ace Lake, Antarctica - #93 | ecosystem: Environmental > Aquatic > Non-marine Saline and Alkaline > Saline | place: Antarctica: Ace Lake | collected... | reverse complement strand
GACTTGATATTAGGAGTAACCACCGATTTAAGCCTCTCCAATCTCCTGGGCTGGATCTTCTCGCCCCTGGCCTGGGTGATGGGGGTTCCCTGGTCGGACTGCATGGTGATCGGGAGGCTGCTGGGAGAGAAGATGGCGATCAACGAGTTCGTGGCATACGCCAGCCTGGCCAATCTCCTTGCCGAAGGCGTCAAGCTTCATCCCCGGAGTATCGTTATCGCCACTTACGCTCTCTGCGGTTTCGCCAACTTCAGCTCGATCGCCATCCAGATCGGGGGGTTGGGGGGGATCGCCCCCAAGCGGCGCCACGATCTGGCCCGGATCGGCTTCAAGGCCATGATCGGAGGCACACTGGCCGCTTTCATGACCGGGACCATAGCGGGAATATTTCTATAACCAGTTAAAATAGATAGATGTGATCCTATATAGTACGGTGATAAAAGTGTGGGTGAAGCTATGATAAGAAAGCTGAAACTTATCGGGCCGGGATATTTTCCTGTGGGAGACTGACTGACCAATGCCATCAAATCTCAAAGATTGTATTTCTCTGGTCTTGTTATTTTATAATGAGGAAGAGAACGTGGTTGCGGTGGTGGAAGACTTAAGGAAAGTCCTCGACCAAGCCGGACTTGATTTTAATCTAATCCTCGTCAATAATGGATCTCTGGATCGGACCCCGGCTCTTATCCAGAGTCTGGTGGATAAAGATTCCCGCCTGAAGAAAGTCACGGTAAAAAAGAACCTCGGCTTCGGATGGGGTGTGATCAACGGCCTGGCGGCGACCCAAAGTTCCTGGATTGGTTATATGGGCGGCGACGGACAGGTTGATCCGAAGGATGTAGTCAAGCTGCTCAATTTGCGGCAATCCGGCGGTGATCTAATCAAAGTGCGAAGGACTTTGCGTCAGGACGGATTCGTCCGGGCTTGGATCTCCAATGTTTATGTAATGATGGTCTGTCTCATATTCGGGATTCCTTTTTATGATATTAATGCTACCCCCCGGATTTTCAAGAAAAAATGGCTGGATAAATTTCAACTCTCTTCTCGGGATTGGTTCTTGGACGCGGAACTTCTGATCAAATCCCAACTTTTGGATTTAACCGTTCGGGAAGTTCCAATTGTATTTAAAAAAAGGGAAGGGGGGAGTTCAAATGTTAACCTGGGTACAATTTTCGAGTTTCTTAATAATATTGCAAAGTTTCGTTTTGGAAAGGAGTTAAGCGAATGGAAGAGAAGAAACCTATCAAAGTCGTAATCTTATGCGGGGGGAGAGGAACCCGCCTGGTGGAAGAGACCGAGTATCGCCCCAAACCGATGGTCCATATCGGGGATCGTCCGATACTGACCCATATAATGAGTATTTACTCCGGATACGGGTTCAAGGATTTTATCCTTACCCTGGGATACAAGGGAGCGATGATCAAGGACTACTTCTTAAACTTTGATTATTACACCAACGATTTTACAATTGATCTGGGGGAGGGGAAAGTCATCACTCCCCATACCCGCCGCCATCCTGACTGGAGGATAACCCTGGCCGATACCGGGGAGGATACTCTGACCGGTGGAAGGATAAAGCGGATTGAGTCCTATATTGAAGGCGACACATTTATGATGACATACGGGGATGGGGTCAGCGATATTGATATCAGGAAACTCCTTGAGTACCACCGGAAGATGGGGAAGATCGCCACCGTCACCGGCGTCCACCCCATGACCAGATTCGGGGAATTGGATATTGAGGATGGTCTGGTGAAAGAGTTCCGGGAGAAGCCCCAGGTCAAGACCGGCCTGATCAACGGAGGATTCTTTGTCTTCCAGAAAGAAGTCTTCAACTATCTTTCTCAAGATGGATCGCTGGAGAGGGAACCGCTGGAGAGGTTGGCCCGGGATGGAGAATTGGCGATCTTCCGGCACGATGGATTCTGGCATTGTATGGATACCTACCGGGATATGGAACAACTGAACGAGATCTGGGCCACAGGAAACGCCCCCTGGAAAAAAACAAAATAATGGGAGTAATTGGAGTGACGGAGTGGTGGAGGGAGGCGTTGGTGAAAAACCCGGTACTCCATAACTCCAACACTCCACTGCTTGTGCGGGCTGAATAATCGATAATTAAATAAAGGAAGATACTAATGGACAATAACTTTTGGAAAGATAGAAACGTCTTCATTACCGGATGTACAGGACTCCTTGGTTCCTGGATGACCGAGTCGCTTTACCGGAAGGGGGCCAATGTGGTGGGATTGATCCGGGACCTGGTCCCCGGGTCCAACTTAAGGAAACTTGTCTGCTGGGATAAGATAAATATTGTCCGGGGGGAGATAGAGGATTATCCGCTTCTGGAACGGGCTTTAAATGAATACGAAATTGATACCGTTTTTCACCTGGCCGCCCAGACCATAGTCAGTATCGCCAATCGGGCGCCCCTGGCTACTTTCGAAGCCAATATCAAGGGGACCTGGAATTTGCTCGAAGCCTGCCGCAGGGTAGATACGGTTGAACAAGTGGTGGTAGCCTCCAGTGATAAGGCATATGGTTCCCATGATAAACTTCCCTATACCGAGGAAGCACCGCTGCAGGGCCGGCATCCTTACGATGTCTCCAAAAGCTGCACCGACTTAATATCCCGGACTTACTATGAGACCTACGACCTGCCGGTTAGTGTGACCCGGTGCGGGAATCTTTACGGTGGCGGGGATCTGAACTGGAACCGGATTATCCCGGGGACGATCAGGAGCGTATATAACGGGGAGACCCCGATTATCCGGAGTGATGGAACCTATATCCGGGATTATTTTTTTGTTAAAGACGCGGTGGAAGGTTACATTATCCAGGCGGAAAAGACCGCCGGGGAAGGAGTAAAAGGGGAGGCTTTTAATTTCAGCGACGAACGTCAGATTAACGTCTCCGAGTTGGTAACACTGATCCTTAAACTGATGGGAAAAGAAGAGATCAAACCCCGGATTCTCGACCAGGCGAAGGGGGAGATAAAGCATCAGTATCTCTCCTCCGCCAAAGCCCGCCGGGTTCTGGGATGGCAACCACTTTATACCCTGGAAATTGGACTTCGGGAGACGATTGATTGGTATCAATCATTTTTCAGGGAAGAAGAACAGGAACGTCGTGGAAATGAAACCGCCGATGTTTGAATATCTATCCGATGATTCCGCTCCCTATTTACGTCATACCGACTTCGCCGGGAGCCCGATCAACCGCAATCGCCTCGGGTGTATAATTTCGATGCTTGAAACCGGTGGGGTATACCCCGGCGAGCATTCACTTCTGGAGGTCGGCTGCGGCATAGGGAATATCTGTATCCCGCTCGCCGATCTTGGCTATAATATTAAAGCTATTGATATTGATGAAGCATCCACGGGGATAACGGCCCAGAGAAATATCTTTGATAACCTGCGTGTGCAGGCGCTGTCAGTGGAAGATGAAGATGTCGCTGCTTATGATGCTATTATTCTGACTGAAGTTCTGGAGCATCTTCCGGACGCGGATGCGTTCTTTGAAAATATCGTAAAAAAAATGCGTCCGGGATCCTGGATGATTTTGACCATCCCCAATGGCCACGGGATTTGTGAGTTACTGCTGCGGCCCGGCTATTATTTAAAGAGCCGCGGTAAAGGTCTGGAGATGATTAAAACCATCCGGCGGATACTTGGGACCCGGGAGCTGACTACGGCCAACGTTCAAACCCCTCACCTCCAATTTTTTACATGGAAGCGGATCAATAATCTTTTCGAACGGAATCCCGTTCGCCTGGTCTCTTTTCAAGGTATGTTTTTCCTCTGGGTTTTACTGGAATCGCTTTTTTCCGCCGGGCGGCTGCCTGGCTCGATGGACCGCTGGGATTACCTCATCTCGCGGAAATTGCCCATTGTCTTTTCCGCGAACTGGCAATTCCTGCTACAGAAGAGATAAAATATTAATTATGAGTGTCCGATGTATTGGATTGAAAGGATCCTCTGGAGTTATAAGTGTTGAGTGAGTTAAAAGATATACCGGTTTTAATCACGGGAGCATCGGGTTTCATCGGCTCTCATCTGGCCAGAAGACTTGTCAGGGAAGGTGCCCGGGTTACCGCCCTGGTTTTCCCCGATTGTCCCCGGACGCGTCTGTCGGATATTGAAGAAAAAATTGCTATTTATCCCGTTGATATACGGGATGGCTCCACCCTTATGAAACTGATGGAGAAAATCAAGCCGAGGAAGATCTTTCATCTTGCCGGGATCACCTCGGTCGATCGATCCCCATCAAAATTGGACCGGACCCTGTCGGTTAATTTAGGCGGCACGCTTAATCTGCTTCGCGCTTTAGCCCGGATCGAATACGACGCATTTATTTGTACCTGTACGGCGGAAGCCTACGGCAAAAACCAGCCACCTTTCCGGGAGGAGATGGCTCTCGACCCGCAGTCCCCGTATTCTCTCTCCAAGGCCGCCGCAACTCTGGCCTGTAAAACCTGGGCTAATTCATTCGGGGCCCGGGTTACTGTTCTGCGTCTATTTCTGGTGTATGGACCGGGCCAGGAGGAAGAACGTTTTCTGCCCCATTTGATCAAATCCGGGTTAACACAGCAACCTTTGCGGATGACTCCCGGAGAGCAAACTCGGGAATACACCTATATCGATGATGTGATAGATAGTTTCTTACTGGCCGCTGAGAAGGGAAGAGGAAGAGGAGAAGTGATCAATATCGGTACCGGTCGTGAGATTTCCCTGCGTGATCTGGTGACAATGGTAGAGAGTATTCTGGGGCGACCGGTGGTTAGGAGCGGGGAACCACTGCCCTATCGAAAGAACGAGATCTGGAGAATAATCGGAGACCATTCCCGGGCGGCGGAAGAATTAAAATGGCACGCGGTAACGGATCTGGAGATTGGCCTGAAGAAAACGATCGATTGGTATCGGAAGCAACTCCAGACTTAATTTTAATTCATCGCGTTAAAATTTGAGTCTATTCTATCCAGAGCTTATAAAGTTAGATATATGACCGGTTCTTTAAGACATTTGATATTTAACCTGATGCTTTTCCTGTTTGCTCTGGTTCTTACATTTGTGCTGGCGGAATCGGGTTACCGTCTCTATCTGGTCATGCGGAAACCTTCCCCGGGAATCAGGTACACCCCCAATGATATCTGGACCAGGTATGACCAGGTTACCGGTTGGTGCCAGATTCCGGGGGCCATTGTGGGAGACGTTATTATCGACGAGCATGGTTTCCGGGTCGGAGAAGAGAATGATATCATCAGCCCGATCGGAGAGCGGGTGATCTCAGCCAGTGGTGATTCATTCACTTTCGGTTTCGGAGTTACTGGCGGAGAGGCCTGGCCGGCCCGGTTGGAAAGTCTGTTCATACGCCAGCCTTATGATGTTATTAATCTGGGGGTATGTGCCTACGGAATTGGCCAGATGTATCTCCAGTACAGCCGGTGGGCTCAGAGATACTCTCCGGAGATAGTCCTGGTCGCTTTCATGAGCTGGGATATTGAACGGGTGGTAAGGCGGAGCTGGCTGAACGGCCGCGAGAAGCCGCGTTATGTACTGCGGGACGGGGAGTTGGAGCTCACCAATGTTCCTGTTCCGTTGAAACTGGATTTCGACAAGGAGGGGATACATTGGTATGATATCTTCTTCAATTGGCATAAGATCTATCTGTTAGAGAGATCCCGGGCTTCGGAAAGATCGGAGGATCTATCGGAAAATCCCGTGGAAGTATACCTGGCGGAGAAGATTACGCCCAGCAGGTATGCGGAAGGTGTGTTGTTGTCACAGAAGATTCTGGAGATGTGGAGAGATGAGGTTGAGGGACGCGGCGGACGATTTATTGTAATTCTTATCCCGACCAAGAAAGAGATCAAGCACTACCGTCCTCACTTATGCCGCTTGAAGGATAATTTATTGGCTAAAGAATTGGAGGTCCTGGACTGTCAGCCGGCGCTTCAGGCGGAAAGAAGGGATGAATTTGAACTTTTCCTTACCAACAAACATCCTTCAGCGAGAGCTCATGAAGTAATAGCCTCCGAGGTATATTATTATCTTACGGCGGATTCCGAAGGTTTATAAAAATAAATATTTTTAGAGGAGTTGAAAATAATCACTTTTTTAAAAAAAGTTGACATTGCTAATCCGTGATGATAGTGTGCCTCTCTAACATATAGAGCAGAAGAAAGTTAACCATTATTGGAGGATTTTATTAGATGAGAAATTATTGGTGGAAGTTAAGTTTTGCGGCAGCGTTAGTCGGTTTTTGTTTTGTATTCCCGGGTATTTCCCGGGCGTTTGATCCTTATATTGAACACTCGATTCCCCGCTATAACCATGGTTGGGGCGGGGGTTGTACTTGGTACGACGGATATATCTATGAGGTTACTAGCCGCACTACCTATGCTATCAAAAAGGATCCCGTAACCGGCCAAGAGGTCGGTACTGTTTCTTTTGATTACACTCCTACAGTGGGACTGTCGGATATCGCTTATGATGGGAAAAGAAATACTTTCTGGGTTAAAGGCCATGGAACTTATTATTACCAGTTTCCCGTGACCGGCGGCGCACCGCTGAGTCAGGTATACCCTCCCGGCGGCTCGGGAGCCGGTGTTTTCTGGGGGCCTGATGATCCGGACTCGCTCTGGATTACCAACGCGAACACGGGGACAATCTACAAAGTAAGCGCCCTCGACGGTTCTATCGAGGAGCAGATTTATGTGGGTCCAACGATAACCGGTATCGCTAAGGTGGAAGATGTTTTCTGGTGCGGCGTGGGCCAGGAGCCCGGTCATTACGGCGTGATCATCGAGGTGGACATGAGCGGCCAGGAGATCAACTCCTTCCGGTTGCCGGTAGTTGGTTATATGAATGATGTGGGGGGGTGCACCCTGGATGATGAAGGTTACCTCTGGGTGGAGGGGGGCAAGGAGACCGCCATCTACAAGATCAACATCGGTTATGACCCTACCCCTGTTGCCTACGAGCCCGATATTATAGATTCCGGCGACTACAATGGAGACGGAAAGTCAGATATAGCTATCTTCAGAGAGTCCAACGGACTCTGGGCGGTGAGAGATATCACCAGATTTTACTTCGGTGGGCAGGACGATACCCTGGTCCCCGGCGATTATAATAATGATGGGATAACCGACGCCGGTATCTTCCGCGGTTCGGCCGGTCTCTGGGCGATCAAGGATATAACCCGCGCGTACTTCGGTACAGCGGGCGATATCCCCGTTCCGGGTGATTATGACGGCGATGGGATCTGTGATCCGGGCATCTTCCGATCCAGCCAGAGCCTCTGGGCGATAAAGGGGGTTTCCCGAGTTTACTGGGGAGCTCAGTCTGACATTCCAGTCCCCGGTTATTATTCCCATTCACGGCAGAAATACATTGGTATCTTCCGGCCCAGCAGCGGACTCTGGGCGATAAGAGACATTACCCGGACCTACTTCGGGGGAGTGACAAATGATATCCCTCTTCCGAGCGTAGCCGGAGGCATAGGCGCCTGGGAGCCGGCTATTTTTCGCCCCTCCAGTGGTCTCTGGGCGGTCAAGAGCGGTTACCGCTCTTATTTCGGGAACGAGGCTGATAAGCCGGCCCCCGGAGATTACGATGGTTATGGGGGCAATGAGCCTGCTATCTTCCGGGAGGTTTCCGGGTTGTGGGCCTCCCAGGGTGTAACCAGGTGTTATTTCGGCCAGGCCGGGGATATCCCGGTCTCCGGCCGTGTCTGTAATCCGAGCACCAGCCAGGAGAGTTTTACCTATTCTACTCCGTAGGTTATCGGGCCTTTGACGATATTATGGTTAAATGCCTGATATCACTAACTGTGACTACATAATACCCCTCGGCCCGAGGGAGAGAACGGACGAAAAAGAAAGCCCCGCCATATTGGCGGGGCTTTCTTTTTTCTGGTATTATTTAAGACCTTTATTGGCTTGTATAATGTTTTAACGATCTGCTATAATTATGGGTAACCGTGACAGAGGAAACAAAACAAAAGAGATAACCTTAGATTGTCTTTGACTCCGGGGTTGGTTTATATGAAATGCAGGGTTTTTATTAATAGTTTTGTTATTTGCCTGTTAATCCTGGCCGCTTTTGCACTCCGCTTGTGGGGTCTGCCGCCGCATCCCTCACCTGAGTCCAATTTTTATCTGAGTTATTTCAGATTTTTTTATTACAGTCCCTTCCTTGCCCTTCCTTCTCCTTCCTCCGGACTAAATCTTCTTTCCCCCCAATTATTCATGTTTATGGCGGCGTTGGCCGGTTGGGCGATCGCCGCGATCCAGTATAGCGCCCTCGGACTGGCCCATATCTATTACTACCAGCCGTTTTCCTCCGTGATGTTTTTAACATCGGAAGGGGAAGTTCTGCTGGTACGTTTCTGTTCTATCATAATGGGAACTTTTCTGGTCTATCTGGTTTATCGTATAGGGATTATCTTCTGGAGCAGACGCGAAGGCTGGATTTCCGCCCTGCTGATTGCTTTTCTCCCCGGTCTGGTAAATAATTCCCGGTATATTGGAAATAATACCGCGGCAGCTTTTTTTATTTCGGGAAGCTTACTTTTTTCCGCGACGATTATCAAACAAGGTAATCTTAAGTGGTACCTTCTGGCTGGATTGAGCGCTGGTCTGGCGGGAGGCGTACAATTTGCCGGAGGGTCAATTGTCCTGGTCCTTATTTATGCTCATTTCATTAGAAAGCAACAGTGTAGAGATGACGATAAGAATAGGCGCAGGCATGGTTATCTGATCTGTGCCCTGCTTTCTTTCTTGTTGGGAGTGATGATTTCGTATCCAGCTGTCTGGTATAATCCCACGATTTATTTCGCCCAGTTTTCGAATAACATTCATACTCAGATCCAATTGTTCCCCGAAAACCTCATTGAGAAATTCAGGGTTTTATTAAGCGGTATCGGCATAGGGGAAGGGATAAGATACAGGCCGGGGTTTTTAATCTTGCCTCTGGCGCTGGGTGGAGCGATAGTTGGAATGCTCAAGAAAAATAAATATGATTTCTTCCTTATTCTGTCCGCGCTTATCTATTTTATTCCGGCTATTTTATTTAATGCTCCAGTATTGTCGTTAAACCTCATCCCGATATTCCTTATTGTTTCGCTACTGGCGGCCCGGTTCCTGATTTTTTTAATCTATTTATTCAGGCTTAAGCCCCTGGTTGGAAACTCGGTGACAGTTATAATAATCTTTTTAATTATATTCCCTTCGATCCTGACAGATCTGAAGACTGTTTACCTAAGTAGGCTCAAAGATCCCACACAGTTAGCCCGGGACTGGATCGAAAATAATTTGCCTCCAGGAAGCAGAATTAACCCACCTTCTTTTGCATCAAAATTATCATCTTCAGAAAAGTTATATCTGCAGGGGGGAGATTATCTGGTTCTGACCGGTAAATCCATGAAGTCTGTATTCCCTCCGTTCTTATCGAAGATTAACGTAATATCGGAATTAAGAGAGTTTGCTTTTATCAAGCCCCAGAAAGTTTTTCGCACGAAAACTGTTGATTTCATCAATTCGCCGGTAACAATTTATAACTTGAACCGGTGGGGAAAGGACTGGGAGTGGAAGACGCTAATCCTCCGGGACCTTGATTTTGATTATTCGCAACATTCACCGGAAATACTGATTCTCGAAGATGATCTCGGTTATGAAGGGAAAAGCGGATTCTGGATGGGGCCCTATGCGGATCTGCGGAAATTGATCGTATCTCCACGACCTCTGGAGCAGATTGGGGTTGAAATTCATTTTACTGACGCGCCAACCCGGGTTAAGGCAGAGGTTGGGGGCAGGGAGAGAGATATGACTTTTGAGTTTACAGATCCGGTATTGTGGCTTTTCGATGGAGAGACATCATTCCCTTATATGCGTTATTTTTATAGGCTAAGATTGAAAAATTTCGAGAAGGCTCCCATCTTCGTGAAAATTATTACCTCTCCCCGCCAGATTGCCCGTCGATCATATCGTTTAGGATTGTCGGAAGTGCTCGACAATCGGTTTTTACCGAATGGGGAACTGGCCTTATTACAACGGCAATTTCTACAAGAAGGTGGCGAATTCGATAAATTCTTTAAATATGTTTTTAGTGAAAACGCTGATTGGTGGAGGGAGAAGTACAAGCAGGTCTATACTAAGAATGAATCATCTTCATCCTCCGCGAGGACAGATCCGGCATTGCTGGAAGAGAAAAGTAACAATTCAGGTATTCTTGGTCGGATAGTTGCCGATAATATTCATCTCCCCGCGGCCCCCTGGGTGGCTAGATTCCAGCTGCAACGGGCCGGAGCAGAAACTGAAGAACCATCGGGTGAATTATTGGTCTGCCAGGCATCAGAGAGAAAAAAAGAGGTAATCGCACGACAGCAATTATCCGGGAAGGAATTATATCCCGGCGATAGGTATTATTATGCTGAACTCTCATTTGCCAATAACCGGTTAAGCAACCGCCTGGAATTCAGAGTAAATTTAACCGGTCTGACCTGCCGCAGGGTTGAGATCTATCCTGACCTGCAAAGATGGTTTAACGAGTATCTTAAAGAAGAAATTTCTTTACCCGTGAACAGATAAATTTCGCTTCGCGAAGGGTCAGGTCGTAGAAGATGGGCAATCTGATTAATCTTCCGCTTAAATCTTCCGAGATCGGGAGGTCACCGAGCTGATAGCCGAATTTTTTTCCCATCGGTGAAGTATGCAGTGGGACATAATGAAATACGGCATGAACACCCGCTGTTCTCAGCTGGCTGATAAGCATATCGCGTCTTCTCTGATCCGGCAATAGCATGTAAAAAAGATGATAATTTGATCTGCAATTCTCAGGTATGATGGGCAGGCGCACTTTCCCTTTTTCCTCCAGTTCCTGGAGGGTTAGATTGAAATATTCATAGATCTGCCTTCTTTTATTTTGAATTTTCTCCAGATTCTCGAGCTGTGCGTACAGGTAAGCGGCCAGGACGTCCGATATTAAGTAAGAAGAACCGAGATCGATCCAGGTATATTTATCGACCTCTCCCCGAAAAAATTTTTTTCTGTTGGTTCCTTTCTCCCATATTATCTCAGCTCTTTCACGGAGCTGTTCATTGTTGACCAGGAGCGCTCCCCCCTCTCCGCAGATTACATTTTTGGTCTCATGAAAACTGAATGCTCCCAGATCCCCGATTGTTCCCAGGTGCTGGTTTTGATAGCGCGAAGTGATCCCCTGCGCCGCATCTTCCAGAATCCACAGGTTTCTGCTGCGGGCAATATCTAAAATGGTCTCCATCTCGCACCCCACACCTGCATAATGAACCGGTATGATGGCCCTGGTTTTATCGGTGATATTATTTTCTATCAGTCTTTCGTCCATATTCAGGGTGTCTTCCCTGATGTCGATAAATACCGGTTTAGCACCCCGGAGGATAAAGGCAGACGCGGTGGAGACGAAGGTATAGGAGGGGAGAATAACTTCATCACCAGGCTGAATATTGAAGAGGATTGCCGCCATCTCCATCGCGGCGGTGCAGGAAGTGGTTAGCAGAACTTTACCGGTATTGAATTTATTCTCAATTAATTCCTGGCATTTTTTTGTGTAAGATCCATCTCCGCTGATTTTTCCACTGGTAACGGCGTCTTGAATATACCGCAGTTCGTTTCCAATCAGAGCCGGTTTATTGAAAGGTATTTTTTTCATTTCTTTATTCGGAAGTGCTTATGCCATTTTTTAGGGGAGCGCACCGTAATAAATATGGGGAGCTATTGTTATTGATATACTTCCTTCTATGGCTGTTGATAATTTCCTTGACTGTGCTCCCCGGGCAAAGAACCGGGTCTTACAGCCAGAAGTGGTAGAAGTTTTCCACTTTTTTTATTTTGAATCCAAATTTTTTATATAATGAACAGGAGATCTTGTTCTGTCCCTGTGTAATTAATTGCATGTACTTATAACCATTCTCCAGAGACCAGTACATGGCTTCGAGGAAGAGTCCAACTCCAATCCCTTTCCCTCGGCTAGCTTTACTGACCGCCCCCAGGTCGCCATCAACAATATCTCCGATAAGGTTCATGGATATCATTCCGATAATCTTACCTGACTTTTCGTCCGGGCAGACCCAGAGACATCTATCGGTTATTCCGGCGATTGACCTCTTTAGCCATAACATATAGAGTTCCCGGAATTTGTCCTCTCCGATCTTCTTGTCAATATTAAAACGTGAGTATCTTCCGCAGGATATTGCCAGTTCTTCCATCTCCAGTGTGGGGTATCTGTCGGTATATATGTAGATATCGGACCGCCGCGGGAAACTGGATAGTTCAAGTGTATTGAGGTCGGCAAAAAAAGTAGTTTTTTCATCGACCAGAGTTCCGCCGAGTTCACGGGCCGCCGACTGCGCTCCATCATCGATGATATCGGATGGCCAGTAAACCAGGG
>Ga0222627_1000721_pt1 | contig 12429 bp, 10 predicted proteins | sample AntAcemetageno93_FD_179859 | JGI IMG/M metagenome (GOLD analysis project Ga0222627, IMG submission 179859) | Saline water microbial communities from Ace Lake, Antarctica - #93 | ecosystem: Environmental > Aquatic > Non-marine Saline and Alkaline > Saline | place: Antarctica: Ace Lake | collected... | reverse complement strand
CAAATGAATGTTTTCGTCCCCTGTCCTTCAGCCATGCGGCCTTCAGGTATTGATTCCTGGCCAATTCAATGGCCACGGCCATGTCGGCCAATTTAAACTGGATGGCCTGGAAGCTGGCGATCGGCTTTCTAAACTGTACCCTCTCCTTGGCATAACGAATCGACTCATTTAAACAGGCCTGTGCAGATCCCACAGCTATTGCGGCAATACTTATTCGCCCTGTTTGAAGAACAGCCAGGTGCTGGGAAAACCCTTTAACCGGATCACCCAAGAGATTATCCTCAGGGACGGGACAGTCCTCGAAGATTACTTCGTGGGTGGCTGAACCATGCCATCCGATCTTTTCGTATCTCTTCCCTAAAACAAATCCCGAAGCGCTTTTTGGTACGATAAAGGTGGCGATGCGCCCAGGACCCTGAACGGCCTTTTTAGTAACCGCTGCAATTATAATCAGGCTGGCGGTATCGAGACCGATATTTGTGATGAACTGTTTGGTGCCGTTGATAACCCATTTGCCGCCCTGCAGAAGGGCCCTGGTTCGAATGGATTGGGCATCTGATCCCGCATCCGGTTCTGTCAGGCCAAAGGCCCCGATTTCTTCGCCCCTGGCAATAGGTGTTAGCCACTTTCTCTTCTGGTCCTCGGTTCCAAAGACATCTAATTCCTGTGCAACAACACTGGTGGTCACATCGAGAAGGGCCCCGAATGTGGGATCGCCGCGGGATATCTCCTCAATGCAGAGGTGCATCCCCACCCAATCACCCCCGCTGCCGCCGTATTCATCGGATATTGGGATACCCATCATACCGAGTTCCGCCATTTGGGCCATTATATCGTAGGGGTATTCTCCGGTACGTTCGATCTCTTCTGCCCTCGGGGCAATCACCTCCGTGGTAAAATCCCGGCACATGTCCCGGATCATCTTATGCTCTTCTGTCAAATCAAAATCCATATTCCACCTCCTTAACAACTCAACTATTTGACTATTGCATGAGATTCTCTATACTCCTATTTCACCCAAAATTCAATCTCTCAATATCGTGAGTCAGAGTTGATCTTGACCCATAAATCCGTATTGCACTATATTCACATAGAAAAAAGCCGATTTCTTATCCATTCCGTTGTATGCTGTGCTTCTGGGAGGAAAGAGATGCCTAAATCCTTTTGTGATGATGCCATTGATGAAATAGTGCGGAAAATCGATTGTTTTTCTTTCAGTCATATGGCTTCTGTTCAAAAAATTGATGCATTGATAAACGCTTGAAATCTGGTATATCATAGTGCTGACTGGATATTGGTTGTGTCGTTGGAGGTACAGACTAATCAGATGAATTCCCGATTCAAACGTAATTGGGAACAACAAAGTGAAGGAGAAGTCAATGACTATTACAATCAATCAAGTAGATAAGGTTGAGATCCTGACACTTCAGGACAACTACGTTGATTTGATCTCTCGGGATAATACCGAAATGGTTCAGAGAGCCATGCCTGTAAAAGATATGGAAGTACAGAATTCTATCTTGGCTGAACACGGCTTTTCTTCTATGGTGACGGTAACAAAGGGTGACAAGGCACGAAGCATCCTATTCGATTTTGGATTTTCTTCGCACGGGGCAGCGTTCAATGCCGATGCCTTAAGTGTAGATTTGAGCACAATCGAGACTGCTGTCCTTTCTCATGGGCATTTGGACCACGTGGGAGGGTTGGCTGAGCTCGTGGAAAGGACGGGCAAGAAAGGGATGGAGATCGTGCTTCACCCTGAAGCCTTCAGAAATCCCCGGTACTTAAAGATTACAGAAGATTCTAAGATAAATTTTCCTCCCTTTACCCGTGAAAAAGTCGAAAAAGCAGGGTTGAAATTGGTAGAGACAGAAGAACCCTATCCCCTTCTCGACGGGGATATCTTTTTTTTGGGAGAAATTCCCAGGGTTACGGATTTTGAGAAAGGACTTCCTATTGCCTATTACCAGAAGAAAGGTGAGGAGAGATGGGATGACATTGTAGACGACAGCTCCATCATTGCCAATGTTAAGGGGAGGGGGCTTGTGGTACTGTCGGGATGCGGTCACTCCGGAATAGTCAATACGGTAATGTATTCAAAAGAGATTTCCGGTGTTGACAAGGTCTACGCTGTTATGGGAGGCTTTCATCTTACCGGGCCGGAGATGGCATCCATTATTGATCCAACGGTCCGTGGCCTAAAGCAAATGGACCCTGCCTATATAATTCCAACGCACTGTACCGGAAGAGCTGCCACCCTGAAAATAGAAAAGGAGATGCCTGACAGGTTTCTCCTGAACATGTCCGGGACAAAGCTGATTTTTGCTGCCTAAATTAGGCCCTAACAAATAAAATTGTGCGCAAAATGATCACAATTTTTTCTCTTCATTCTACCTCCCAGACCAGCCAAGAGCCTCTTTAGACAGTTAACAATTAAATCCTGCGCAAAAAACACAAAAAATTTTCTTTGTTTTTCTTTGCGAGCTTTGCGCCTTTGCGCGAGACTTTTTTGATTCCGGCTTGTCCCGCTTAGAATTAGGTCAGCAAAATGGAGGCCTAAACGGATATAAAAATAGACTTGAATCAAATTTTATACTTGACATACAAATAAGACTATAGTATCTTTTTGAGCTATAATTTATTAAAGATAATTTTATGAGTAATATTAACGGCATACCACTTAGAGAGCGAAAACAGGCCCGAACCCGTCTTGCACTATTAGATGCTGCCATTGAGCAAATGCGGGAAAAGGCCTTAGCCGACATTACGGTCGAGGAGATCTGTCAGGAGGTCGAGGTCTCTAAGGGGACATTTTTTCGGTACTTCGCTCGCAAAGCCGATCTGATCTTATATCATATTCGCCTTTGGAGCATCGAGGTTATGTGGCATGCAACAAAGGCTGCAGGTGGCTCTCCTGGCTTAGCGATGATCGAAGCGCTCTTTGACTGGACTGCGGCTGTCATCGAGGATCACCCGCGTCTTTTTGCGGAGCTTATCGCATTTAGGGCCTTTGAGCCACAGGAGTTTACAAAACTTGTCCGGGACGACAAAATCATGGTCAGCCAGGCCGAGCGTCTTCTACGCTTCCCGGACCTGGATGGTATAGAATCGATTCCCGAGGGAACTTTCCATAGTATCTTCCGTCATAACCTGCAGGCTGCCGTTAAGAAGTCTGAACTCCCGGACAGTATCGATATTGACGATGTCGTTTTATCCTTGGCCTGCATCTTCTACGGTGTTCCCCTGATGTTAGCTGACCGTGCCCACAAGAACCTATCGGCCGCCTATTCCCTTCAGATACATCTTCTGTGGACAGGACTCCGGGCTTCCGCCGTTGAAGGGTCCGAGTGATGAATCGAGGTTTGTTTGCATAGAGCGAGATGCCTTACTGTTGTTTAGGCGCGTTAAGGAGATGAGAGACCATGGCTGAGCCGTTTGATCTGGTTATTCGCAATGCCCGAATCGTGGATGGTACGGGGAATCCCTATTATCTTGCTCATATGGCCATTAGCCAGGGACAGATTGTGAAAATTGACCGCCACATAGACCCGGGAGGAGCCAGGAAAATCATTGATGCCGACGGCATGGTCGCCTGTCCCGGTTTTTTTGACACCCACAGCCACGATGACGCTTACCTGATAGCCAGACCCAGTTGCGACGATAAGGTGCTTCAGGGTGTAACCACCGAAGTCATTGGCAATTGTGGTTATAGCCTGGCGCCTTTGTCGGAGAAGCATCACGCAGACCTGCGAAATATTGCCCGAATTATTGGCGGAGACCACATGCCCGAGAATGTCTGGCGGATTCGTTCCTTTGCCGATTACTTGGCAGAATTAGAACGAGTCAAACCGGGTATCAATGTGGTGCCATTGGTGGGCCATGCTGCTATTCGGATTGCAGTAATGGGCATGGAACAGCGAGATCCAACAGAAGCCGAACTGGGAGAGATGAAGAGACTGACCTCTAAAGCCATGGAGGAGGGCGCTTTCGGTTTGTCGGCAGGCCTCATCTACGTACCGGCCAATTACGCCAAGACCGAGGAGATTATCGAATTGGTCAGAATTGTGGGTCAATACAATGGGTTATATACGACCCACCTCAGGAGCGAAGGCGATAATGTAATGCAGGCTATCGATGAGGCCCTCAGCATCGGTCAGGCAGGCGAAGTACCGGTGGTTATCTCCCACCACAAGGTCATGGGCCGTGGTAATTGGGGCCGGAGCGTTGAAACGCTGCAGAAATTCGAGGAGGCAAGGGCCGGGGGCCAGGAGGTCGTTTGCGACCAGTACCCCTACACCGCAGGGAGTACATATTTGGCGGCACTGCTTCCACCGTCTATTCAGGCCGGCGGGTATGAAGCGTACTGCGAGAAACTGAAAGACCCTACCCTCAGGAAGGTTGTGGTTAATCAGATCGAAAATGATGACCGTGGTCAATGGGAGAATATGATCAAAGCAGCCGGTTTTGAGGGGGTAGTCATAAGTATTGCTCAAAAACATAGGGAGTACATCGGCAAATCCATTGCGGAAATAGCAAAGTTTGAGGGGAAAGACCCTTATGATGTTTTTTTTGACCTGTTGGTCGTAGAGGGAGAGGGCGTCGGTGTCATCTTACATTATATGGACGAGCAGGATGTGCAAAGGATTCTGAAGAGCCCTCTGGCAATGGTAGGGACAGATGGGTTCCCCGATTTTGGGGAAAGTAAGGTCCACCCCCGGCAAACCGGGACATTTCCAAGAATTTTGAGTCATTATGTCAGGGAGAAAGGTCTGATCAGGCTGGAAGAAGCCATCCGGAAGATGACCTCCTTGCCCGCCCAGACCTTTAGGATCAAAAAGAAGGGGTTGCTCAAGGAAGGTCTTGATGCCGATATCGTCATTTTTGATCCGGACACGGTCTTGGACAGGGCGACTTTTGATGATCCAAGACAAAAGCCGGAGGGAATTGTCTGGGTCCTGATTAACGGCGAGGTGGCTGTAGAAGAGGGCCTGGTAACCGGAGCGACGAGTGGCAAAGTACTGAGGTGGAACAAAAATGAGGTACAGTAACAAGAAGGAGAGCCGATGTCAGAAGAGGTATATCGCCAGTTAGCCCGACATTTAGACGACCTGCCCGGCGGTTTTCCCTCGAGCGAGAGCGGGGTGGAACTGCGCATCCTTAAACGGCTATTTAGCCCGGAGCAGGCGGTGCTTGCCGTCAGCCTGACCATCATCCCGGAGGAGGCCAGAACCATTGCCGAGAGGAGCGGGCTGGATATTGAAGAGACGGCTAAGCGGCTTGAAGTAATGGCCCGTAACGGTTTGATCTTCAGCATTGAGGAGGGGGGACGCCCGGCGCTTTACCAGGCGGCCAGTTATATCTTCGGCATTTGGGAATTTCAACTCAACAACCTGAACAAAGAGTTTGCCCGGGACATGGACGAGTACGCCCCCACTCTGGGTGTTGAATTATCCAGATTTCCTCAACTGAGAACCATTCCCGTCGGGCGTAGCATACCGGCCAGCGCTGAGGTGCTACCTCATGAGGGTGCAGGGGAAATGGTGCAAGAAAGAAAGAAGATCTTAGTGGCCCCATGTATATGCCGCCGAAAGACCAAAACCCAGGGAGCTGGATGCGACAAGCCGGAGGAAACCTGTCTGATTTTTGATCAGTGGGCGGAATATTACCATCGGAACGGCTTAGGCAGGATCATCGAGAAGGCTGAGGCCCTGGAAATACTCAAGAAGGCCGATGAGGCAGGGTTGGTTTTACAGCCCAGTAACTCTAAGGAGCCGGGGTGGATCTGCTGTTGCTGCTCCTGCTGCTGCGGGTCACTCAAGAGATTAAAGGCCCATCCCAAGTCGGCCAGCATAGTGGTTAACTCTCTTATCTGCCGGGTTGACCCCGAGATTTGCGAGGGATGTCAGATCTGTATTGACCGCTGTCCGACCGACGCCCATGGGATTGTGGATGACCGGGTGGTGCACCTGCCCGAGCGCTGCATCGGCTGCGGGCTGTGCGCGACTACCTGTCCCAGCGGAGCGGCAACCATGATCCGAAAGCCGGAGGGCCAACAGCCGGGTATTCCCCAAACCGTTTTTGACAACCAAATCAAATTAGCCCAGGTTCGGGGCAAGGCTGGTTTGTAGGATGTAACCTGAAAGGAGGTACGGAAATGGATCGAGTCTGGTATCAATGGTACGATAAAGGGGTCCCTGAATCTATCGATTACCCCAGAAAGCCGCTTAAAGATATGTTCAATTATCAGGCGGAGGAAAATGCTGAGAGGCCTTATCTGATTTTTGATGATGCAAAGCTATCATACAAGGTATGTAACTCAATGGCTCGTAGTTTTGCTAACGGCTTGCTCAATATGCATGTCAGGAAGGGTGACCGGGTTGTTATAATGGCGCCGAATGTTCCGCAGTTCGTGATAGTGCGGCAGGCCTGCTATAAGATCGGGGCGATCGTGGTCCCGATCAATCCCCTGTCCGTTGTGCGAGAGATCACGCACTACTTCAACGACAGTGGTGTGGAAACGGCTGTGGTTATGGGCGAATTTGCGGACAAAGTGATTCAGGTTCTCCGCAATCAAAAAACACGCCTCAAACGGGTTATCGTATTTCAGGTCCCGGGCAAGACCGTGGAATTGGAGAAGAGTGAAGATATTCTTGATTTTGATACGGTGATTGCTTCCAATCCCGACGATGAACCAAACATCAAGGTGGAAGCAGACGACATCGCGGTATTGCAATACACCGGTGGGACAACAGGAATATCTAAAGGGTGCGCACTGAGTAACTACAACCTCACTGCAATGGCTTGTCAAACTGCCTCTTGGATAAGTCCTGCAGCCGGCGGCAACGAGATGAGAACCTTAGCTGCTATCCCCCTGTATCATGTCTATGGCTTTAACTTCAACGTTAACGTGAACCTGCTCTGGGGCGGGTCAATCGTCCTTGTGCCCAAGCCCACCACCGACAACCTCCTTGAGGCTATAAACAAACATGAGCCCAACCTATTCGCAGCCGTGCCTACTATGCTTATAGGTCTTAATCAGCATCCCGACACTCCAAAATCGAAAGTTAAAGAGATAAAAGCGTTGTTTAGTGGGGGTGCGCCACTGGCTGTTGAAGCACTGAAAACCTTCAAAAAAATCTCGGGCATAGATATTGTTGAAGCGTACGGTCTTGCAGAGATAACGAATATGATTACCTCCAACCCCATATATACCAAAAGAAAGGCCGGCAGTATCGGTATCCCGAATCCTGATGTAGACATCCGCATCGTTGATATTGATACCGGCCTCGAAGATATGCCTCCAGGCGAGACAGGCGAATTGATTACACAGACCCCCACTCTTATGCAGGAGTACTGGGAAAACCCGGATGAAACCAAGAAGGCAATACGGGATGGGTGGCTCTATACCGGCGATATGGCAAAAATGGATGAGGATGGGTTCATCTTTTTAGTTGACCGGAAGAAGGACATGATACTTGCGAGCGGGTTTAATGTGTATCCGAGGGAAATAGATGAGGTGATGTACACCCACCCTAAGGTATTCCATTCGTGTACGATTGGGGTACCAGATCCAAAGCGAGGGGAAACCGTTAAGGTATTCATCGTGACAAAGCCGGGCCAAACAATGAGCGAACAGGAAGTTATCGATTTCTGCAGAGAACAGCTCACTCCCTACAAGGTGCCCAGGCTGGTCGAGTTTATAGATGAACTTCCTCTCACACCAGTGGGCAAACCTGATCGAAAAGCGTTGCGTAAGCTTCAAAATTGAACCTGAAGGAGTAAGGAGGAGGTGAAAAGGCATGAGGGGCCTTGCCAGCCAGGAGAATTATGATGGCTTTCATAGGAGTCATCATGTCTGAATTCAACGTTTTTAATGCGCCTCAGCGCAAAAGGAAGGAGAAGCCATGAAAAGAAAGATGGTGTATTCAATTGTCGTGAGTTTTATCTTGATTTTTTCTTTATCGACTCTAACGCTGGCGGGAGACAAACCCATTAAGATAAAGCTGGCCCACATTGCGCCTCCCACGGCTTTTAACTCCCCCATCCACGCGGATGCCGTTGCCTTCAAGTACATACTGGAAAAACGAAGCGGCGGAAAATTCCAGGTGCAGATCTACCCGAGCGGATCCTTGGGAAAAGAGGTGGATTTGATGGAGGCCGTAAAGAACAACGTGGTACAGATCAATTTTGCTGCCATGCCAGGGCTATTCAGGATCTACCTTCCCATCACGGTCTTTTTCGCCCCGTACATATTCAAGAACGAGGAAATAGCCATGGAGGTGCTCCAAGGCCCTTTTGGGAAAAAGCTCTTGGATGATTTCACAAAGAAAACCGGGATAAAAGCCTTGGACTACCTCGCAGGCTATACCTATATGGCCATCACCAACAATAAAAGAGAGATAAAGTCTCCCGGCGATATGAAAGGGCTCAAGTTCCGTGTCATGGATCCCATGGGGATTGCAATGTTTAAGTCCTTCGGAGCAAGCGCTGTACCCATGGCCTTTGCCGAGCTCTTCACCTCGCTGCAGACGGGTGTAGTCGACGGCCAGACAAATCCTCCCTTTATTGTCGCCTGGGCCAAGTTTAACCAGGTTCAAAAATATTTGACCATGGCCAAATCCCAATATGGCTACCAACTGGTCGTGTGTAATCAGCAATGGTACGACTCCCTTTCTCCTGATGATCAGAAACTCCTCAACGATTCCCTCAAGGCCGGACTTAGCGCAGGTAACGGGCTTGGCCTCTTGCTGGAAGACAAAGCACTCGTCGATTTGGCAAAGGCAGGGATGAAGGTGAATACGATTCCTGAAAAGGATCTTATAAATTTCCAGAAAATTTCCCGGCCGGCAGGTTTGGCCTTTGTAAGGAAAGCCATGGGTGATCAGATGGCTGATGGTTTGCTGCAGGCAATTGATGCAGCTGAGAAAAAATTGGGGTATAAGTAAGAATCATATCAAGGCAAAACTTTAGCAATATTTCATTTGAGTTCAAGAAGATTTTTAACGCAGAAAAGGGGGCAATTAGTTGCCCCCTTAGAACCTTGTGGAAAGGGTGTGGGGGAGGAATGGAGCATCGGTCCAGGCGGGTCTGGTTAATAGAATTCCTTGATAGGATCGGATACGTTATCGAAATGAGCACAGGCTCATTATGCGTAATTTGTTTTGCTGCTATGACATTCGTGACGATCACAGGAGTTTTCTATCGTTATGCCCTGAATGATCCGATCCTTTGGTCCAATGAGTCGGCACGTTTCTTGATGCTTTGGACGGGCTTTTTAGCGATAAATATTGCCATGCGAAAAGGTGAACACATCCGCATCGACATTATTGTCAATTTGCTGCCATCCTGGATGTCAAAAGCGTTGGGTTATATTGTTGATTTATTGATAGGCTACTTCCTCATTCTCCTTTTCATCAAAGGTTGGGCCATGACTTCAAATACAATCATGACAGGCTTTACCATACCTATCTCCATGTTCTGGGTCTATGTATCTATCCCCTTGGGTGCGTTAGTCACCCTCATACAACTGCTTCTGAATGTGACCACGAAAGTATTATCAGAGTTCGGATCGGAAGGAGGAGTATGATCTCACTTATCTTAACCTGTTTTTTCATGCTGATGCTCATCGGCATGCCCATCGGGTTTGTCCTTGGCCTGACAGCTGTCTTCGGGTTTCTGAAGATGGATGACCCCGTCTTTATGACTATGCTCTCTCAGAAATTTTTTTCCGCAATGAACAGTTATGTATATCTGGCCCTGCCCCTTTTTCTCCTGGCCGGAGACATCATGAACAAGGCAGGGTTAACCGAAAAGATAGTGGACTTTTCCAACGTATTTTTTGGCAGATTGAGGGGAGGATTGGCCCAGGTCAACATTGCAACAAGCATAATTTTTGGGGGCATCTCAGGGTCTGCAGTGGCGGATACTGCCGCGCTTGGAAGTATCTTTATCCCCTCGATGACCAAGGAGGGGTATGATAGAGATTTCAGCGTGGCGGTTACAGCAGCCTCGTCCGTTATAGCGCCAATCATACCACCCAGTATAATCATGGTGCTATATGGCGGCCTGATGGGTGTATCCATAGCAGGTCTTTTTGCTGCGGGGATTGTGCCCGGTCTGCTGATCGCTATTGGAATGATGATCCTGACTCGATTTATCTCCAAAAAAAGGAATTACCCCCAGCATAAGGAAAAAATAACATTCAGCAAGGTTAAAACAGAAACTTCGAAGGCCATCTGGGCACTTTTGATGCCGGTTATCATCCTGGGCGGTATTTTAGGAGGCATATTTACCCCAACCGAAGCAGCAGCGGTGGCGGTCGGTTACGCGCTTTTTCTCGGCTTTGTTGTTTACCGAAATGTGTCCCTGAAGGATTTTTACTGGCTCCTTTTTAGAAATTCAGTGATGATGGGGGTAATAATATTGATCCTCTCCGGCGCAGCGGTGCTGGCCTGGCTTTTCGCCATTGAACAGTTGCCCCAGGCCGTGGCTGAAATATTCACATCCATTACCGATAATAGATATATTCTCCTGCTCCTGATAAATTTATTAATGCTTATAGTCGGGATGTTTATGGATATTCTCTCTTCCCTGATTATCCTGGGGCCGATCCTGGCGCCAATGGCAATAAACCTTGGCGTTGATCCGCTTCATTTCGGGATGATGATGTGTGTTAACCTGAGCATCGCCATGATAACGCCGCCCGTGGGAGGATGCCTGTTTATTGGTATGGTTGTCGGCAAGATCTCTTTCGGCAAAATGGTACGGGCCATCTGGCCGTATATTATTGTGGAATTGGCCGTTCTTTTGATGGTTATCTTTATCCCGGACATCACCATGGTTGTGCCAAAACTCTTGGGTTTTGCTGGCTAAGTATCATGGTCTCGTAAAAAGTCTCCAGGGCCGTCACTCCCGCGAAAGCGGGAGTCCATAAGCAGTTGATTTTCCTGGGTTCCCGTTTTCACGGGAATGACAATAACGGATGCTTTCTGACTTTTTACGGGTTCATCAATATTGATAAGCCAGTAAAAAAAACGATATTTGTTGAATTATTCAATTTACCGATTCGCGGAAGGTGCCAAAGAGATCTTTGGTCCGGGGGCATCCCATGAAACGATCATCCGGGTCATCTCAAGATTGACCCATTCACCTACCCCTGATTTCACCTCTGACGATGAGTGTTAATTCCGGTTTATTGGGGTTATCTGTCCTGATGGTCAGATGAGCGGTATAGTTCCCCTCTTTTTTGGAGATGTCCTCAACCTCCAGCCTGTAAACAAATCCTGGGCTGATTTCCTCAATACGCCATCTGATTCTATCCGGCAGGTCGTTATCCACGCCGGTGATCTTCACGGGGCTTTCGTGATGGTTTATGATCTCCACATGCCCCAAGGGCGCCTCCCCTTTGATGCCTACAATAGGGATATAGCCTCCGGGTTCAAGAGAGATGTGGGCCTTCACTTCACCCTTCAGGTAGAGGGCCACGCTCATTCTATCCGGATCATTGGACCAGACAATGGCCTTTTTTTCAAACTCTCCTCTTACACTGCTGCTGTCTATTTTCAAGGTGACTTTACCCTTCCCGCCGGGAGGGATGGCCCTGTCGTAGCGGGCCACAAAACAACCTCACGAATGGGCTACTTTTTTTATGTCAAGATCAGCCGTTCCACGATTGAATACCGTGAATGTATGAGATAATTCCTCTCCCTCAAACACAGACGTAAAGGTGTGAGTCGTTTTTTCAAAATGGATCTTCGGGCTGTTTCCATTTTTCTTTGATAGGGGTTGACTCACGCAGGCAAGGACGATCAGTGAAAAAATGAAACCCAGAGATATTTTGAAGATTTTTTTGGTCATTACTTATTCCTTTCCAAGATTGATGGTCTCGTAAAAAGTCTCCAATGCCGTCACTCCCGCGAAGCTTGTCCTCGACCTGATCGGGGAGCGGGAGTCTATAAGCAGTTGATTTTCCTGGATTCCCGTTTTCACGGGAATGACAATAACGGGTGCTTTCTGACTTTTTACGAGTTTATCAAAATTTCTGCGTACCTAAATTTTCTATCCAAATTCATTTGGGCTCAATGTATGGGTGCCCCTGTCATTTGTCAAGCCTACCGCCGCCGCGTGGCAATTTGAAGGTTGACTTTCAAACCGGCCAATCTACCTATTCCATTGCCCGTTTTACTACGTATTTTACGGAATGAAGGTATAAAAATAAAAATTTATTTCATTTTTTTGTTGACACATAAACGGGGTTCAGCGTATAAATTGCGCTCAAAAAGATAAATAGCATTTATTCACTAAATAATATTCAGAAATTATGGGGATCGAAGAGAGAAAAGAGAGAGAGAAACAGATGCGCCGCCAGCAGATAATGGATGCTGCAAAAAAGGTGTTTGCATCCAAGGGCTTTGGCGGGGCAACCATGGA
>Ga0222627_1000713_pt1 | contig 12583 bp, 12 predicted proteins | sample AntAcemetageno93_FD_179859 | JGI IMG/M metagenome (GOLD analysis project Ga0222627, IMG submission 179859) | Saline water microbial communities from Ace Lake, Antarctica - #93 | ecosystem: Environmental > Aquatic > Non-marine Saline and Alkaline > Saline | place: Antarctica: Ace Lake | collected... | reverse complement strand
TTAGGGTTAGAACACTCGAGCGATCCTATGGCGAGCAATTTGCCGTAGGTGCTGGATTAACAGTTCTCAATAACCAATTAATCAAATTGGATAGAATAGCTGCATTAAGATATTTTGCTTATTCCCGTAAGGTACTTTTCAATTTCATTGATCATTTCAATAAAGAAAATGGAATTAAGCCTAAAAGTGGAATTAGTGATGCTGAATTAATTAACATCTTAAATAACTTAATATTTAACGACAGCAAAAATATCCATTTCAACCCACCTGATAATAATAAGGAATTTAGAAGTCTAATATCAGTTATTCAAAACATGACATTTGTTTTTTTACTCGATAATATCAAAATTCCCAATAAAAAAAGAAAAGCTTTAAGAGAAGGACTGGAGAAAGCACATAGTACCATCAATGCCGTATATAGTCCTTTAGCTGGAAAAAAATTGAAAAAAGATAATAAAAATCTTTTGGAGCTATTCTCACAGGCATTTCCTGAGAATATTATAGCTCCAAAATTATCTTCTCAAAAAACCTCCTCAGATGAACTTCCCTTTGCAGGAAAGAAAGTTGATGATAATAAATGTGAAGAACATACAAATGATATAAAATCGGATAAAACAGAAAGTGAACTCACACTATTAACTAGAAAAGAAACCGCAGCCCTTTTCAACATTACCCTCCCTACCCTATCGACTTGGGAGAAAAGTGGTTCAATACCAAAAGCTATTAGGACAGGTGAACGGGTATATTTTCGGAAGATAGATCTTGAGAAACACCTGGAAGCGACAAATAATTCCGAGTAGAGTTTTCGCAGGTTTTATAATTGATAGTTATCTAAATCGTCAAATATTTCTTAGATCTTCTCTGATTTGCTGTGATTTACTGTGATTTGACGGAATATAACAGAATGTGATGGGATTTTACGGGATTTTAGGTCCATTTTACATGCACATTAAGAAAACTTAGTAGATTTTGGTAAGATTTAGATATTTAGCAACATCAAATCGTTCTATTTACGTTCCACTATCGTATCGTTTTGTGCCATTTGCAACAGAATTTGTTCCATTTCTGTTCTGTTTAGTGCCATCTTCGTCCCATTCGTCATCTTCTTCGTCAGAATACTCGTTCCCATATTCACGAACCCAGCGATATACAGTTGATTTGGGTGTATTAAGTTCATTTGCTATCTCACTAACTAATAATCTTTATCATGCAATTTGCAAGCTCGCTTTATTAAATCTGGTTAATTGATAAAATTAAGTTTCTTTTCACAGTTATTTCTGTTTTATGATAGGCATAACAACACTATTATGCAACCAATAAGGATCATCTCTAAATTTCTCCCAGTCACTTTTGAATATACTTTTCATCTTTCTAAGCAATTTCATATCCACATCTGCTTTTGCTTTTTCAAGGTCAGCACAGTATTTCAACAAATTATAGCAGGCGGTAAATTGTCCGCAAGACACCAGATTTTTAAGCCTTTCTTTTTCTTTGTCATCTTCAGTAAACCAGAGTGTAGTTTTCATATCTGAAGCAATTCTTGCAGCATCGTATATAGCATCTGATGGGCCAATAATACGGGGCACCTTCATATCCTTTATAATTTCATCAGAAGCCCCATGATCGAACTGTTCTTCTGTTAACTCATAGATTAGCGCAGTAATTCTTTTATTTTGCAGATCGTTGTCTTTGTATAGCAAGTCGTAATTAAGTCTTCTAATCTGTTTTAGGAATATCTCACTAACCATCTTAACAGCTGAGGTCATTCTTTCTTCAAACATTCTTTTAAAAATCCGTAATTTAATTTTTTCAAAATATTTTAATTTACCCTTTAGAAAGTCAGGCACTTTACCCATCAGCCAATTCCAACCAATCAGTATCTCCTTCTCTATTCTATCAACACCTTTTTTTATTCCAATTGCAATAATTCCTAGCATTATAACTCCTCCTGCTATAATAAAAGTAAGATTAAACGGGAGAAAAATGAATCCGGCTAATAAAACTAAAATACCAAGTAGCATAGGGGTGTAAAGAACCCAGTCATATTTTAAGTACTCTTTTATCAATTTATATATTTTCTTAGGGCTCATTGAATATATACTCTTGTCTTCTTCCAGTTTTGCTGGCTCCCATGGATCCATAAAGTAACTACCCACATCACATATCATAAAAAGATCGAATGGGTTGCCATTTTTGATTCTACGCCTATTAGCGTTCATTATACTACCTACACCCTGGTTGTCAATAATACCACCATCCATTAGCCCTACCCCTTTTTTAAATTCTTCGTTTGCTTTAAGGGTTATGTAATCAGGTGAGCTTTTATCCTCAATAAAATCATCAGGCATAATTATTGGCTCGAAACCAAGTGGGAAACATGAGGAAGATGCTATAGCATCTGCAAGTTTAATTTGCTTAAAAAGATCGTCTAAGTTTGAATTTTTCAGTCGGTAATTACCAAAATGACCTGATGTCTGAAACCTAAAAGCTAATCCGTAAGAAAATTCTGATGCATTAAAACAAATATCTTCCAGGTGAGACTTCTCTTGATTAATATCATCGAAGCTACCTTTCGTCAGTAGGTCAGCATATGCTAATGCAAATGCATTTATCAGTGATCGTTTTTTATGTGAGTTTTTCCAAATATCATCATCTGCAATCTTGTTAAGTGCAGTTTCCAGCAATTCATCTCTATCAAGAGTGTTGTAAAAATGATCATAAAATTCCGGGAAAGTCCTCCCCTCCTCCATATAATAAGCATATGTTGCTCCGGTTAACGTTCCACCACTAACGGTGCTAAGTCCTTTTACATTCTCCAGTAATGGCTTACTATCGAACTGAACTTCGTTCAAATATGATAATATTCCTAACGAAAAAGATGATGCCCGATATCCACCTCCACTAAAGGTTAAGGCTATATTCTGAAATAGTTTGATTGGTTGGGTTGGGGTTTCTTCTTTCATAATAATTGTTTTATAAGTTAAGGATACTGTGTTAGGTTATTTTGAGATTGATTACTGCCAAAGTTAATAAAAGGATTTTAATTTTCACATAGCAAATTCATAAAAAGACATTTAGCTATTGACAAACAGTAATTTGTGTTGTATATTTGAAGTCTGCTAAAAATTAACTCATTAATAATTATTCATGATACAAACAAGCTATTCTTCCAGAAGTCCAAACAAAAAATAAGTACACTTTAAATAACAGTTGAGAGGTACCTAAGCTCTTACTCTAGCTGGTAATTATAAATCAAAATAACTATTTTCGATATACATCAACGATGTAATATCGTATCCAAACTACACAAAAAAATCCAGAAATATGCCTTATTACAAACCCCTTAAGAAAATAATTCCTTCTGATCGAAACAGAATTATTGATGGTTTACAAAGACTTCGTAAGCAATTTGAAAATGTTAAGTTTCCAATAAAACAGATGTCTAGCTCATTGATACTAGGAACATGGAACATTAGAAATTTCGATGATGATAGATTTAATTATGGTCCACGTTTAACAGAGTCACTGTATTATATTGCAGAAATAATCTCACGTTTTGATGTGATTGCGGTTCAAGAGATATGTGTAGATCTATGGCCATTGAAGGAAATTATAAAAATACTTGGTGCAAACTATGATTATATAGTTACTGATGTAACACACAGTTCAATAGGTGGAAATCAGGAGAGGTTGGGCTTTATTTACGATAAAGACAAAGTTAGGTTTTTAGGAGTAGCCGGTGAAATAGTGTTACCAGATAGATTAATGATTAGTAAAGCTTCTGGGGGAAAACGACAATTTTCCAGAACGCCATTCGGCGCAGAATTTCAATCGGGTTGGTTCAAATTTTATTTTTCTACGGTACACATTTACTTTGGATCCAACAGTAGAAACACACCTCAGTATAAACGAAGAGTAGATGAAATTAAATCAATTGCAAGATATCTTGCAAAAGAAGCAAAGAATAGTGATTCGAATCATATCCTGGTTGGAGATTTTAACATTAAGGCACGAGGAAGTGATGGATTCAATGCATTGGAAGATAATGGATTCAAGACTGTTAAAAATTGCAGAGGCAGTAATAGAGATCAAACAAAGTTCTACGATCAGATATCTTTTCGTTCAAAGAAGAATGAATTAGTACTATTAGAACCGCATCGAGATGATCGAGTCATTCAGTTTTTCGATAGTATTTTCAGGGAGAAGGATTTTACAATCTATAAACCTGTTCTAAAAAAGTTAATTCGTGAAAAACTAAAAATAGCAAAAGAACTTCTTGAAACAGAAACTGCAAAAAGAAAAAAGGAAAAACTTGAGAAACAAATAGAATCTCTTAATGAAGCAATTAGTTCTGAAGCCTCACTTAATGAATATTACCTTGAATGGCGAACTTTTCAAGCAAGCGATCATCTTCCATTATGGGTCGAGATTGAGATTGATTTCAGTGATCAGTATCTGGAATATCTTAAAACATATGAATAATTAAATCGTAAAATAATAAAGTAATAAAACTCTTATCACCTATTGATCAATATATAATGAAATCTTAGTATTCGCTACAAGGAAGAAAGAAAAAAACGATTTATATCTATAAAAAATGGGGTATTGTTCAGAGTCAGTTCTAGACAATATTTGAATAAATGGTTCATTTTTGTAACGTAATAGATAAGACACTAATATTTTATGCTTATAAAGTCACTAGCATATCGTCATGAAAGATTCGATATCACTACTTCTTCTCCATAAAGAGTCTAAATGCATTCATCATTTTATGAATCGAGTCACTACCTCCAGCCAATACAGCACCAGTTAGAAAAATATCAAGTACATTAATTGCGTATTGTTGAAATGGTTCAAGTGCTTTATAACTTTCTGGATCTATCAAATTTTGAAGAGATCTTATACCAACAGCGCTTACCAGAATACCAATTATTAAACCAACTCGCATAGCATACATTCTAGTATCAGCTTTATAATCATGTAATTTATTCTCTAGTTCAATTATTTTATCAGATAAGTCTGGCTTAACCGGAAGTTGAGTCTCCCATTCATTAATTTGATTTTGCATCTTTTCAGACTCTGATGCTCTCAAATTTGTTAGAAAAACATCCAAACCTCTTTCGATTATTAGAGCAATTAAGAAAAGAGTGGTGAATACAAACCCTGCTTTTTCAAATAAATTATCCGCTAAAGGAACATTCACAATACTAACAATTATTGAAACTATTGCAATTGTGAGCAATACTACTAATAGAAATACTTTGTTCTTCATAATACATTAATATTTATTGAATTTATTCTTAAGCAATTATATTAAAATCAAACAATATGTTTTACTTTTAAGTGTTGATTACAAATACTATATCGATAGTGATACTATTTAAATACTATAATAGTAGAAACAGATATGGAATCCAACTCCTGATTCTGTGATTTTGCAACAACCTCAAACCTTCCCTTTAAGTTGAAAGGATTAGAAACAGTAACACTATCGTTTCCACTTTGCACCATTATTGAGGATTGGACATCTAAAATCCCCACAACTGTATCTAGTGATTTATATTGTATTTGTACAATTATGTCTTCACCAACTTTGCCGACTTCTCTTTTTAGAGTTAAATCAACCTTAACATTTTCTTTTTCAGTTAATATAACACCAGGAGAAAATAGCATATAGTCCGGCAAAGCCTTAATAAATCGAAGGCTAGTATCAATAGAAATCGAATCTACCATTGCCCTAATATGTGCTACACCTTCTTTATCACCAGCATATAATGTAGCAATTCCATTGCGATAGGAATTTGTTTCAATAATAATACTATTTGAACCATTTGCAAAAACTCCCAGATCCGTTGAAAATATTACATTTTTGAAAGCATCATCAGCAAGTTTATTTAATGATATTGGTATGTCAATATAGGAAACACTGTCAGCAACTAATATCGTACTTTCCATATAATCAAACCAAATAACATTTGATACTTTAGGACCATTTTCAGAGTTCAGAGTATATTCGGTCTTTTCACATCCAAAGATTGATAAAATCAATATTAATCCAGTAAAAATAAATTGCTTATTCATAATTAATTTTTTCGTTATCCCCTGATTTATTATTAAGAATATCTGTCACTACAACTTTAATAATTGCAGCACAAGGCTTTTCTGTTTTTTTAACTCGTATTTGAGTCACAATTTCAAAGTTTTGTGCTGTATTTGTCAGTTCAATTTCTCTTTCTCTTAATTTGTGTGTCTCTCGACCATCCTCAATAAAACAAACGAACTCTGAATTTGTCATTTTTGTTTCGGTTGTACCTTTTCCCTCATCCCTGGATTTAGCAGTGTATTGTATAGTACAATCTGTTGTTCCTTGTGAAAAAGAAGGTGGATTAATTGATGTAATCTTTGTCATTTTATTATTATTTGGAATTTGTTTTACCAGAAAAATTTTCTTTGAATAATGCAGATACTGACAAGTCTATGGAAGCTCCAATGTACCACGAACATTTATTATGATATGTGTTAACAAGTGGATTCATGTCTTTAGCTTTATAAACAATAATTCCAGAATTCAATTTAAGGAAAGAAAGAATTCTAAAACCACCACCTAACAAGAACCCTTTGTTAGTGCCCATAGAGCCCTTTATCTCATTTTCTACTTCAATTGAATTTAGTGTAATTCCAACGTCTACACAAAGTCTTGTCTTTAGAATATCCCATCCTTCATATCTATTAAGTGGTATCGATCGTTTCACTGGCCTGAAATAAATACTTGCCGTAGTAAAATATGTAAATTTGTCTAAAGTAGGAGTATATGAGACCCCTAAATCTGCAGCTATATAGTTTCTTGATTGCTCTACTAAACCTTTTGGATATGATTGAGATGAAAACTCTACCATTCTCATCTGTTCAATGATAGCGTCTGCAATAAGCTTCTGAGGGAACTCAAGTGAATAATTAGACTTATATTCCATAATTTCATTCCAACTAACAACTATATCTTCAAACAAACTCAGACTATCATATTTCAGGTTATTGTTTAATATACTTTCAACAGAATTTAAATTTCTGAACGGGAAAAACTCTATAAGTCTAATATTATGTTCCAAATTATCCAAAACTTCTTTATAATACCCAGTGGTATCCTCAATGAAATAACTATTCATTTTTAAAAACTTAACATCGTCAAAAAGACTAGCTAATAACGTTGAGAGATCATAAACATAATTCATTTGCTTTATTATGTCTTCATTTTTATCTGAGAAATCAATATTATCCCTAAACATTGTCATTGCTAAGGAGTCAACTGATTCTTTTATCCGAGAAAAAGTTAATTCTGTCATCTCTCCTAATTCTTGAAATCTATCCTCCAGCACAAAAGCATGTAAATTAATAAGTTGTTTTGATATGATTTCTGTCTTAATTATTTCAGATATAAGTTCATTCTTCTCATTATGGGTAAGATTTCGCTCTTCAACAAAGGATATCTCAAAAATGAAATCCTTATTAGGGGGGAAATATTTCGTGCTTACAAATGACACTGTAGAATCAGCTGTATATCTTGATTTATCTAAATACTTATTTAATAAGTTTTCTCCATCCTTATTCATTTTATTTATCTGGGTACATTCAAAAACGAAAGACCTATCTTGTATTAGAGGAATATTTATAAACTTAAATGTAATTAATTCGTCAAACGGTATTGTTTTATCGAATGAATTTGTCTTGAAGTCATATGTTACTACATTCTGCGCAATAGAAGAGAGAATATTAGTAAATAGTGCCAGCAGAAAGATAAAAATGAGTTTTTTCATTGGGTAGTTCTTGTTGTTTTATCTCGTTTTGAGCTATTAATTAGTTTAGCAGAATGTCAAATATAATACAAATAATCCAAAAGTCAAGTTTTTTCATGTATTGAATCACACTAATACTTACTATATTTCACTAATCCTTCGTTATCAAAAGAGAGATCTACTTCACAGGCATGAATTCTACAGTCAAGTAATAAAAGTTCATTAAATGCAGAATGATTTGCTACCGATAAAATAAATATCATTTGTTGCTGAATAGACAATATGATTATAAAGATACTTTCATTTATTCCATATAAGAAAACTCAACTATATGAGGATAATGAACCGAAAATCATGAGTTTTTCGTATATTTGTAACTTATGGACACTAACAAAATAATCGAACAAGACTTCATAATTGACAGATTAACCAACTCAATATTGAATACAATATCTGGAGACAGTTTTCCTACAGAAATATCAATATTGACAAAAAATGACCTGAAGATCATCACAAAGAAAAAGGGATGGAGTTTTAATTGGAGAGCCGAATTTAAAAATGAAAAAACTGAATAATACAAATTAACGATTGTAAATAACCCTGACATTATTCAAGGACTGTTAAGTATTACAATTGAACAAGACCACATTTTTATGGACTTGTTGGAAAGTGCTCCATTTAACATTGGACAGAACAAACTTTATGAAGGTGTTGCTGGTAATCTAGTGGCATATGCATGCAAAGTATCATTTCAAAAAGGATTTGACGGATTTGTTGCTTTTACAGCAAAAACAAGACTTATACAACACTACGAAAAGACTTTAGGAACATTTCATTTTAAAAACCAGAGAATGATTATTGACTCAAGAGCAGCAAAGAGACTGGTTAAAAAATATTTTAAAACACAATAAAATGGCACATATAAAAGAACCTGAAGGAGTAGATTTCCTAATACAGAGTCCTCCCCTAACTGATAAAGAAAGAAAAGAAATCAGTGACCTCATTAAGAAAATGAAAGCGAAGACTCCAAAAAGGAGAATCCTCAAAAAAAGAAAGACTAAGAAAGAACTTTCAGAATAAAAACCGAACGCATAACGCTCATAAATAATTGCCGTGACAATTATAAATTTACCATTTGTAATATGTTTCAAGTCTGGTAAAACCAGACAAGAACGTACTTCGCAAGCGGCAACTATTCGAGCGCAAACGTTGTGCGTAATAGCAGAAAAACCAACACATCACTGAGATGGGAATAGAAAAACAAGGTTCAAACCCAACAGGATTTATTGGGAAAATAGTCGGACAAATGATGAATAAATATCATACATCGTTTTATGTTAATTATTTAAAAAATAACTTACCCGATAACGATTCAAAAATTTTGGATATTGGATGCGGTGGTGGAAAATTCCTAAAGTATTTATCAGAAATTAATGATAGTTATATACTTTATGGCCTTGACCATTCAACAGAGATGATAAAGCTTTCTAAAAAAATAAATAAGCAAGCGATTGCCCAAAATCGACTAAAAATCATTCAAGGCTCCGTTTCAAACATATCAATAGAAAATGATTATCTCGATTTAATTACTGCATTTGAAACTGTTCAATTTTGGCCTGATATTGAGAAGTCATTTTCAGAGACAGCAAGAGTACTGCTAAATGGAGGCCGGTTTATTATTATAAACCGGTATCCACCTGAAGACAGTAAATGGTGGAATATGGCGAAAATCAAAAGTGATAAAGATTACATAGATAAACTTAAGAATGCTGGATTTGGACGAGTTACTATTGATCTTAAATTTAAAAACGGATGGATTGTGGTTAATGCAACAAAATGATAACAAAACAAAGTTACATACGCACAAAGACCGAAAATGCATAATTATTGAAAAAAATAAAGGATAAGGTAAGGACTTTGAATTATGAATAAAAAATATGATTATAAGAATATTTCATCTGATTATGATGATATTAGCAATAAATACAAATGGCATGCCCCTGAAATAGCTTTTGGACTATTGTATGATTATGTTAAAATTGGAACAAAATTGTTAGATATTGGAATAGGAACTGGAATATGTTCACAACGGTTTTATAAAGAAGGGGTAGAAATATTTGGGCTGGATAATTCTGAAGAGTTATTATCGATATGTAAATCTAAAAATATTAGTGAAAATCTAGTATTCTGTGATTTGCTTAATGATGAAATCCCATTCCCAAATCATAGTTTTGATTATATGATTTGTTGCGGTGTATTGCTTTTTTTCTCTGATTTATCATTAATATTTAAGAAAGTTAATGAGAAATTAAGAAAAGGAGGTTTTTTTATTTTCACTATCCTCGAAAATCATATAAATGATGATTTAATTTATGAAGAAAATGTAAATGGAACAATTGTGTATAGACATAACATCAAGTATATTGATAAATTGATGCAAGAAATGAATTTAATTGAGATGACAACTATTGAATTCTTGACTTTTAAAAATATTGAAACAAATGAGAAACATATTGTTAAGTTACTAATGATGAGAAAAAAATGAAACAATTAGTTAAAGCTACATACGCACAACAATGTATAAAAATAATAGCCGAGCAGTAGTAATTTCAGGTTTGTAGCCCGCTTAAACTTTCTTGTATTTTGACAGGAAAGTGCAACGCAGTCGGCTACATATTCTTATACTTACCGTTAGTGGCCATATTACACATTTAAATCAATCTCTTCCAATTCAAAAATATCATTAACAGTTTGATTAAAAACATTAGAAATTTTTAACGCTAAAATCGTTGAGAGATTATATTTACCTAATTCGACAGCATTTATAGTTTGTCTACTGACTTTTACTAATTCTGCTAACTGAGCCTGCGTGATATTCTTTTTGGCTCTTTCTACTTTGATACTATTCTTCATCTCGAATTTGCTTTTTTGATTTCATTAGAGCCCAATTAAATCTAATTATAAAGAAAAATAGTAATGTAAACATATTAAACACAAGTACCCAAAAGAATATCATATCATAGATAAAGATTAATGTCAGAATTAAAACTGCATAATTTAAATAAATAGCCCAGACTAATGATTCTAACCTGATTTTTAAAATAAATTCGTCTTCATACTTTTCTTTTGAGAATGCAATTAGGATTGCCCCTGTAATTAATAATAAACCTATGATTTCGTCTAAAATATTATTTTCAGTTAGAGTAAAGAATAGACTATCACTAAAGATTGCTTGTTCTGCTATAGAAAAGACTGTGACGTTTAGAAAATTAGGTTCTGATTGATCTATTAAAAAGAAAAGCCCAAGAATGATTCCAGGAATAAGCAGAATCCAACCGAATTTTTTCATCTGATAAGGAAATAAATAGTTTGTTTTCATGATAATATTATTTTAGTTTAAAAATACAAATGTAATGTATTAATGTCTAATAGACAAGTATACTTTACATAAAGACTCTTATACATGACATTTGTTCTATAATATTCAAACATTGAATAAAATACGGCCACTAACAATTAAGTATTCGGGCTGGGCAAAAGCGCACAAGGTGCTGCGCCAGCACCCATACACTACTTTTGTTGCAAACAAAGGTTTGTTAGACTTGGAAAAGTATGCACGCTTGAAAACCCTTGCCAAAGCTCAATGAAGAACCCTATCGGTAAGCCGTGTGAGGGAAAACTTCATGCACGGTTTGATGTAGGGGCACTGATAGTATATTCTATTTATTATCTTTGGGTAATTTTAGAATAGGCTATCAGGCTCTACTCTACTAAACAAGCTGCCATACTTAAGTGCCGTATGCAAGCTTTGATAATAATGCGAATTTTCTTATGTTCATTTTTAAAATAGTAATACATCACATGTACAAAATATTTTTTATTCATATCAAGGTTTCACTAATTTTAGTTCTACTATTTCCTTCTGAACTTTTTTCACAACAGCAAGAATGCTTTCTTCTGATGGTTGGTAAAGATGCTTCTACAAATGGACAAGTGTTATTGGCTCACAATAATGATTTATCTGGCACTGAAGCATCTATGCTTATAAAAGTTTCTGTTAATGAAAAAATAAATATTCTACCTGACAGTTCAGATTCCTTTAATAAACGTTACGAAATGCTGGTACTTCAAACTAATATTGGTTTTGCCGAAGGCGATGCTGTGGCTTTAAATCAACATGGTGTTGCTATTGCCGGAGGTTTAGCTTTAAAGCGAGACAGAAATAGTAATGCCGAAAAGATTGATCCTTTAGTTCAGTCTGGTTTAGGTGGCGGTGTTAGATATTATGCTTTACAGCATGCTAAAACTGCACGTGAATGTGTGAAAATTATAGGTAAATGCTACAACGAATTTGGAATAAAATATCCAAGTGGTGTAGGAGTTGCCGACACAAATGAAATATGGTACATGGAAGTAGGAGGAGGACACTCTTGGGCTGCTGTTCGGATCCCAAACGACTGTTACTTTGTAGGAGCTAATAGTTATCGGATCGGTAAAATTGATTTTAATGATACTGCCAACTTCATTTGCTCACCCAACCTGATAGATATTTGCGAAGAATATGACTTATGGGATAAATCAATCAGAGGTTTTAACTTTCGGGATTTCTTCGGTAATGGAGTGAAAGAAAAAATGGGCAACAACTACTACAATACAAGACGACTCTGGAGAGCTATCGATATACTCAATCCTTCAATACAACTATCTTCCGAAGAAGATAGTTTTCCACTTTTCAATCAACCGGAAGAAAAAATTGACTTACAAAATTGTTTTACTGTCCTACGAGATTATTA
>Ga0222627_1000712_pt1 | contig 12596 bp, 12 predicted proteins | sample AntAcemetageno93_FD_179859 | JGI IMG/M metagenome (GOLD analysis project Ga0222627, IMG submission 179859) | Saline water microbial communities from Ace Lake, Antarctica - #93 | ecosystem: Environmental > Aquatic > Non-marine Saline and Alkaline > Saline | place: Antarctica: Ace Lake | collected... | reverse complement strand
GATACGTTACAGCTGCGGGCAATTTGCCGGTTACTCAGTCCTAATTCGTACTTCAGCCGTAGGATCTCTTTCGTCTTACGCATAGATAACCTCCTATGAGCCATATGAACCTCCTTTTTAGGTTTAAAAAGGTTCAGTATGGTATGGTTATCCAGCGTCGCTATAAAATATTTCTTTAATCTCCCCCGGATTCCGGAGTAAAGTAGCCACCAATTCCGGAAATCCAAAATAAGTGGCTACTTTGGAGCGGATTGGCCGGCTACTTTGCTCCGGAATGGGTGGCTACTTTGGAGCGGATTAGGTGGCTACTTTGCTCCGGAATGGGTGGCTACTTTGGAGCGGACTGGGTGGCTACTTTGCTCCGGAGTATGCAGATTATTCGTCTCAGCTAATTTTTTCTTCTCTCATATATTTTTATCTGTGGCCCTGGATGGTGGTTAGTGCTGGTGAAAACTTTTAGTAAATCCCATTCTTTCTCTATCCAGGCGTACATTTCTAATCTTGACCTCGCCAAGTCGGGGTATCTCTCGATCGTTTCTTCCTCATTATATAGGTTATAAACACCACTACTGATTACCACATATTCAGGTTTTTTGTCTTTTAAATATTTTATTGATATATTCTCTCTCACGCCTAAATTAATAATGTAATATTTAGGATTAGGCGGATTTTCAATAAAATATTTTAAAGCCAAAGAGCTTCCCGGGTCTTGATTTTGCCTTTCATTATACAATTCTTTTAATTCTTTTTCCGAAAGATTATATAGGTCATAGTACAATACTCTATCTAACTTAATATCAGGACCTGAATGTCCTGTACTTTCAACCGCTACCCTGCTCCCATCAGGGATGTTTTGAAATATCCACTCCCGGGATAAATCAAGAGTGGTCGTTCTTAATTTAGCGATATCCTTATCTATTATCCTTCTCGCCGGATTCAGGATTACTAATAACGGAATTAAAACAAAAATGATTACCTTCTTATTAGTTCTTACATGATCAATAATAATTACAATAAAATTTGCTCCCAATATTACTAATGCTGGAATAATAGGAAAAAGATAATGGGAAGTTGTTATCGCACTTTTGCCCATAATAAGAATAAATATAGCAGAAAATGACACCATTATCAGGTTGGCAATATTTCTAATTTTAAAAATACCGTAAATAAAACCAAATATTGAAATAATATACACTTCCCAGCCAAGAGCTTTAGGCAAACCAATCTTCAAATAATATATCCAGCCGTTCGTAGCCCCGGTAGTATAACCAACTGCTGTTATTACATCTTCCCCTCTTAGCATCATTAAAGGTTTAAATATAAAGCCCATCATTTCCCTAAAATTTAAGATAATGTCCGGATTGCAAAGAATAAAGGTACCCAAACAAACCAAAAGCGCGGAAAAGATTTTTTTACTTAGTAAGCCGGTCTTAAAACTGGACATCACATTACTTGATGGGGATATTTTTCTAAAAAGGCGCTCCCTGAAGGGTGCGGCCACTTGTGGGGATGAAGATTTTGAAAAATGGGAGAGAACTAAAGGAAATAATAGTAATACAGTGTATATTCTTATCGAGGCGGCGGCACCAATTAACGCGCCTGCCCAGAGGTAATTTGATAATTTTCTCGTAGAATTAATCAAATAGATGAAATAAAGCGCTAAGATAACTAAAAGAGAACAGAACGCCTGGCCCCGGGCTATCTGTGAGATTTCCACATGTACATAAGCAAATGACAAAAATATTGCCGCTATCAAGCCCACAGCATTATTATATAATTTTTTCCCCAGCAGATATAAAAAACCTACACACGCAGTTCCAGCTAAACATTCCGCTACCCTCCCGGCAATAAAAATCCAGTGTGCGTCCGTGAAATAATATTCTTTAAAATCAGCTAATGACTGGAAAACCCCGGCAATTTTCATGACAAGAAAAAATAGGGCGTAATAAACAACCATAAAGTACGAATATATGCCGTGATTCCAGTTTTGCTCAAATTTAAATTGAGCCATAAGAAGTGTCCGGTAAAGCTGGTTAGTCTCATCCCCATAACTGTGGTAAAATATACCAAGTAGACGAAGTGAAAATGCAATTAACAAAATGGGGATTAGAATTTTCCAGTTATTTTTTTTCATAACTCAACTTTAGACACCCGGGAACAACATTTTAGATATATACACTTGCCTCTAGTGGGGTAAGGTTTCAGTTAACCCCATTGCACCCGTGCTCATAGCGGTCCCGCCGACGGCGGGGCCATCGTGTGGCAGCCTAAAGGCAGCCGCTACGGACTGAAGTGGTTCACTGAAAGCTTACCTATTGGCGTCTTCCGCGGTCAACGACCACGGCTACAATTGCGCACAGATTCCGCGGCTACTTTCTTATTTGTGTTTAAGCCGTAAAATCAAGAAAAGGCCTATTAAGGCCGGGATTACGCTGGCAACCAGGGTTGAGGCAAGTGAAATAAGGATAGACGTATCAGCATTAATGCCTAAATTGCTAAACAGATAGATTAGCACAGCTTCTTTTGTCCCCAAGCCCTTCAAAGTAAATGGAAGTATATATGTCAGATTTACCACGGGAAAAATACTAAACAGATACCATAGATTTACGGATACTTGGAAAACCAGACAAATGATCAAAAAATAGATGACTGTTACTATCCAACCGGCGAGTGATAACAACAACGCCGAGCTTTTTGTCTTTGATCTAATCTGAAACGAAGCGGCTAATTTACTTCCATCAAAAGAAGCTTTAGTCATGAAATTCAAGACCTTTGCAAATGCTCTCCAGGGAAATATTTGCGGCAGAAACAAAGGGAAAGAAAACATGACAATTCCAATTAGAGAAATACTCGCGAACAGGTAGTACCCGTAGCATAGTGAAGGGACAAACCCGAGGATAAAGAGAACAAGCATCCCGATCACTTTGTCTAAGATACTGGCTGATACCATCTCTTCCTTCTTTCCGAACTTTATGTATCCATAGTATGAACGCGCTATATCACCAAGACTGCCAGGAATTATAAAATTTAAAGCGGACCCGACTAATGTCACCTCCCACGCACCCTTATGAGATATTACCCTTTCTTTGTCATTAAGAATTAACTGAAATCTTAATACTCTCGGAAAAAGAGAAATGGGTAAAATCACTATCGCAGTCACTAACCATAGGGGATTAGCCATTCGCAGATTTTCTATAATATCACGCCCATTTAAAAACCTGGATATGGCAAGAATAATAATCCCCGAGACTAACAACTTAAGAATAAACTTTAGCTTGGAATTCATTGTTATTGCTTCGAGGTATACAATGTCATCGAATCACCCAAGCTTAACGGAACCCAACGCAACGCCCGAAGAAAGGATGAATAATTATTATGATTCACTAAATAATAATTAAACATTTTGTGAACTTTTTATCTTTAATTCAAATATATAATCAAAATGAATATTTCGGACATTTTGCAATCGTTTACCTATTTTCCAATCAAAATAAAAAATTTTTATAAACAATGGGTAAAAAAATTTTATTTGAAACCTCCCTTGATAAAAAAATGGTATTAGAAGTTTAGAAAATCCAATGCTCATTTTATTATGCCGAGATACTTCAAATCCATTGCTATGAAATAAATTTAACAACTCATTAAATGAATATACTTTTATGTGTTGAATAAATTTCTCATTATATAATGGCCTTCCAATAATCTGGCGGATGAATTGATTATCTTTAATTGCATCGATAATAACCCTAAATATTGAATATTTATTTGGAGTACTTATATATAACATACCATTATTCTTTAATACCCGTTTTGCTTCATTAAGTAACTTTTTTAAGTCTGTTGAATTAAAATGTTCAATAATATCAAAACATGTAACTACGTCTAAACTCGAATTTTTTAATGGCAATCGACGTCCGTCCCCGCAAATATAATTACTGATTTTAATAAAAGGAGAATGTTGAACTACATCTAATCCTGAAGTCCAAGAATGTTTAATTTGTGACAGGAAATATCCTTGTCCACACCCAACGTCTAATAATTTCTTTTTTGATATATCACCGATAAAACTATAAAAATATTTAATTCTTATTGGTTGATCTATAGTTATTTCCTTGATACTCGAATGAAGAATATTATACAAATTTATATTATTTAGATTATGCATATGTATTTAATCCTTTGTTGTAACAAAATGAAAGAGGCTAAAGAAATTCAGACCAATAATCCTATGTAATCTGTGAAAGGTATTCGAGAAGTTAATGCTTAAAGTAAACGGACCAATTTTCAGCTATTTTTAGTTGTTGCAGTTTGCTGTAACATCCTCTGTATCAAAGGGAATATATCTATCTCTCGATGGTTAAATCGAAACGAAATTTCTGCCAGGTAAAAATGGAAAAACCTTTTTGGCACTCCCCGGTAGTGATAAAGCCAATGTTTGGCATAAATCCAGGAAGCCTTCGATGCCGTTGATGTGAGTCCTTCCCTTAGGGATGACCTTCTCTTTTCTGACCACCACATGCTCCACTCAATCCCAAGGACGCGTAGGCATGCCAATCATCGGTATAATAAAGGCTCCCGGGTTTAGTATGTTGCCGGATCATCCTCTCGTAATAGTTCGATTCTTTCTTTTCGGAATGTGAAAGGCGCAAGGAATCCCAGATACTTTTAAATGCATAGCGATGTTTGCACTGGCGGCATTTATAAACCGCCCATCGCTCAGAGCCCAAGCCCAATAGTAACCGCACTTTGGACATGAACATTGCATAAGGAGACCAAATCTTACCAAAATTTTGTCCGTATTCCTTATGCATTACCTTAAATTTTTATGACATAAAATATCATCGAATCACCCAAGTTGAAAGGAATCCATCGCAAGAATCGGAGGAAGGATGGCCGATTATTATGATTCACTAAATAATAATTAATAATGTAATATGATCCTTTTCTGCTTAATTTATCAAGTCTTAATCCAGCAGATTCTAAGCTCATTCTGAGAGCCTTAGGGGTGAAAAAGAAAAGATGTTCCGGCAGCTTAATCATATTGCACCGCTTGCCGGAAAGCCGGGAAAAAAGACAGGCATAATTCGGGGTACTAATTATTAACTTACCTCCCGGTTTTAACCATTTTTTTATTACATTTAAAGACTGATTTGGATCGGGAAGATGCTCAATTAACGCCCACATTGTAATAATATCAAACTCTTCCGGACGGAAAGTATCATTCTCGATATTAGCCACTTTAATTTTTAAGTTAAAATGAGTTCGCGCGTATTCAGACGCTTCCTGAGATAAATCTAAGCCGCACGCATCGAATCCAAATTTCCTCGCTTCGTCAAGAAAATAGCCCAAACCCGAGCCAATATCTAATAGCTTCCCGTTACTAACTCCACAATAATTATATATTTCCTTTAAATAACTTTTAAATCTCTTCCTGCAGGATTCTTCTAATAAGTAATAATCTCCGGTTATTACTTTCCCCCAACTTTCGCGTTTTGAATAATATTTATTATAGAATGACTCAAAATAATCGTTATCCATTTTCCAGAATTTCCAAAATCCTACTCCGCAATTAAGGCATTTGAAAATATCCTGTTCAGCTACCTTGAATAATTTTTTAATATTTATTGAATTGCAAATCGGGCATTTCATATTCTTAGCTCCTTGCATATAATGAAAGTAATGATATAACCATTCTATTAAGTTGTAAACATTCGGTAAACTGGGTAACCTCGCGCTCGTAGCGGCGACCTTCAGGTCGCCATCGTGGTGGCAGCCTGAAGGCTGCCGCTACGAGTGAACGGGTTTACCGAATGTTTACATTAAGTTTTATTGCAAAAAATATGAATATTTGTTTTTTAACAACCGCTTATCCTGATACTCCAGAAAGTCCCCGGGGCCATTTTATTCAGCAAATCGTCTCCTTCCTGATCAAAGATGGCTATCAAGTAAGTGTTGTTACTCCTCAAATATATAAAGATACGAAGCTGTACGATCAACACGTCGGTGAAAATATTTACCGTTTCCAATTTTTAACTAAGAATAAACCCTTAATAAAGTATGAGCGTATCTCCATATTCCGAATGTTAACTTTCTTCATCAGTGCTTTAGTTAAAACCTTTCAAGTTATACGGAAGAACCGAATCAATTTGATTCACTCTCACTGGATAATACCATCAGGAATAATCGGGATAATCGCTTCAAAAATATTCAATCTTCCTCATGTTGTAACTCTCAGGGGAGATGATATCCTAATATTTCCTTATAAAAATATAATACTCTTTAATTTAACAAAATACATTTTAAGAAGTTCTTCTCATATAATTGCTGTGAGCAGTGAAATAAAAGAGAGAGTCATTACTGATTTTAATATCAAATCCAATAAAATTGATGTAATCCCCAATGGAGTTAATACAAGCCGATTTAGGCCCATATCTCAACGATTAGCCCGCGAAAAGTTAGGCCTACCCACTTCAAAAAAGATCATACTATTTGTAGGTGAAATGATCGAGCGCAAGGGTTTGAAATATATATTGCAATCTATTCCCGAAATCATAAACGACAGAAGTGATGCATTTTTTCTATTCCTTGGTTTTACCGGAGGACCTTATAAAGAAGAAATGTTATCTCTGCAGCTTTTACCGCATTTAAAAAATCACATAGCATATTTTGAAGACCAGCCACCCAGAAATGTCCCTATATTTCTTAATGCTTCTGATGTTTTATTATTACCAAGTCTCTGGGAAGGATTGCCAAATGTTATTTTAGAAGCGTTAGCTTGCGGAATACCTGTAATCGGAACAGATATCGGAGGAATAAAAGAAGTAATAAGTAACGGATACAATGGTTTTAAGATAAACCCCAAAAGTTCATCCGAAATAATAAATAGTGTGTTAACTTTATTGAATGATGATCATCTTTATAAAAAAATTAAAAACAACTGTCGAAAAAGTATCGAAAAATATGATATGGAAAACCAGGTTAAAAAGATGTCAGAAATATATCAAGATTTGATAAAAGAACGTTAAAAATAAAGTACGTTAAAGATCGTTAAAATTAAAAAAACGTTAAAAATGAAAGACGTTGAAGATCGTTAAATGGTTAAAGTCCGCTAAAGCCCGAAAAGACGTAAAAACGCTAATGCCCCATGAAAACCGCTTGAATTAAATCACTTACTCCGATTTCTTCAGAAATCGGGATAGTGTTTTACTCTCTTTCTGAAGTTTATATATTTCTTTTTTTAGGTTTCCTACCTGGTTGGCTATGAAACCAAAACTTAACATCTGGATTCCGGCTAACAGGAGGAGAATCATAAGGAGAAAGATGGGACGAGTTGGGTTTAGAGTTCCCATGTATCTCTGAATAATAAATATAATTCCCAGTACAAATCCGCTCAGAACCATTATTAGCCCTACTATCCCAAATATTATCATCGGTTTCTGGTAAAACGAGAAGGCCAGATGTGAGATTGAGGTCGCCTTGAACTTAAATTTCGATTTCCCCTTCTTTCGTCCTTTCAGTACGGCCGGGATTTCTTTTATACGAAAACCCACGGAGATAGCCTTGGCCAGTATCTCCAGATGGATATCCTTATCATCGGATTCCAGTTCAAGCGAATCAATAACTTCTTTTCTATAACCCCGGAGGACACATGTGATTGTCTTGATCTTACCGGGGAAGGAGAGACCGAGGATAAAATTACCTAATCTACTAATCAATATGCGCTTTAATGGGACATTGATGACTTTCCCGCCTTTCATATAAGCCGATCCGAGGACAATATCGGATTCATTCTTCTTCATTTCATTCCAGATCAAGGAGATGTGGTCGGGGGAATAAGTGAGGTCCGCATCAATTGATATAACTACATCCCCGGCCGCAGCGTTGAAACCTTGCCGGAGAGCATATCCTCTCCCCCGGTTGGGAGAATAGGCTACAATTCTAACTCGATCATCCAGGGCAGATGCCCGGCGGCATAGATCGAGTGTATTATCGGTACTGCCGTCATTTACCAGGATTATCTCCCAGTTGAGATTGAGGGAAACTAATTCTGAGGTTACTGACTTTATAGTCTCGTCGATAACCTCTTCTTCATTAAACATCGGGATAATGATTGACAGATCTACTTTTTCCATACCTCGGTCCTTTTTCTGTCCACTGATTACACAGATTACTCTGATTTATCCCCCTACCTCGGCCCCTTTTACTATCCACTAATTTACACGAATCTACACTAAATTGTTCCCTCGCCTCGGCCTCTTTATTAAACTACTAATTATGCGAATTTAAAACTTAACATGCACTTCTCTCACCGCCAACTGTCAACCGTCAACTTTCTTTTCCCCCCTACCTCCCCCTCTTTGCAGTCCACTAATTCTTGTCTCGCAGCAAGCGGGGACACTAATTTCACTAATTATTTTCGCCTTGGCTTGGCGGGGTTTAATTAACGGGTTATGGCTCCGGCAGATTAAGCAGAAACCGCCACACCGGCATGACCTTTATCTTTCCACCGTCTACTTCTATTTCTTCTTCTTCGTTGCGAGTTACAATTATCCCGGATATTAAACCACATTCGTTCATTGCCTGACTTAAAGCTGTAACTTCACGTTTTCTGGTCCGCGGATCAATTATTGATTCACAGGACTGGACCAGCATCCGGGAGCGGGCAGGTAGCTGTACTATAAAATCAACCTCTCTTCCTCTCTCTGTCTTATAATAATAAATTGATGGCGACACTCTGCGAAGCCCCATAAATATAAGGTTCTCCATCAAATGTCCAGAGTTGATAAGAATACCGGAAGCAATTGATGTGACCATAGCATGATCGACGCAGTAAATCTTTTTGGGGTTGTTTTTGCTTCGAGTTATCGATGCGTCGAATAATCGTACAGTGAACAAAAAGTAGGCATCTTCAAACCATTCTAAATAATCCGATACGGCGGACTTGGGAACTTTGTGGTCCAGGGATTTTAGATATCCCGTAAGCCGATTGACGGAATATTGAGAGGCAGCGTTGTTTATCAGACGATGGGCCAGATCCATCACCGCCCGGGGATGTGAAACATCATGGCGTTCGATCAGATCCCGGAAGAGAACCGCGTGAAAATATTCCTGATGGATTTTTATTCGCAGCTGTTGATCGAGTCCAACAACTTCAGGAAATCCTCCGGTTTCCCAGTACTCATTAAATGCGTTCTGAATGGTAAGCCGCTTCTTTGTAGATAAAGAACTGGTACTATCAATATCTTTGTAATCCAAAAATTCTCTAAATGAAAATGGAAACAACTCCCACGCCAGCGCCCGGCCACGCATCTGGGTTGCGATTTCTTTGGAAAGCATCCGGGCTGAAGATCCAGAAAGATAAATTTCGCAATTTTCGGTACGCATCAAACGATCAACAAAAGGCTCCCAACCCTCGACTGCCTGAATCTCATCAAAGAAGCAATAGACCATTTCAGTATTTTTCTTCGCCGGATATAGAGAATAATAGGCCTCTGTAATCAATCCAAGACCTTCCTGTTTCAGGTTGTGGAGCCGGTCGTCGAAGAAGTTTACATACAAGATATTTTCGCGCGATACACCATCAGCAAGAAGTCGCGCGATGATCTGGAACATATAGGTTGATTTTCCACCGCGGCGCACCCCTATACAAACTGTAGCCTTACCGGAAACCACCTTGACCTGTAAGTTCCGGGGCACTCCAGTCTTCAGTCTACTTTCCTGGAAATCCAGAAGTATCGATTTTATAACTTCTATCATGCGTACACCATCTGGGAATATATATAGCCAGTTTTGCCCTTAACTGGTAATAACTATTACCAGTACAGCAGCAGCCTGTCAAGTGGACTTTTCAACGATCTTTAACGATTTTTTGCGTTTTCCCGATCTTCAACGACATTTACCGGTCTTTAACGTTTTCTCTTTTTAACGTTCTTTATCTTCAACGTTTTTAAGCTTTAACGTTCTTATATTTCAACGTAATTCTTCTGTCCTTTCATAATGAATTATATCTTTCAAGCGGAGAACACAGCCGGCGAGCATCCAAAAGATAGAGATAAGATCAACTGAATCAAAACGGTTTCCTGTAAAATTACAGACAATTATAGCCGGAATTGATGCCATAAAACCGAGCACCATACCCTTCAGCATAGTATCTTTCTCCCGGCGATAGACATAAATACCATTTGTAAAGAGCAGAAGTAATAATACTACCAAGATTAATAACGCCGGGAATCCCATTTCACAAAGAATCGTTAAGAATAGATTATGAGCCGAACCTCTTAAACCGCCTTCGGTATAGTTGCCGATCAAATGTGGGAAAGTGAACCTTCCCATGCCAAACCATGGATTTACACGCATCATCTTCAATCCACCTTCCAATAATATCGCCCGGGTACGTATGCTAACAGACTTTGATTCTGATAAATAAGTGACTGGACTCTCAGTACTCTGGGAATAAATTCCCGAACGTTTGTTTACATCCAATGCGCTTTCAAACCTTTCCCTGATAGTATCGGGAACCAATATTGAAAAGTATAGTCCAGATATGATAACGGCAGTTACAACTATTAGTAAGAGTAACTTACTTTTAAAAAAGCATACTGTTAATAAAGCAGGAGGAAAAGAGAGCCAGGCTCCGCGTGAGTTGGTTGGGATGAATATTCTAAGACCAAGTAAGATAGGGAAAATAAGAAATTTGGCGGAGGGTTTTCTAAAGCACGTCAAAAAGGGAGCAATTATTAGACAGATATAATATGCTATAAAAGCGGCATAAAAATTAGGTTGCATGTTAATGCCGCCAAGGCGTCTCAAATATGAAGAATAGGTGCCGAAACCAAGTTCAACCCATTCCAATAATCCATAAAATACATTAACAATAACTACTATCATAAAAACCGCATAAATTATTTTTATTATCTCCCTATCTCTTGCTATCTTATAAAAAAAGAACATTAATATAAAGGGAGTTAACCACCTTTTCAGGTCGAACATAACTCCTAAAAGATAATCCGGTCCATAAATCAGGCCACCTCTAACATAGGAAATCATCGATAAAACAACATATAATAATACAAATTTGAAGGCAAAATTTGATCTCTTCCCTGCCTGGGTGGAAGATTTCTTCTTGATAATAAGATAACCAAAAAAAAGTGCCCCTAAAACCACATTAGTGCCATTGAATGCTCTTTGAATGCCACCAAAGTCAGCCGGAAGAAGCAAATTAAAAGGGATATAGGTAGCGGCAACTATCAGCAGGATATCCGGAGCGTATAAAACTCCATAAAGAATTGACGGAATGCCGACTATTCCAATAAATAGATATGTGACGTAAGGGAGAGAGAGGTCCTTGAAACCGATTGTAACAAAAAATAATGTTGATAATGCAACTGCAATAAGGGCTTTGCGGTACCGAATTCCTTTACATTCACTCCAGACGTAATTGAAGACGCAGAGGACGGAGACAAAAGCAAAGAGTTGGTATAAACGGCCCATGAGATAGTTGACGGTTGATAGTTGACGGTTGACGGGGAAAGACAGTTGACAGTTTACGGTTGTCGGTTGACGGGAACAGAAAGTTGACGGTTGACAGTTGACGGTTGACGGAAAAAGAATGGTGATAGTATCAAGTATTGGTTTTTCTTGATTTGATTTTGGCTATTAGGCTGTTTAACATTCTACATATTATCTTTGTTTCTTCTATTTGGTTTTCTGCAATTATTATTTCAATGTATCTTAAATCCCTGATTTTATATAACCAATTTTCTGTTTCGTTGGCTTCTCCTAATGCAATATCCAAAGAATTCAGGAATTTTGCTTTGCTTCTGTTAAATCCCTCAGCAATATTCGCACTGATCGATCCACTGCTTCTGATGATTTGATCAGCGATAGTATTTGCAGCTCGTTTATTTGGAAAGATATCAACATCTTTAACTATATCAAGAAATAACTTATGGGATCTTTGCCATACTATTAGATCTGTATAGTGCTTTATCATAACTATCCTCCAAGGGAAATAAGCTAATAATCTATCGGGACGACGCGGGTTATTATATGTTTAAAGAAATCACGCGACCAGACTTCTATAGAGCGCCGATCCTTGACAAAAGGAACTACTTCTTTCCGAGCTTTCTCTATATCCAGATTGTCTATCGCAAAATATAAAAACTCAAGTAATTTTTCCATTGTTAATGGGACACTCAGGGAATAATTTCCCGATTGCCGCATTCTAGATTCAAGATGACTTAGCCGCACTTCCGGATACCTGCTTGCATACCAGACAAGATCATACCAGTCACGACCCTTCACACGTGTCTTCCATTTTCTGCACAGAATAGCATGAATTTTCCCGGCAAAGAGATCCGGCAAACTATACACTCTTAAAGGAAAAGGAATTGGCTGGAGAACATACTGAGTATCAGTTACAAATCCACCAGGTGGCTCAGTATCGACCTCTATTTTTATTTTATATCCGGGATAAAAATCGTACCAGGTTGTTAATCTTGGCGGAGTTATATGATTTAGCAATAACCTGAAGTTTTTTAAAATCAAGTTGTTTTATCTCTTCTGCATCTAAACGGAGATCATTGAACAGGTATGAG
>Ga0222627_1000697_pt1 | contig 12773 bp, 10 predicted proteins | sample AntAcemetageno93_FD_179859 | JGI IMG/M metagenome (GOLD analysis project Ga0222627, IMG submission 179859) | Saline water microbial communities from Ace Lake, Antarctica - #93 | ecosystem: Environmental > Aquatic > Non-marine Saline and Alkaline > Saline | place: Antarctica: Ace Lake | collected... | reverse complement strand
TTATTAATAAGGAAGTTGATCCTCCTGAGGGTAAGTCATTAATACTGCACAATGCTCCAATGGATGCATTCAATATTCTTATTAGCCACTTTCGCCCCATGGTTGCATCTATGGATATGATAAGTCCATCTGCTGAAATTGGCAAAGAAACAATTATACAACCCGGGGTATTTGTTGGTAACAATGTAAAAATTGGTAATAATTGTATAATTCATGCAAATGTTAGTATTTATGATAATACTATTATAGGTGATAATGTGATTCTACATTCCAATACAGTTATTGGTGGCGATGCTTATTATTTCCAGAAGCGTGATAATGGGTATAATAAGTTTTTGTCGGCAGGGCGTGTGATGCTTAAAAATAACGTCGAAATTGGAGCTTCTTGTTCCATTGATAAGGGTGTAACTGGCGATACAATAATTGGAGAAGGCACAAAAATGGACAATCAATGTCAGGTGGGTCACGACACGGTAATTGGTAAGCATTGTCTTATTGGTGCATTTGCTGCAATTGCAGGGGTTACAACTATTGAAGATGAAGTTATAATTTGGGCACGTGTTGCTATTAATAAGGATATTGTAATTGGTAAAAAGGCAATTATTTTAGCTACTTCAGCTGTTGATAAAACTATTGAAGGAGGTAAAGTTTATATGGGATCGCCCGTAATGGAAGTACGACAATATTGGAAGCAGTTTGTAGCTTTAAAGAAGATTCCTGAAATTGTTAAGAAGTTAAATCTTTAGGAATCAAGATTTGATTCAAAGTCAATATCTGATTTTTCGTCCAGTGTTGGAGTATTTTCTCCTGAAGGTAAATGATAAGTTTCCAAAGCTACTATTATAGCAATAAACCCCCAAAATGGTACTGATAGCTTATCAGTATCAAGAAAGTTATTTAAGAAACCATGGGCAAAATATGTTATTAGTCCCAGTAGCGCCATTAAACTTAAGAACTTAACATCCTTATCACCTAATTTATAAACTCTTAATCCCGTAATAATCACAAAAATTATTAGAATTATTACCAGTAGCATTCCCGGGAATCCCATTTCAGATAATGGTCCCAGATACTCGCTATGAGCATTTCCCTTATCACCAAGGTTTGTACTTATAATTGTTTTCTCCTGTGAACTTTGAAATGGTGAATAAACAAATTGGTAAGTTCCAGGACCCCATCCAAAAACGGGTCTTTCGTTGGTTAGTCGAATTGCAGCTTGCCATCTGTTTATTCTTTCAAGGTTAGAAGCATCTGAAGTAATATTTGAAATTGATTGAACGTGCTCTACGAAATTACCCGACGAATCTTGTTTATTTTTAGATAATTTATCAAGTATTTGGTGCTGGAAAGTAAAGAATATACCTATAATAACCACAAATGATACGGCTAGTACGTAGAACTTAATTCGTAATAGTACAACCACTAAAACACCAATGGCCACAATTACACTTATCCATGCTGCTCTGCCATAAGAAAGAACAATACCTAATACCAGTATCGAAAGAGAAACAAATACAAATAACCTTGCTTTTTTTGTCATACCGGGGTAGAATAAGAAACCTACGCCAACAGGTAAAAACATTGCTAATATCGCACCATATGCAGTATGATCATTGTAAAAAGGTTCCATTACCCAATGACCTGCGTCTTCATCAAAACCAAATTTAGCATGTTGAATTACTGTGTAAATAACTATTATGCTTAACGATGCCATGTAAAGCAGCATAAACCTTTTTATATTGGATATTTTCTTAAATATAACTACTGCAACAAAATAAAATGGTACAACAAACCATAAACGCGACAGTAAATACTTAAAAGAGACTATTGGTATTTCACTCGTTAAAGCAGTAAAAAACATCCAAAAAATAGAAGCATATATTATATATGATATAGGGTGATTGGCGGCCTTTTTGTCATAGCTTCTCTCTAATAACAGATTGGCTACAAAAAGTAATAATACACCAAACATAAGTGGTTCAGTAGGCAACGAAACACCTAATCCGCCTTCCACACCTCTATATTCCACAGCAAATGGAGTAAGAAAAGTAATAAACAAAAGTATTTTATCCAATGATATAAGGTAGTAAACTAAAATTACTATTACAATGGGCAAAAGGAATAACCAATAAACATCTTTCTCCAATACAAGGTAAAAATTAACAACCAAAAATATAGCTGTTAATAGATATACCCATACTATTTTTGATTTTTCTGTCAAAACCGATTAGTGTTCAATATATATTAAAATCAAGATTGTTTCTTATTGTTCTCCAGAAAGAAAATAATCAACAGGGACATAACAAATGACCCCAAAGAAACAATCGCAATAATTAGCCATCTGATTGGATAGCTTTTTTTGTCTGATGAGTATGGGTAACTAATTATATTACTGTAGGTTAGGTCTGAATTGTAAAACCTCATTTCCAGTTCGTAATGATATTTTATACTTACATATGACCCTGCTTCAGCTTGTAACATCTGCACTGTCTCAATAAGCTCACCACTTCCTTTCTCCATATTTTTTAATAATCGATTAACTTCTTTATTGTTTATCTCTGAATTGTTACTTCCATCAACAGTTCTTAAGTAACCTCTCATAATCTCACGAGATTGATTACCATAATCAAATAGCCCTTGTTCAGTACCTAGTTTATATAGAACATTCTTTAATGAATCCATAAGAATACGTTTAGTATTTAATTGAATAGTGTACATATCAATAACTTCCAGAGATTTACTTTTATGTAGATAGGAAATTTTGCTATCATAATAATCCAGTATCGAAGATACCATTAACGATGCAGTATCGGGGTTGCGATCTGATACTTCTATTTGAACAGATTCGTATTTGGTTTTCTTTATTGAAATATGTTCGTGATAAGTGTTGTAAAGTGCTGTTTTGTAATATTTGTTTTCAGGGTTTATTTCATAATGCTTTGCCAAATTGAATTTTTTAATGACACTATCAACTATATCTTGTGAACCAAGTATCTGTAACATCTGTTCTGTTGTACTTTCGCCAGAATAAGATGTAATATTTGCTGGGTATGCAACTGCATTAGATTTATAAAGTGGTGTTATGAAAGTAGAACTTGATAACACGGCTGCAAAAATTACAGAGACAACAACTATTGCCAGTAGATGATACCGCCATCTAGCAATCAGGTTTATAAGGTGTGCACTATTAAATAATTTGTTCATGTCTATTTTGTTAATATCCCACATGAAATCATCGGAATGACTGTAAGATAATCTATAATTAATACCTTGTTCATTATTTTTTTCTTTTCTCTTCCCGCTAACTGCAAAAACAGATTTATTAGCAAATTTACTTGTTATAGTATCTTTTTCGGAAGCATCTAGTCTACGTCCGAATTTTTTTTTTTGATATCTTGTCCTAACCTCCCCGAAAACAAGTCAACTATACTAAATAGAATAATAGCGAAAAATAGTGCTGCAAATGTTGATCCTACTGCAATAAGCCATCTTATTGGATATGTTTTCTTTTCTGCTCTATAAGCTGTATTTATTACAAAAGTGTGTGGTAAACTTTCCGTTGCATCTACTTTTGCTTCTTCGTATTTTGCTTTTATTTTACTTAGTTGCTTCTTGTCGTGCTCAAGTGCATCACGTAGCGAAACATAAGGCCCGCCATATTTTGCAAGAGTATTGAGTTTCTTTTCTAGCCTGTCGATACTACCTTTATTACCTTCTGCCATTTCTATGGCTAATTGTCGGTTAAACATCTCCGACTGGCTTTCGTAATCATGTACTCCAAATTCACGTAGCACAGTTAATGAATCTTCTTTCTCACTTATTTCTTGTAGTAAATTATTGTATTCTATCTGAACAATCTTAAATGCTCTTTTTGCAATTTTTTTTTGCATGTGGTTAATGGTTGAGTCTACCAGTTCTGCCACATTGTTTGCCATATCTGATGCTAATTGCGAATTCCTGTCATAAACAGCAATTTTTACCGCCATGTACTCAGTTTTTCTAAATCTAAAATTATCATCATATTCATCGTAGAGTTTTGTCATCTTGTATTTTGAATCTGACTCAATCTCATAATGTTCCAACAACTTGTATTTTTCAATTATTCTATCTCTGATAGAGTTTGAATTAAGTATCTGAAGCATTTGTTCTGTTTGCTCTATCTCCCCAAACTCAAGAATATCTTTTGAGTTATTAAAGTTATCGCTTAATAATACTTTAGAAATTGAATTACTGGCAGTTGGATACAATATTACCGTAGATTCATATAAAGGAGTAATAAAGTATGGCCCGGATAATATTACAGATAACAAAGCAACAACTATTCCGATTATTGTAAGATGCTTCTTGTAGCCATAAACTACCTGTAACATAGCTCCTGATAAAAATAGTTTGTTATTTTGGTCTTGCGAACTCATTTATACATTAATTTGAGGCGTCAAAAGTAAGAAAATTTATTGATTGGGCAACCTAAGTTTGTTTATGTGTTTTAAAATGACTTGTACTGTAATAGTTAATATTAGTTCCATGTTGTTGTTTTTGCAACAAACAGCACTTTCCATTTTATAGTTGTTTATTGCTATTCTTTACTTTTAATTATTAGTATAAATTCTTTAATATTTAATAATTTTAAAGCTATGGATATGATAAGACCTGATATTAACATAACTACAACCGATAATTCCCATCGTATCAGAACAGTTTCATGTAATAAATAACCTATTAAGTATAATAAACCAACCAACAATACCATGCTTATTAAAGTTTTAAAATCTTTATTAAATTTAAATACTTTATAAACAAGTAGTAACTGTAATATTGCAGTAATGCATTGTGTTGCAATACTTGCGTAAGCCGAGCCAATTGACTGATAATAAGGTATTAACAGCAGGTTTAGGCTTAGATTTATAACTAAACCACCAATGGCAATAATATTTAGCTGTTTTAAATTATGATTTGCCGTTAATAAAGTACCAAAAATATAGTTAGACGAAATGCCAACAAAACTAAACATTAGTAATTTTAGTACTGTTGCCGATTGACTTATGCGTAGCAAATAATGTTGTTGACTTTCATCTGGTGCAATGTTGTACATAAGCTCCATAATATTGTAGGCGTAAAACTGTGTAATAATTGCTATTATTAATGCTCCTGAAATTAGCATTGATGCTGATAATTTAATTAGGTTTTCAACTGACTGTTTTGCACTTATCATTTTAGCAAAAATGGGCAATAATAATACAGCAAATAAAAATGAAAAATTTTGTCCTGCATCTAATAACCTATAGCCTTGAGCATAAATACCAACCTGTTCTTTGCCAATAGATTCAGGTAATAATCGTTCAATTAATACTGGGTCTATTCTATTGTAAAAACTCATTATTAAAACTAATAATGCAAAAGGGGCACTTCTTTTGGCAATTAGTAAAAAGAAAGGTAAATTCCAGTTAAACTTTAGTTTTCCTGATTTGTTTAATACTGCAATAATAGCTACAGCAAAAGTTATTAAGTATGCAGCTGTTTGCGAATAAACAAACCATTCTATTGTAAAGAGGCCTTCAAAAAAGTTAAACCAGAGCAGGAATCCACAAATTATAATCATTAATAATCTGTCAAGTACCGATAGGAAACTGTCAGTTTTAAACAAAAGCAAGCCCGACAGGTTGGATCTGATATACAATATAAATGATAATAAAAACTGGTTAAACCCAACCCAGGCTAATAAATAAAGCTGTTCACCTCTGTACCCTATTAATATTCCAAATACAAAAATAACTAGTCCGTAAAATATACCAAGTACTAATTTAAGCATGCTAATTCCGGCTAAGTGCTTGTTTAGTAGTTGATTGTTTTGAGCAATGTTTCGATTATTGAAATTTGTTATTCCAAGGTCGAGAAAAATAAAAAATAAGAATGAGAAATTAAATAAGGTAAAATATAGTCCGTATTCCTGAGTTCCAACAACGTTTTGAACTTGCCTATCTATACCTAGTATCCAAAAAGGCTTAACCAGCAGGTTTAGGAAAAGTAGTAGACCCAGATTCTTTAAAAACTTTTTTTGCATTGGTGCAAATGTAATAGTTTCGTGTTTAGGGTTTGAGTATTATAATTAAAAACAATGGTCAATTACAAATATTCAATAATCAATTCTATATCTTTGCGGAAATTTTTTTAAGAAACCGAATATGCAGAATTTTGTTGAAGAGCTTAGATGGCGTGGAATGATTCACGATATGACACCCAATACCGAGGAACAATTGCTAAAGGAAATGACTTCAGGGTATGTTGGCATCGATCCTACCGCCGATTCATTACACATTGGTCATTTGGTTGGCGTTATGATGTTGGTGCACTTGCAACTAGCAGGCCATAGGCCAATAGCATTAGTTGGTGGTGCAACAGGTATGATTGGTGACCCATCGGGTAAATCGCAAGAGCGCAATTTATTAGATGAGAAAACTTTACGTAAGAATGAATATGCCTTAAAGAAGCAATTGGCAAAATTTCTGGATTTTCAAAGGGGTGATAATAAAGCCTTGCTGGTTAATAACTATGACTGGATGAAGGAATTTAGTTTTCTGGATTTTATTAGGGATATAGGGAAACATCTTACTGTAAATTATATGATGTCAAAAGATTCGGTTAAAAAACGTATTTCTGCCGACAGCAAAGCAGGAATGTCGTATACTGAATTTTCATATCAGTTAGTGCAGGGCACTGATTTTTTGCATTTATATCAGAATGAGAACTGTAAGCTGCAAATGGGTGGCTCTGATCAATGGGGTAACATTATTACCGGTACTGAACTTATTAGACGTAAGTTGGGTCACGAACAAAATGCATATGCAATAACTTGCCCGTTAATTACTAAAGCCGACGGATCAAAATTTGGAAAAACAGAAGGTGGCAATGTGTGGTTAGATCCCGAAAAAACATCACCTTATGAGTTTTATCAATTTTGGCTAAATGTTTCGGATGAGGATGCCGAAAAATATATTAAGATTTTTACATTGCTATCAAAAGATGTTATAGATAAACTTATAACTGAGCATAAAAATGAGCCACATTTGAGACTGCTCCAAAAGGAGTTGTCAAAAGATATTACATGTCGTGTTCATTCTAAAGAAGCTTATAATGCTGCCATTGAGGCCTCTCAAATATTATTTGGAAAAGGAACTACCGAGATGTTGAAGAATATGGATGAACAAACACTATTAAATGTATTTAAAGGAGTTCCACAATCTGAAATTTCAAAAGAAGAATTTGAAGCAGGGATTGGTATTTTAGATTTCCTGTCAGCAAAGGCAGGTGCGTTTAAATCTAATGGTGAGGCTCGCCGCATGCTAAAAGACAATGCAGTTTCAATTAATAAGGCTAAAATTACAGAAAGCTATGTAATTACTAGTGAAAGCTTGCTAAATAGTAAATACGTACTTGTTCAAAAGGGCAAGAAAAATTATTTTTTGGTTAAAGTAATCTGAGTTATTTTATTAATATTAGTTAGCAAAGCATTAGTGGCAACTAGTTTTCAAGGATTATCTTTATAGTCTTTATCTTTTGTGATATGTTGTTCATCTACCAATTATTTGTGGCATAAATCAGGTACAGTTACTAACAACCCCTTGTGATTAATTTCCATATTTTATTCTTAATCAGCTATTCTAATAAAGTATTTTTGTTGATGAATATTGTATGTAATGTATGTCGCATGTTGAAGAAATAAAGGAACTTGATGCATTGGTTAGTCTATTGGACGAACCTAATGTAGACATGTTTAATGAGATACGGGAGAAAGTACTTAGTTATGGGAGATTGGCCATACCAGTACTGGAAGAAGCTTGGGTAAATACACTGGGTGACCACGATTCAATTAGAATAGAAAATGTAATTGAAGAGATAAAACAGGAAGAGCTAATTCAAGAGTTCAATAATTGGGCAAAAGAAAGCGATAGTAATATAATAAAGGGCTATGTTATTCTTAGTAAGTACCTTCAATCCGATTTTGATGAGGGTTTATATATTTCCAAATTTGAAAAATTAGTAAGGGAAACCTGGTTGGAGATAAATGATAGCTTAACAGCTCTTGAGAAGATTAAGGTTGTTAATCATGTGTTTTATAGTGTGTATCAGCATATTGCCGAGGCCGACTCTATTCTTAAACCCGAAACTTACTATTTGAATAAAGTACTTGATTATAAAAAAGGTAATCCGGTAAGTTTGGGTGTTCTTTACATTGCCATTGCTCAAAACCTGGATATTCCTGTTTTTGGAGTAAATTTACCGGGTCATTTTATATTAGGATATATGGATGATTCAAGCACTATGAAGTTTCCGGATGAATATATTGAAGAAGATGTGCTGTTCTATTTAAATGCTGGGAAAAATGGGGCAATATTTACAGGTAATGAAATCGATCATTATATTAATAAAATAAAAATTAATCATAAACCTGAGTTTTATTTGCCATTAAGTAACCTGAATGTTATAGTACGGATGATAAATGAATTAATTGTTGTCCTCGAAAAAGAAAATAATAATTCAAAAATTAATGGACTTAAGAGTCTGTTAAAAAGGCTGTAATAGTAATTTAGCTCATTTATCAACTTTCGATAACCTCCTTTCGCAAATACAATTAACTCACACATACAACCATCAGGTAATATATCTTGTCAACTGACTATAAAAGTTTATTACCATAAGTTTTATTTTAGGTATATTTGCCGTCAAATTAATTTTAAACACAAATTATTAATCTATGAAATCAAAAGTTTTACTTAGCATATTAGTTATATTTGCAGTAACTGCAAGTATCTTTGCAAAAGACATTAGCTTATCTAAAGCTGAACAAGTTGCCGTTAATTTTTTATTTGAAAAATCTAGCCAGTATGGCGACGCAATAAATTATTATGATTTAAATATTTCCGAATCTTATCTTGTAGATCAGTCATATTATGTAGTTAACTTTGAAAATGGCTGGGTTGTGGTAGCTGCTAATGATGTTATGGTACCGGTACTTGGTTATAATTTTTCAGGTAGTTTTCCAGCTATTGAAAATCAAATAGATAATTTTCACAGCTGGATGCAAACCTATGTTGATCAGGTAAATTTTATTCGTGAAAATAATGTTGAAGCAGAGGATAATGTAGTTGAGAGATGGAATATATACACAACCAGTACGCCAACTACTTTGAATTTAAAAGGTGATCGCGACATGGAACCATTGTTAACAACAATGTGGAATCAAGACAGTCCGTACAATGCAATGTGCCCTGAATATGAAGGTGGCCCGGGAGGACGTGTATATGTTGGCTGTGTTGCTACTGCTATGTCGATGATTATGCATTATTGGAGATACCCATTACAAGGATCGGGATCTCATAGTTATAACAGACCTCCTTTTGGTACACTAAGCGCAAACTTTGGTGAAGCTAACTATGATTGGGATGGTATGACTGATGTAATCGACGGTAAATTTGTGTGGGAAATTGCAGAAATAGGATTTCATGCAGGTGTTAGTGTTGACATGATGTATGCATTTGAAGGGGGGGCGTCGTCGGCGGCTTATAGTAATGAAGTACCATATGCAATGATTAATTATTTTAATTACCAATCAATTACTCAGTACATGCAAAAAATTGGCTATCCAATTGCTACCTGGGAAAGCATGATGCAGACTGAATTAGACAGTTTAAGACCAATTTATTATTCAGGAAGTTCGACAGAAGGTGGTCATGCATTTGTTTGCGATGGATATCAGGGAATGAACTACTACCACTTTAATTTTGGTTGGGGTGGCCAATCTAATGGATTTTATTCATTGCAGGATGTTGGTGGATTTTACAGCGGTCAAGCTATGATAAGGAACATTTATCCTGGAGATGCTGCATATCCATATATAGCAACTGGACAAACTGATCTTAGTACTCTTGTCGGATCATTTACTGATGGTAGCGGACCTGCTGAGGATTACCCTACCGGAATGGATGCTTCATGGTTGATTTCCCCACAAAATGAAAATGACTCGGTAACAAGTGTTACTCTTTCTTTTATTGAGTTTGATACTGATATTAGTGATATGTTAAGTGTTTATGATGGTGGCAACGAAAGTGCTGATTTATTAGGAGAGTTTTCAGGAAATAGTATCCCTTCTGATATTACTTCAAGCGGAAATCAATTGTACGTAACTTTTAGTTCTACAGGTACAGGGACAGGTTTTAAAGCTGAATTCGAATCAGAAATTCCTAGATGGTGTAATGCTCAACAAACTATAACCGAACCTTCTGGAACAATTTCTGATGGTAGCATGGGCTTCTATTACAACAATTCAACATCATGTATTTATAATATAAGTCATCCTGAAGCTGTAAGGTTTTCAATTGATTTTACTGCTATGGCAACTGAAGAGGGAAAAGATAAGATTAAAATGTATGATGGAGCCACAGGAGCTAGTATAGGCGAATTCTCAGGAAATACTATACCCGATCCAATTGTCGTTGAAACAAGTGCAATTTTGATGATGTGGAGCTCAAATGCAACAGTTAGAGATGAAGGTTGGTCATTTAACTATACAGTTGATGGTGTTGGTTTTGAAGAAACAATTTTTGAAAACCTTGAGATCTATCCTAACCCTACTACAGGTATTTTAAATATAAAATTTGATGCCGAAAAGCAGGGTGCAATTCAAGTAAAACTTATGAGTGTTAATGGGCAAGTTATTTTTGATAATAAAATGAATGCTAACTTAGGGAACTACAATTATAACATTGATATAAGTGATCAGGCAAAAGGTATTTATTTATTAAGTGTTATGAGTGATAATGAAAAAATTGATAGAAAGATAGTACTAAAATAAGTTAACTATCACATAATAAAATGTAGAGGCACTGTAGAAATACGGTGCCTCTTTTTTATGCAGTATTTATGCCCATCATAATGACGCATCAATTCTTTGCTGAACAGTTAATAATACACTCTTAAGCAATTTATTATCATTTTTACCATTTAAACAATCAATTACTTTTTTCTGAAAGCTATAACATGTCATGTGGCGCATGTCTAACTGTCTGCTAATTTCATATGACGAAATGGCAGCAATATTACACACTAAGTATGCAATCTCCATTGCACGATTAATTGGTATTTTACATCGATGAAAAATTGTATGTGCAGTAACCGACTCTTCTTTTTTGCACCGGGTGCATCTCCTTGATAATTCTGTCTTTCCTTTACAATAGTTAATGCTGCCGCATTTCAAGCACACAAATCCATCTTTCCATTTAATGTCAGATAATATTTTTAATGCTACATTTTCATCTTTAATAACTAATTTATAGTTATCCACGGCTGTTGATGCTGCAATATTTTTTAGTTCACTTTTCCCCATATATATATAAATAAAAACTGCCAATTATTAAAAATGGAATAATTATTGTCAACAAAGATAAAAAAAGTGATACTAATGTGCTATAAAAATTATGTTATCTTTGCCGCGTTTTTATCATAAAAATTTATAAAATGTTATATATGAAGAATTTAAGTTTAATTTTTGTGCTGGCTATTTCATTTAGTCTAATGGGCTGTGAAAATATTCAAGGAAATCAAGCTGGTAATCAACCTGTAATTGAAAATAATATTGATGGAACAGAGACCCCTGAAGATGCAGCTCCTGAATATCTAACTTATGATAGTTTTAAAGAAAAGGTGTGGGATTTTGAAAAAAACCCTCAAGAATGGGTTTATGAAGGTGATATTCCTTGTGTAATTGACTTTTATGCTGACTGGTGTAAACCATGTAAGATGGTTGCTCCTATAATGGAGGATCTGGCAAAAAAATATGATGGTAAAGTTAAGGTTTATAAAATAGATACAGACAAGGAAAAGAAACTTGCCGGTGTTTTTGGTGTCAGTAGTATCCCATCAGTGCTATTTTCACCCATGAAGGGTAGACCAGTGATGCAAACTGGTGCTTTGCAAAAAGCAGATTACATAAAAATAATTGAAGATGAACTTCTAGATAAAAAACAATAGTAAATAAAAACATAATTTGTAAAATGGAACATTTAACCAAACAGACTTTCCACGAGAAAGTATTCAACTACGAACAAAATAAAGACTGGAAATTTGAAGGTAAACTACCTTGTATAATTGATTTTTACGCCGATTGGTGTCAGCCATGTAAAATTGTTGCTCCTATTCTTGAGGAATTATCTAAAGAATATGATGGAAAAATCAATATTTACAAAGTAAATACCGAAGAACAAACGGAATTAGCTGCTGCTTTTGGAATCAAAAGTATTCCTTCAATTCTATTTTGTCCGGCTGACTCTCAACCACAAATGGCGCAAGGGGCTTTACCAAAAGAAACTTTGATTCAAGCTATTAACGATGTGCTATTAAAAGAGAAGAACTAGATATAATTTTAATTCTAATTAAACAGGCTTTTTAAAAAGCCTGTTTTTTTTTGCCTTATTTTTGGAGATTAAAATAGAATATGAGTACAGAGTATAATATATTGCTTTCAACAGCTTATCTGCCTCCAATTGAATATATGGGAGCTCTAATGAAAAGCGAAAATGTGACAATAGAAAAAGAAGAAACATATCCTAAGCAAACCTATAGAAACAGATGTAGGATACTTTCTGCTAATGGTATACTCGATTTGTCGATACCTGTAAACAAAGTAAATGGAAATAATACAAAAACAAAAGATATAACTATTCTTAATTCTGATAGATGGTTTGTAAATCACTGGAGAGCAATTAATTCTGCCTACAGTG
>Ga0222627_1000686_pt1 | contig 12893 bp, 4 predicted proteins | sample AntAcemetageno93_FD_179859 | JGI IMG/M metagenome (GOLD analysis project Ga0222627, IMG submission 179859) | Saline water microbial communities from Ace Lake, Antarctica - #93 | ecosystem: Environmental > Aquatic > Non-marine Saline and Alkaline > Saline | place: Antarctica: Ace Lake | collected... | reverse complement strand
TGGGGAAGTGGGACAAGGCGATTGCCTGTTTCAAAGAGGCGGTCAGCGACATCCTGTACGACTCTCCACAGTTCGCCTACAACAATATGGGCTATGCATATTTCAAAAAAGGCGACTATGATAAGGCCATAGAGAGCTACAAGCTGGCGCTCAGATCATCGCACTCATACACCCTCTGCTACTCCAACCTTGCCCGCGCCTATGAGGCAAAAGGGGAACTCGAAGAGGCCATTGCCTCTTACAAACAGTGCGTTTTTTACTTTCCAAAGGATTCTGCAGCCCATCTTGGACTGGGAAAGGTGTTCTTGAAATTAGGAAAGAGCAAAGAGGCAAAAGAGGAACTAAACCTGACAATCTGGGCTGACCCCGCAGGTCCTCAGGCGAAAGAGGCGAGGGAGAGACTGAAGAAATTGAATATTGAATAATGAATAATGATATAGCCGCAAAAAGGCGCAAAAGTCACAAGAGGTGAAATTGAGAAATACGGGATGCTGGGGATTAGTTACGAGTTGCGAGTTGCAGGTGGAAGAGCCCGTTTTTGAGCGGGGAAGATTGGTGGGAAGAGACGGACGATGGACAGAGGTCGGAGGTCGGAGGGCAGAAGTCGGAGGTCAGGAAAAAATAATGGGATGTTTGAATTAATCCTCTTTCGTCATTCCCGCGAACGCGGGAATCCAGGGATCCCGTTTCTGGAATGGTACGAACTGCACACAGACAAATTGATGGAAAACTGGGAATTATGCCGTAAACAGGAAATGCCAAAGCAAATTGAACCATTGGAGTAAGAAAATGTTTTTGCATCTTACCGAGGCCAAATACATCGAAGACTACAAGGTAGAAGTCTCTTTTGATAATGGCCGGAAAGGTATAGCTGATTTATCAGACACACCGCGTGGTCCGGTATTTGAGCCATTGAAAAATAAATCCTTCTTTGCGCAGATAAAAGTCGATCCGGAGTTGAAGACGATTGTATGGCCCAATGGAGCAGACCTGGCCCCGGAATATATTTTCTTCAGGGCCTTCAAAGACGAACCGGAACTTCACACCCAATTCAAAGAATGGGGCTATGTTTGATTTCCGAGAATTGAGTATTGAAGATTGAATAATGATATAGCCGCAAAAAGGCGCAAAAGTCACAAGAGGTGAAATTGAGAAATACGGGATGCTGGGGATTAGTTACGGGTTGCGGGTTGCGAGTTGCAGGTGGAAGAGCCCGTTTTTGAGCGGGGAAGATTGGTGGGAAGAGACGAACATCGAATTTTGAATGGGAAAAATGGGATGGATAGGATAATTGGAAAGGATAAGGAATTTTTTTCATCCCCGTCAGAATTCCCTAACCGGGTAAATGTTTTTCTTTGCGAGCTTTGTTTACCCCGTAGCTCCGGAAGATGGTACTGGGACGCCTTCGCCGGTGGCCCTGCTGCGAGAGGCCTTTTTGGTTCCGTTTGAATAATCTGCGGTAATCTGCGTAATCTGCGGATGGGGTAGAGAAAAAATGTGACCTTTTGGCAATTTGGGTTGTATACCTTATAGAGTGGGAACCAGATTGCAGAACGAGGAAGGAAGGTTACTACTAATGCTTAAGAAATGTTACTTTTGCAAGGGAAAGGTAGCCGAACAACGCGTTACCATTGACTATCGATGGGGGGATACGCTGGTAGTTATTAATGACGTTCCTGCAGGGGTTTGCCGGCAATGTGGAGAGAAATACCTGGCAAGCGATGTTTATAAAGATCTGGAAGAGGCGGCGATTAGTAAGAGTCACATTATGGGGAGGATGACCATTGATATCTTGAAGCTTGAAGCAAACGCTGCTGTGTGACGGGTATGAATGAAATTTGAAGTTGTCGGAGGAAATCATAGAGGATCATCAAGATGAAATCAGGAGCGCTTGGGAAAATTACTTCAGGGGTTGAAATAGCCAATATATCTTCACATGGAATATGGCTCCTTTCAGAAAATCAAGAGCTCTTTCTTTCCTATGCTGATTTCCCCTGGTTTAAAGATGTTACCATACAACAAATCTTAAATGTGGAAGAACCAATGCCCGGCCATTTCTATTGGCCCGATCTGGATGTTGATTTAAGCATCGAATCTATTGAACATCCTGAAAGATTTCCTTTAAAGGCAAGGACTACACCAAAATGACAAACAAATAGCCACTGAATGACAATTGAATACCCAATAACCCCAGTGAAATACGCCCGCCCGACTCGCCTGAGCGAGAGCGATGGCGGGCAGGCTACACTGTCCCTACCAGGTCCCGGTTGAATAGAAAACAGAAAAAGATTCAACGGGATAAAAATTTCACGGGGCAGGCCAATGACGAATGACAATCAACGCGCATCCAGTATCGAGCATCCAGTATCCAGCATCCAATACCCAAAAAGGGGGATATACGAAAATGACCAAAAGTAGATCTATCCGATCTGTCATCACAACCGCCATCACCATCGCTCTATTAGCTTTTTTGGCATCGTGTGGGGGCGGCGGGGATTCGGGGAGCGTTGCGGGCGCAACCGGTTCAATCACGCTTGTAGCCGATATTACTACAATTCCGGCAGACGGCAGCAGTTCTGTAATTATCAAGGCGACCGTAAAGGACAGCGCCGGCAACCCGGTTCGTCATTACACTGATGTAAATTTTCACACAACCCTTGGCCACTTCAGAAACAACAGCACATCATATACTGTTCAGACCCAGCCCCCTCTTGACGACAAGGGCTGGCCCGATCGCAGTGCAGACCCCACGGGTGTGGCAGAGGTCGCTTTGATCGCGGGCACCACACCGGGAACAGCCAAGGTTACTATAAGTTCCAACAATGTATCACAGGCCATTACTATTGAATTCACGGGCAGTGGTCCGGTGACGCCCGCGTTTTTGTCCATGGCCATATCCCAGACAAATGTCAAATCCGACAACTCGGAAACTGCAACGGTTACTGCAACAGTCTTGGACGTGCATAAGGCGGTTATCGAAGGGATCGTGTTAGCGTTCAGCGCGAGTGGCGGACAGATCAGCGCTTCATCTGCTCAAACGGATGAAAACGGACACGCCTCCATTACTTTTTCCTCAGGCACCGTGGACAAGAGCAATCGGACTGTGACCATTACTGCTACGGTCACCGGGCTCCCCGCGGAAATAATCCCCATCCAGATCACGGGATCAACGCTGGAAATCAGCGGCGGCACCACCAGCTTGAAGGTGGGCGCCACGGACACCTTGACCATAACCGCCAAAGACGCGGGTGGAACGCCCGTGTTCAACGCACCCATTGCATTAAACACATCGGGACCGGAGGTACAACTTTCCATCGATTCCGGCAGGACATCGGTGACGGGGCAGTTGTCGGTCACCATAACCGGAAAAAGCGCCGGTTCAGTGACCGTTACCGCAAAATGGGCCGAAGATCCCCAGGCCACCTACGCCTACACAGTTGGGTCAACCGGAGACACATTTGAAATCGTTCTTCCCACTGGGGACCAGTTCGACACCCGCACCAGAAACACTTCAGACGTGGTCATCACCGGACCGTCCACCAACATTTCCTTCGTGAATGCCAGCCCAGCCGTCATCAACCGGACATCCGGCTCATTTGTCGCTGATGGCTATGAGGCAGGGGACATGATTATGGTGGGGGGATCCACCGAGGACAACGACGGTGTTTACACCGTTGACACTGTGGCCGCCGGAAACCTCACCCTGGTCGCCGGGGAAACCCTGAAGAATGAAACCGCCGGCGCCGCCGTGACCATTACCAACGCCGTTCTGGTCCGCGTGCACGCGCCCACCCAGACCAACGTAGTTTTTTCTACCACCATCGGGGTTTGGGACAAAGGGCTTTCGGCTGTTGTCGAAAAACCAGTTAACAACAAATATGCATCGGCCGTACTCAGCAGCTCCCTGGCCGGATCCGCCACTGTCCAGGTCTACGATGCGGCCGATCCTACCACCACGGACAGGTTTACTGTGGCCTTTTCCGCGCCTTCGGGAGATGCGGCCCAGATTACCCTTCAATCAAACACCTACGTGGTGGCTCCCAGTGTGGGGGGCATTACAAATACGACAGCCCTCACAGCCACAGTCAGAACCAGCAAGGCCGCGGGCGGCCAGGTGGTTAGAGAGGCGGCAGTCGCCTTCTCCATTGTGAATCCCACCGGCGGAGGCGAGACAGTATCCCCGGTCGTGGTGTTGACCGATGCCTCGGGCGAGGCCGAAACCACCTTCACTTCCGGATCCTTGAGTTCGGGCGCGGAGGGCGTCACAGTCACCGCGACCGTCGTGGGCAGGGGAAAAACGCCCGACAATACCACCATCGCTTTTTTTAACACCCCCGCCCCCGGTGCGGATCGTATTACCCGTGGCGACGGGGGATCGTTTGTCACGGATGCTTTTAAGACCGGAGATCAAATTCGGGTACAGGGTTCTACGAGCAATGATGGTTACTACATCCTTTCCGGTGTGAGCACTTCTACTCTGATCCTGGGTGCGAACGATGCCCTGAACACTGAAACTATGGGCGCAAGCGTTACCATTACCGCGGTTACAGCTTCGGTGAACATCGTCATCGGCGGTACCGCTGGATCGGTGGTCATCGGACGCGGTTCGGAAGTAAGCCAGGTGGATCCCGCCACCTATTCCCTCCCCATGTCCGTCCTGGTAGCCGACTCGAACGGCAACCCGGTGGCGGGGGCCGTAGTCACATTGAGCGCGTGGCCTAAACAATACTCCTCCGGGGTATGGTACAACGCGGACGATGATGAATTAACTGCCCACTATCTACCATACATCACCGGAACATTTCCGAACGAAGATAAGAATGAAAACATGATTCTGGACCCCGGGGAAGACACCAACGGGGACGGGGAACTCACACCTCCTAATTCGGCGGCCGGTAACGTACCCAAAACCGTGACCACCGATGAAAATGGAGTGGCCACCTTCAACCTGGTGTACCTGAAATCCAGCGCTGCATGGATCGTTGATCGCATACGGGCCAGCACCTTCGTCCTGGGTACCGAGACCACCTCTTCCATGAGTTTCAGGCTTCCCTACGCAAGGACTGAAGGCGAGGCGGGGAACCTGCCGGATTCGCCATATCCCATCGGACTCACAACCGGTACCACGGCCAAGGTCGGCTACACCTTCCCCACCTTCGGTAATGCCGGATTCGACAGCTTTCAGCCCCTGAGCAATCTCTCGGCGGGTTCGTCCAGCATTTCCGGTCATGACTACACCTACGACCCCACCGGGGGTATACAGGCAAAAGTGGGTAACCAGATCTGGGATTACATTACCGCCTCTGGGAAAATATCGGACTACCTGGGATGGGAAACTTCCATCCACGCCTATTTTCCTATAAGAACTATTATTAGGTAAGATAATGAAACAGTGAAATTACTTTTTTAATACGAAAAAAGTCTCAACTTTAAAGAAATTCCGATGACGGAGATCATGATTATTAATGTTTGACGCTTTGCCGTTTTTGCTAAAAAATTCTCGTTGTGGTTGTCTGGTTTGGTAAATAACGGGGGAACAGCGAAAGGAGATGTACCGATGAAACGGTTGCTCTTGGCCATTACCCTGGTGATAGGGTTGATTATTTCCGGGATCCCGGTTCGTGCACAGGACAATGAAGAAGCCGCTGTTTCGGCGGCGCCCTGTCCCGATTGCTCCGGGCCGGAGATTACGAACGTGGTTTTCTACAGCGGAATGATCTGCGAATGCGTAAATGCAGACTACCTGGAAATCGGACCGGACGTGACCATCGAAAGCGGGGCCATCGTCACCTTTAAGGCCCCACGGTTTTTCATTTCCAATAAAATCAATATTGGAAACGGCGTCAAGGTCCAGCTTGTGAAATTCGGGGCTGCAACCATTACCCTAACCGCCGACCCCACGGAGATTGACGCGGGCCCCTCGATTTTCTCGACCCTTACCGCCATTCTGAAGGATGTCTCCGGCCAGCCCGTTCCCCAGGGAACGGAGGTCGTGTTTCAGACGGACTACGGTCAATTTCCGAACAATACCAAGACTTGGACCGACCAGACTTACGACGGTTCGGGAACCGTGGTGGCCTACCTCTACGCTGGGGACGCAACCAACAAAACCGCTACAGTTACTGCCACGTCCGGAGTTTCGACAAGTGTAGAAGTGAAAATTGGTATTACGGCGCCCGCTTCACTGGAATTGAAAGCGACGCCCACTGAACTGCCGGCAGACGGCAGCAGCAAGAGTACGCTCACCGCTACACTGACGGACCAGAGCGGCAGTCTAATCGACGGCGTCAAGGTCAATTTCGCAATTACCTCGGGATCGGGAACCCTTTCCGCATCCTCAGCCACTACCGTAAATGGGGTGGCTACCGTTACCCTTATGGCCACGGACGGCGGCAACGTCGAAGTTACCGCCACAACCGAAGAACAGAGACTTTCAAAAAGCGTAACCGTTACATTTACAAGCGTGAAGCCCGCTTCCATTACTCTTACGGCGGTTCCAGGCGAACTTCCTGGAGACGGCCAAACACCAAGTGAGATTAGCGCTACCGTAAAAGATGAAAGCGGCAGTCCCGTGCCGGACGGTGTTACGGTCAATTTTGCTACTTCCGGATCGGGGAATCTATCTGCAAATTCAGCGACCACCGTTAGCGGCGTAGCGAAAGTAGAACTCCGCAGCGGAACCAATGGAGAGGTTGTGGTCAAAGCCACCGCCACCGAGGGACAGGCATCCGCGGAAGTGACCGTTACCTTTATCCGGGCGCCGGGAAGCTTGTCTCTGTCCACCTCGCAAACATCTGTAAAGACTGACAGTTCGGACATTGCCCTGATCACAGCTACGGTTTTGGATAAAAGTAGTGTGCCCTTTCAGGGTGTTTCTGTGATTTTTAGTACAGACGGCGGCCAGATCAGTACTTCCAGCACAGTTACCGATGCAGATGGAAAGGCCACAGTCGAATTTCGCTCTGGGACCGCAAGAAAAGAAAACCGCACCGTTATTATAACAGCGGCCGTCTCTGGCCTTGACCCCAAAACGATTCCCATTCAAGTGGTCGGTACCCGGGTTGTTCTGACCATAACGGATGGCACCAACTTGGCCGTTGGTGAAACAAAGACCCTGATGGTAGAAATGTTGGATGCGGGAAATAACAAAATTTATGAGGCTGAAATTGAGGCCACCTCAGATCCCACGGGAATTGTCACACTGGATAAGGGTACCGGAAAGACAGACCAAAACGGCGAAGTGGCAGTGGGGGTAACGGGAAGTGACACAGGGGAAACGATTGTCACTGTGAGTTCGCTCGGGGCCGAAGCCGAACAACAATTCGCAGTATCCAATGAAGCGGATGTATTCCGGATTATTTACCCGGATGCGACACAAAATCCCTATGCCATGAATTTACTGCAGAGGGTGACCACGGCCTCCAAAGACAAGATCCAGTTTATTGCCACCAACCAGATCAAGCGGCTGAAAGATGACAGTAGCAATGAAGATGTCGGCTCCTTCCTGAAGGACGGTTTTCGGCCCGGCCAGAAGATTGAAGTGAATGGAGCCAAGCTCAATGATAATGTTTACATTCTCACTGATGTGGACGATTTGACACTGACCCTCGATACCACTGAAGGACCTTCTGTAAGAGAGGAAGCCGCCACCTCCGGGATCAACATCCGCCAGGTCGTGACCGAAATGACGGCCCAAGTGAAAACCGATGATGCCGGTACGGAGATCCGTTTCTTCAAGAAAACCGGCGATACCCAGCCCCAGTACATTCAAAGATCAGGGGGCGGGTCATTTGTCCTGGACGGATTTCTGCCCGCAGGCAAAGTCCAGATCCGTGGCACCAGCGGTAATGACGGGCTTTACACCATTGAAACTGTATTATCTGACAAGTTGACGCTTTTCGATCCACCGGAGCTGAAAGACGAGATTTACGAGAACGAGAGCGTGGAGGATATCAGACTGGAACAATTGAAAATCAGACCTGCGCCACGGGATGTGGCCACAGCGGGTCCCGATACCAAATTTCAGTTTACTGCCGGCGCAAATCCCACGATCACCTGGAACGGAGGATCTTTCTATAACAAAGGATTTCTATCGGGTGACCCCATCATGGTCGGGGGTTCTCAAAGTAATGATACCAGCATTGCGGGCGCTCAATTTTACACGGTAACGGGGGTTACGCCTGAAGATGAAACAACAACGCCTTCGACTCTTACCCTTGATAAAGACGATGTTTTGACAACAGAAGGCACAGGCAAGGCTGTAACCATCACCAACGGTCTATTGGTCAAAGTGGCAGCAAAAGATCGGAACAAAGTTCTGTTCGGCACCACGTTTGGCATTTGGGGTGGCGTGGATGGTCAGATGTCCGTGGAAAAATCCGTGGCGGCTGATAATAAAGCCATGGCCGTTTTCAGTGCCAAAAAGGCGGGACTCTCCTCCATCGAAGCCTACGATGCGGATGATACCAACTTCAGCGACTCACGACAGATCTACATTTCCGCGCCCTGGCAGGATGCCGCATGGATAGACCTGCAGGCCGATCCCACCGTGATCCCCAAGAAAACGGGCGATACACCTAAGACTGCCACGCTGGTGGTCACGGTGAGGACCTCGGACGACCAGGTGGTGGGCGGTGCACCCGTGATTTTTTCCATAGTAAACCCCACCGGTGGTGGAGAATTCATCTCTCCGGTCATTGCCTATACCAATGCGCAGGGAAAAGCAGAGTCTGTTTTTACACCCGGCGATCTCAGTACGGATTCCGAGGGGATTACCGTGACGGCCGCAGTTTTGAATATGTCCACCGTCGATTCGGCCTCGGTGAAGATCATCATCGGCGGGACTTCCGGGTCTGTGGTCATCGGCCGTTCAACTACTGTGACATCGGCTGAGAATGATACCGCCTATGAATTGCCCATGTCCGTACTGGTGGTGGATGCGAGCGGAAATGCCGTGCCCGGCGCAACGGTGTCATTGAGCGTCTGGCCCTTGGACTATGCTCAGGGCGTATGGGTCGATCCGGGTATTGGCCCATGTGTGCCGCAGCGGCAGGCGGTTTATGGAAATGAAGACGAAAACCGGAATCTTATTCTGGACATGGGCGAGGACCAAAATGGCGACGGCAAGTTGACCCCTGCCAATTCTTCTGCAGGAAGCTTGAGCCAGGTAGGACAGACCGGTGCAAACGGCGTAGCAAATTTCACATTGACTTATCTCAAATCATCATCCGCATGGATTCGCGCCGAGGTTTCGGCCAGCACGCTGGTGCTGGGGACGGAAACCAAAGGTAAATCCACCTTCTGGCTGCCCTACCTGATCGATTACGATGCCCAAGATTGCATCCTTCCGGATTCGCCCTATAACGAAGAAAAACCCGTTAAATATATCACTGTATCGGCTACACCCGACAAGCTCCTGCCGGACGGCGAAAGCGAAAGCATTATACGGGCCGCCGTATTTGATAAAAATGATGATCCGGTTGAAAATGATACCCGTATCACCTTTGGCATCACAGGTGGTACGGCACAGGGCGGATTGCCCTATGCCAGCTCCGCTACCGCCTACACGGTCAATGGTGTCGCCACTGCCACATACCGGGCGGGCGAAACTGTGGGTATCGTTGAGATTACAGCCCAGGCGGACAATGGGGAAAAGGGCAGTGTTGAAATCACACTGAGCGAAGGGGGTATTTCCCTTACCGCCAACCCCGACAAACTGCTTTCCGACGGGAACAGCGAAAGCATTATTAGCGCGAGGGTGGTCGATGCCGAGGGGGTGACGGTAGGGGACTATACCCGGGTCAATTTTTTGATTTCCAAGGGATCCGGCGGGTTGCCATACGGCAGCAGCAATTACGATTACACCACAGGCGGCACTGCAACCGTCACCTATCGGTCGAGTGACACCCCTGGCACGGTTGAAATAACCGCTTCAACGTCCACCGGCGCGTCTCAGGTGGTTGAACTGACCCTGTCCGACGGCGCCCTTACCCTTTCGTCCGTTTCCAACAATCTTATTGCCAACGGTGAAAGCGAAACCGAAGTAACAGCGAGGGTAACCAATATCGATGGCAAGCCGGTGGCGGACGACATGCGTGTCAATTTTACCGTTTCCCAGGGCGGCGGTGGACTGCCATACCGGTCAACGGATTACGGCTACACGGTAGGTGGTGCCGCGACAACAACCTACCGTTCGGGAGAAACCCCCGGCACCGCTGTTATCTTCGCCTCAACCTCGGCCGGTGCTTCCGACAGCCTGGATATTACTTTGTCGGCGGTCACGATTTCCTTGACCGCCCTACCTGGAACCCTTCCCGCGGACGGCCAGAGCGAAAGCATCATCACAGCAACAGTGACCGACGGTAAAGGGGATCTGGTTCCAGACCAGGAACGCATCACCTTTGTGATTGTTGAAGGCGGCGGCGGGCTGCCATATGCCAGCTCCCGCGTTGCCTACACAGTGGGTGGCGTGGCAACCGCAACTTACCGGACTTCTACGGTACCGGGTACCGTCAAGCTGACGGTTTCCGGGAGCGGCAATGCCCGTACATCCTTGGAAATTGCGGTTACCGGGGCCAATCTGACGGGCAGTATTTCCGTGACGGCAAACCCGGAAACATTAGAGATCGGCGGAAAATCAACGGTTACGGCCATCCTGAAGGACAAAAATGAACTTCCCATGGCGGTAAAAGATGTCCTTTTCACAACGACCCTTGGTACATTTGAGGAAAGCGGAACCGATACTCACACCGCCCAGACAGGCGCCAATGGCGCGGCCACGGTGAAACTGGTTGCCGGGGCCGAAACAGGTGTTGCGGTGGTCTATGTGCGGTATGACTCGGAAAATATCTCTGGTGGCACCACTGTGCCCATTCGCCCCACCGCCGCAAATGCGGTATGCGGCGCCGTGGTCCTGACAGCGGATCTAAACAGCATTCCGGCAGACGGAAAAAGCACTGCCGCCGTCACCGCTGTCCTCACCGACACCAATGGAAAACCGGTGCCGCAGGGGACACAGATTATTTTTAATACCACCCTGGGCACGTTTTCAGATGGTTGGCAGACAAGAAATCTCACCACGCCCGATGCCTCCGGTATTCTGACGGTTCATTTAACATCCGGAGCGGAGATGGGGACTGCCACGGTCTACGTCACCTCGGGTAAGGTATCGGGGTCCGTTTCAATCCTGTTTGCGGAAGTGGGCAGCGGTTCCATCGTGGTTAATGCCGACCCCTCCACAGGCGCTGTTGGAACAGGGGAGTTCACATCCCGCATTTCCGCCATCCTCAAGGACTGGGAAGGAAATCCACCGCTCCAGGGAACCAATGTAGTTTTCACCACGACCCTGGGCCGCTTCCAAAGCACCGGTACCCAGACACAGGAAATCAACACACCCGATGACAGCGGTACCGTGGCCGTCGATCTGATTTCCGGCACCACCGCCGGAACCGCCACAGTGATCGGTGAATACGGGGATACGTCCGATCCCGTCACGTTGACCTTAACCGGCGAAAACGCGCCGGGTCCCATGACGCTTGGGGCGACCCCCACCAGCGTTCCCGCGGACGGAACCACCCAGGCAACCGTCACCGCCAGCTTGAAAGGGCTTGATGGAAATCCGGTTGATGCGGGAACACAAGTCAAGTTTACCACCACTTTCGGAACATTTGCCACAGGCGATACAACCTATACCACCACAACCGCGGGGACTTCGGGTGTGGCCACCGCTTACCTGGTGGCAGCGGCTACCCCGGGCACGGCCACCGTTTACGCGGTATCAGACAGTCGGTCTCAGGCTGTGGCCGTTGTATTTTCCGACACCGGAAGCGGGTCCGTCACCGTCACCGGAAATCCAGCAAGCATCGCCACGCACGGCGATATTTCCACCATCACGACTGTGGCACGAAAGTTTGACGGTGCACCGGTCCCCAAAGGGACTGTGATAGCGTTTTTAACCACCTTGGGGACACTTGATGCCGACACCGAAACTACCCCGGACGACAGCGGAACGGCCTCTGTTCTGCTCACCTCCGGTACGGATGCCGGTATGGCGGTTGTGGTCACCCAGATGGAAAATGTCTCCATGGGAACAACGGTGGGGTTTGCCGGCAGCGATCCCGGGAGCATGACATTAAGCGCGAATCCTAAAAATATTGCCGCCGACGGCGTCAGCTCCACATTCATTACCGCTGTCATTAAGGATATTTACGGACTGCCGGTGGTCAAGGGTACAACGGTCAAGTTTATCACCACCCTGGGAACGTTTGTAAACGGCAGCACCACCTACACCGTTAACACGACTGACGATACCGGAGAGGTCAGCGTTTCTTTACACTGTGGTATAACGGTGGGTTTCGCCACGGTCGTTTGCACTTCCGGCAATGTATCGGAAACCGTCACGGTGCCCTTTACCATTTCCGATTGGTTGGGATCCATAACACTTGCGGCCGATCCGGGAACCATTGAAGCCGATAATATGAACACATCGGCCATTACGGCCACCGTAACTGATCACGCGGGCGAGCCCGCCCCACAGGGGACGGTTGTCACCTTTACCACCACAATCGGTACTTTCAGTAATGAAAAGGATACGATCACCAAAACCATCGGAAATACCTCTGGAACGATCATCGCTTCCCTGAAATCAAATCTGGCCGGCACCGCGAAAATACTGGGCAGTGTTACACTGAGAGCCAATACCATTTCAAATACGACCACGGTTAACATTACAGGCGGGGCCGATCCCGCATCGCTGTCCCTGGGCACCTCGCAGACCAGCGTGAAGTCGGACAACTCGGATTCAGCCACCATCACGGCTACGGTTCTGGACATCAATAATGCGGCACTGGAGGATGTGACCGTATCGTTCAGCTCCAGCGACGGGCAGATCAGTG
>Ga0222627_1000685_pt1 | contig 12909 bp, 13 predicted proteins | sample AntAcemetageno93_FD_179859 | JGI IMG/M metagenome (GOLD analysis project Ga0222627, IMG submission 179859) | Saline water microbial communities from Ace Lake, Antarctica - #93 | ecosystem: Environmental > Aquatic > Non-marine Saline and Alkaline > Saline | place: Antarctica: Ace Lake | collected... | reverse complement strand
CATTGGAGTAAAAAAATGTTTTTGCATCTTACAGAGGCCAAATACATCGAAGACTACAAGGTAGAAGTCTCTTTTGATAATGGCCGGAAAGGTATAGCCGACTTATCAGATACACCGCATGGTCCGGTATTTGAACCATTGAAAAATAAATCCTTCTTTGCGCAGATAAAAGTCGATCCGGAGTTGAAGACGATTGTATGGCCCAATGGGGCAGACCTGGCCCCGGAATATATTTTCTTCAGGGCCTTCAAAGAGGGACAATGGTCAGAAGTCGGAAGTCGGAGGTCAGAGGTCAGGAAAAGATAATGGGATGGATGATCTATTTTCGTCATTCCCGCGAACGCGGGAATCCAGGGATCCCGTCTCTATCAAGACTGGACTCCCGCGTTCGCGGGAGTGACGGCCTTGGAGACTTTTTGCAGGTTTTTCGAAGGTTTATGCAACGTTAGGGTAAACATAGAGGGATATTATCTGAAAATGGAAGACAACAGAAAATATCTTCCGGAAATAATACGAAATATCAGGCAGATAAATCCGCACAAGATAATTTTGTTCGGCTCTTATGCCAGCGGAGTTTTCTCAGAAGACAGCGATCTGGATCTGGTCGTGATATTGGATTCTCCGGAAATAGCAAAAAATTATGATGAAAAAATGAGGAACAAACTGCTGGTCCGCAGAAATATTTATGCATTGAGCAAGAGAGTGCCTGTCGATCTGGTGGTATATACAAAAGGGGAATACGATATTATTTCTGAAAGCGGGAGTTCATTTTACAATGAAATAAAAAAATTGGGAAAAGTGCTGTATGAAAAGACAGACTGAACACTGGCTCGACAAAGCCGAGGAGGATCTGATTCTTGTAGAAGAAATTATAGATAATGAGTATCTGACCAATATGGTAGCCTTTCATTCCCAGCAGGCGATAGAAAAAAGCATCAAAGCAGTACTGGAAGAGAAAGAGAATCATGTACCGAGAATCCATAATATTATAACCTTGAAAGGAAAAATTGAAAACTATATTGAACTGGCTGTCGACCAGGAAATATTCGATCAGATAAACGAACTTTATATTGATTCCCGATATCCGACGGACCTGGGGCTGCTTCCGGACGGCAAACCATCAAAAGAGATTGCCGAAAAGTTTTTCGGCATAGCAACCGAAATTCATAAAAATATCAGAGGGTATTTGTCAGAATAGATCCCCTCTGCACATCAAGGGGAAGGGTGGAAGCGCAAGGCTCTCGACGAGCAATCCCGCTTTCAGCGGGACAACCCGCATCCCCGCTGAAGACGGGATTTCTCTCCGAGGCGCGGAGAACGCAGAGTTTATTCTCTGATTTGTTTTCCTTTGAGGGGAAGGAAAACAAATAACGACATGCCGACCCCGAAATAGAATGTTGTTCACAAGTGTGTTCTTGTATGCACTATAACTATCAGTGCCATCACGCAGTAAAATATTTTCTCTTTGCGAACTTTGCGTCTCGAGTGAAACGGGCGGTGAATTGGCAGAGAAAGAGGTAGAAAAATGAAAAAAAGCCGACATGTCCGAGCCATCATAATAAGCGCCATCTCCATTTCCCTTTTTGCCCTTCTCGTGTCGTGCGGAGGTGGGGGTGATTCGGGAAGCGCTGCAGGCGAAAGCGGTTCAATCACCTTGACGGTCGTTCCTACTACTAAAGAAATCCTGGCGGACGGCAGCAGTTCTGCCACTATTACGGCTACAGTAAAGGACAGCGCCGGTAACCCGGTCCGTAATTTCACTGACGTGAACTTTTCTACAACCCTCGGCCATTTTAGAAACGGCAGCTCCTCATATACGGTCCAGACCCAGCCTCCTATTGTAGACGGCAAGATAGACCCCAAGGCTGATCCCACCGGCATTGTAGTGGTTTCCCTGACCTCAGGCACCTCACCCGGGACAGCTAATGTAACGGTCTCGTCCAACAGCGTCACCAATTTGGTGAGAATTACATTCACCCACGCCGGCAATACAGGGGTGCCGGTTGGAGAGGCATTCAGCCTGTCTGCAGCATATCTCAACATATCAGGGCTATGGGTCGTCTCGCTCGAAGACAAGATCACTGCCAGTGTCGGCGACGTCTATGGCAACGCAGTAAAGGACAGCACCCTTATTGCATTCAAAACCTACAATACAGGGGGTATTTTCGGGACCGATACCGTTCCGACTTCAAAGGGGATTGCCGAGAGCAATCTTTATTCCGCAGTTTCTCCCACACCGCTCCAGGGTTTTGTCTCGCTGACTGCCGAGACAACCGGAGGTTCCACCACACGCGTGACCGCCATCGAAGTGGCGCCGTCTCCTGATTATCATATAATGTATGCCGGCACCAATGGCGGTGGCGTTTATAAATCAACTGATTACGGTGCCACATGGTTGACCGTAAGCCGTTCTACGGAAAACCCGAAACAGGGCCAGAACCTTATATACCCTTATATAAGAGGTCACAGCACCATATCGGTGGACCCGGACAACCATAACTCTGTTTATGTTGGTACGGGCTATCTTGGAAAGGGGAATGTCTACCATTCCTTGGACGGTGGCATGAACTGGAACAGCAATAACGTGGAGCAGTGGAACGGGCTTTATAATACCACTGCCGCGGTCCTGTCTGTTTTATGCGACGGCAGCACCTCATCCTCCTATGTCTGGATAGGGACCGAAGGCCTGGGGCCGCTCTATGCCACGGACGGGAAGACCTTTCAACCTTCGGGCAGCTACGCTTCAACGCCCGTGGCAGGTTCGGGAAATACGGGAAACGGGACCATGTCCCAGCCCGTTGTGTCTTACTCAAGCATATCGGAAACCTGGACCGCTACCTATGTGGAGACGGCAGGGACCGCCACCACTCCAGCGGCGGCCTCCGGAAACACCGGAAATGGAACCATATCGTCCATTACAACAAGCACAACCACAAAGACCGAGGACTGGACGGTGACCTATGCCGCAACAGCCGGCACGGTCACCCCGGGGTCCCGGAATGTGGGTGATGGCACCGTAAGCAGCATTGTCCTGACCAAACCCAACGCCGCATCAGAGGAATGGACGCTGACCGCCATTGGCGGGGCCGCTGTGGTCGGGACGGTGACGTCGTATCCGCAGAAGGTGAGCGGAGACTGTCTATCCTTAGGCACCGTGACGGGAATTGAGGTGAGCGGGACCATAACAGCTGAGACGTTTACCCTCACAAACTTAGCAGCAGAAACGCTGTTCAGTGTCGCAAGCGATGTGAGGGGTACTATCGGAACCGCCACAACCGGCACCGAATTTTCCGCAGCGGGAGTTAAATTTACGATCAGCGCAGCTGAATATGTCGAAGGTGAGACTTTTATCTTCTTTTCGGGTTCCGTGACTGATATCGCGGTCACAGAAATCACGGCAACTGAAGTCTTCACCCTTACCTGCAACAAGGGAGGAACCGGAACAACGGCAACCTTTGATGTGGTGAGCGACAAAAGAGGCTCATTAGGGACTGCCACGGCCGGGACGGAATTTTCAGCATCAGGTGTCACGCTCACCATCAGTGCAGCGGGGAGTGCCGCAAATGAAGAATACTCCATCGGAGATTATTTCACCTTTACGGCCACGCTCACGGCAGGGGCCACCTTCAGCGTGGTCAGCGATGAGGGGGGGGCATACCCCAACGCCACGGTGGGCACCGCCTACTCCCAGAACGGGCTTGCCTTCCTCATCAACGCGGGGGGCACCCCATTTGTCGACGGCGACATTTTTCAGTTTACAACCACGGCAGCCTGGCAGGTCACTGGAATGGTCTCCGGTGTCCAGACCGACGCAACCACTGGCACCGCCTATACCTCGGCCGGAGGTGAGGTGGGATTTACGATCTCCGCCGGCACGACAGCGTTTGTGAGCGGTGATAAATTCACCTTCAGCACCACTGCAGGGTCCACATCCTGGACAGTAGAGGGTACGGAATCGGGCACCCAGACAAACAGGGCATATAACGGCCAGGGGTATTATTCTGACGAGGACGAGATCTATTTTCTCATCACCGAGGGGAGCACGGCCTTTGCAGACGGCGACACCTTCACCTTTACGGTAACGGCCAGCGAGCTGACCCACGGCTGGACCGTATGGGACATAGTGAAGGTCCCCGACACCCACGGGGATGAGGCCAAACTCTACGCTGGGACCGCCACCGGCGTGTACAAGACCGAAAACGGCGCCCAGACCTGGAGCTCACTGATTTCGTTCACCGGAGACTATGTCATTGCCCTGGCCCTTTACCCCACGGCAACGGGGGAAGACAGCGACATCATATACGCTGGCACACAGAACGGAGGTGTGTGGGTCAGCGCAAACAGCGGTTCCACCTGGACCCAGTATATAACCGGTATGGACGAGGGGAAGGGCGCTACCATCAAGGACCTGGTAGTAGACCCAGCTAATCACCGGCTGTACGCCATTGTCTATACGGGGCCTGCCGATAAGGCCACCGGGAATCTCTATGTTCACACATTGAATTCCAACGGCACCATGGCATCGGGACAATGGAGCAAGGCGAACACAGGTTTGAGCGGGACAGCTCTCTATGCTCTGGCAGCAAACATACCTTCCAGCCCGACAGCGCTATTCGTGGGGGGGGAGGGAATTAACCTCTACAAGGCCACAAGCGGTCTGGACACCGGAAGTCCTTCCTGGGCTGCGAGCAAGAGCGGGCTCAGCAATCTGATCATGGCCAGGATGCCGATCCTCTTTTCAGGCCAGTGCGCCATGACAGTGAGTCGGGCCCAGAGCGGCAGTACGGTCTCTTTCACTGTATACATTGAGGACGTAAACGGAAATCCGCCCATCACTGGGTCAACATTCACGGCCACACACACGCCCGAAACCGGAACGGTAGTTGTCCTCAAAAGCATTACATACGCTGATACGTACACTGCTTACGGAACTTTCAGGGATCCTGCGGATTCGTCAACCAAATTGCCATACACCTTTTCAGCAACTGTTAGCTCAGGAGACAAGATCGAACTCGTGTTTACCCCTGTCAACACACCGTCCACCGCACCTGGCAGTTCCGGCAGTACGCAGACATCGACATATACCTATTAAAAGCCGTGTCGAATAGGGGGACGTTGGTTCGTATTGCCCAAAAAGAAATCAGCCACTAATGTCACGAATTTGCACGAATAATAGCAGAACACAAAAACATTAGTGTCCATTCGTGTAATTCGTGGCAAAAAGACTCTGAGGGAATAGGGGACGCTTTGGATTGTTGCCCCGGTTAAATACGATGCGCTGTCCTTCGGTCCCAGTTAAACAGGAAAAGAAGGTTTAACGGGATAAAAATTGAACGGGGTAAAATTGTCGATTGATAATTGATGATTGAAAAAACCTGAGCCCTTGAACCTTTGAACATTATGGGGAAAGAAAAAAAACTTGAATTCGAATCCTACGAAGATGCCGCCAGGTGGTTTGAAGAAAGCGACATGACAGATTACAGTGAACAGTTGGTTCCCGTTGAACTTACATTCGATCTGCGAAAAAGAAGGGACCTCTTTGAACTGGATCGTGAGCTCGCAAAGACAGTTCGCATTCTGGCAAAAAAGCGAAATATATCCGCCCGGCACCTGGTCAATGAACTCCTGAGGGAAAACATAGAAGGGCTCCAATAGCCCGAACCCTGCATACCTCAAAGCGGGAATAGGGGACGCTTTGGATTGATGATTGTTGATTGATGATTGTCGATTGAAAAAACCTGAACCCTGGAAACCTTTGAACATTAGTGATCATTTGTGTAATTCGTGGCCAAAATGAACCCTGAATATGGAATAGGGGATGTTGTTTCGAAATTCACTTATTGGCGGCAACGTCGGGTAGTGGCTGGCTCGGCAGGAGTTGTAAGCGCGATTCAACCTCAATAAATCTCTCACAGAGCCCGCAGAGAACACAGAGAAAAAAGATATCAGCCACTAATGTCACGAATTTGCACGAATAATAGCAGAGCATAAGAACATTAGTGTCCATTCGTGTAATTCGTGGCAAAAAAACTCTGTGAACTCTGTGAGAGAATAGACGAGTTTGGATGGCGTTAATGAAATATTTGGACTAAGTCATGAGAAAATCAATAAAGCCTTTTACAGAATTTGTAGTGTGTATTGATAATGCAGATTATCCTGTCGCCTTAGAACTCCATAAAATTTATCGTGCAATTCCAGATGAAGAAGCTAAATTGGATGGAGATATGCAAGTTATTGACGAGAGTGGGGAAGATTATTTATACCCTGCTTCCTATTTTGCTCCCATTCAAGTTCCGCAAATCGTGGAAGAGTCGATGCTGAGAGCGTCTTAATTTGCCATTAAATCTCTCACAGAGCCCGCAGAGAACACAGAGAAAAAAGATATCAGCCACTAATGTCACGAATTTGCACGAATAATAGCAGAACACAAAAACATTAGTGCCCATTCGTGTAATTCGTGGCAAAAAGACTCCGTTGGGAATAGGGGATGCTTTGGATTGTTGATTGATAATTGATGATTGAAAAAACCTGAACCCTGGAAACCTTTGAACATTATGGGGAAAGAAAAAGAACTTGAATTCGAATCCTACGAAGATGTCGCCAGGTGGTTTGAAGAAAGCGATATGGCCAATTACAGTAAACGATTGGTTCCCGTTGAATTTACATTCGATCTGAGAAAAAAAGGGACCTCTTTGAGCTGGACCGTGAGATTGCAAGGACCGTTCGCATTCTGGCAAAAAAGCGAAATGTCTCCACCCAAGATCTGGTCAATGAACTCCTGAAGGAAACCATAGAAGGGCTTCAATAGCCTGAATAAGGCGAATAATGTTGCTTGTATTGGCGACAATCTCTGGAAATTAAATCTCTCACCCCAGTACCATTTCCCGAAGCTACGGGGCAGGTAGGGTCCACGGAGTACACAGAGGAAAGCAATAAATTCCGCGTGTATGGGTTTCTGCGAAAGAAAGAACGTGAGGGAAAGATAGGAGAAACCAATTGAAATTCAGCGAGTTGGTTAAGCTGCTCGAAGGGGATGATTTTAGGATTGTCAAATAAAAGGGATCGATAAGATATTATGGGAAAACTGGATGGAACAGGTTGATTCGGGTTGACTATCATGGAGCAAAAGAAGTTCCAACCGGCACCTGTCATTCTATTTTGAAGGCTGCTGGAATTAAATGATTTTTGGGAGATAATCATGATTGAAATTCCATATTCTCTGATTATTGAAGCGACCGAAGAACCGGATTATTTTGGCTTTTATTCACCTGATCTTGAAGGTTTTTCAGGCATAGGTCATTCTGTTGAGGACTGCCTCTATAAAGCCAAGTGGGGGATGAAAGAACATATCGATCTATTGTCGAAACAAAAACTTCCTATCCCTATCAAAAACCCTGATCCAAAGATCATCGTTGAAAATGAAAGGGAGCGGGCCGTTGCCTGAAGAGGAAGGCCAAATGACAAAGAAGACCAATTTTCCACCGGGCTGGGATGAACTTCGCGTGAAACGAGTATTTGAGCATTATGAAGCCCAGTCTCAAGATGAAGCTTTGGCCGAAGATGAAGCAGCTTATGAAGATCCCAATCAGACGTTCATGGAGGTTCCCAATGAACTGGTGGCAACCGTTCGTGAGCTTATAGCGAAGAAGACGGGTTTAATATCCAATGCGATAGAATAGGGGCGTTGTTTCGTATTTAGCTTATTTACCGCAACTCCCGGTAATCGCTCGGCAGAAGTTCGCCAAAAAGATATCAGCCACTAATGTCACGAATTTGCACAAATAATAGCAGAGCATAAAAACATTAGTGTCCATTCGTGTAATTCGTGGCAAAAATGAACCCTGTGAACTCTGTGAGCTCTGTGAAAGAAAGAATACCTCTGCGCACTCTGCGTCTTGAGCGGAGCGGGCGGTCAAAAATATGAACATCGAATGGCACCCACGAAAGTCAACAAAAGGAGAACGAGAACTCTATGAAGAAGGCTAAAGGATTTGAGAAAGACGAGTTACGGGCAGAATACAAATATTCTGATTTTCCCGCAGGTCTTGTACGGGGAAAATATGCAGAACGTATGCGAGAATCATCGAATATTGTCGTGCTTAGACCAGAGGTTGCTAAGGTATTTCCGAATGAAGACGCAGTGAACAATGCCCTTCTTTCGCTTATCGAGCTTGCAAAAAAGAGTACTCGCCTGACAAAGCGTTCCTCCGGATCACCCGAAAAGCGGGTTTCCCGGTGATTTTGCAATCTCTCACAGAGCCCGCAGAGAACACAGAGAAAAGCAAAAACACTCCGTAAATCGCAGGTTTAGGAGTTCGCCAAAAAGATATCAGCCACTAATGTCACGAATTTGCACAAATAATAGAGCATAAGAACATTAGTGTCAATTCGTGTAATTGGTGGCAAAAAAACTCCGTTAGCTCTGCCTGCCCCGTAGCTTCGGGAAATGGTACTGGGGTGAGAGATAGAGTATGTGGGAGACATGGGTTTGAGACAGGTGGCACATGCTAAAAGATGAGATCCTGAAATATTTACATCTGCTTAGCGAAAAGCTTCAGCAACGAAATGCAAAGGGTGAAATCTGTTTGTATGGCGGTGCTGTTATGTGTCTTGTTTATGATGCAAGACCCAGCACAAAAGACGTTGATGCCATTTTTCAACCGGCTGACATTATAAGAGAGGCGGCCAAAGAGATTGCGACGGAATATGAGCTGGCAAGTGATTGGTTGAATGATGGCGTTAAGGGATTTCTCGTTGAGCATTCCAGGAAGGTATTCCTTAACTTGCCCCATTTAGTCGTTATGGTTGCTGACCCGGAATATATATTGGCGATGAAATCTCTTTCAGCAAGAATTGATGCAACAGATGGTACGGATATTGTGTTTCTAATCAAAGCGCTGAAGATCACAGCCATTGAAGAGGTGTTTAAAATAATAGAAAAATATTATCCACGTCGAATAATTAAGCCGGCGACTCAGTTCTTTTTAGAGGAAGTGTTCAGTGAAAGAGCGGACCGTTCAGGAAGTTAAAACGGCTATATTGGAATACGGACAAGACTGGCGAATACCATTTATGGAATTTGTTGATGATTTTCGCCGTACGCGGAATCATCATCTGATAGAGAAGCCTTTTTCCTTAAATGACGAGAATGTCGATTCGCTGTTGGCTTCAACTGTAGAATATTTGTGCGATGAACTGGGAGTTGAAACACCGGATTGGGTCTGGGAAGTTCCTTCTTGCAAAGAGCCCTGGTTTGTTTCCGCGTACGAAAATTTAAAAGCAATATCTATAGCGGAAAGTCCCGTGTTCTTTCGTAGAAGGAAAATCTTTGTATTGGAGAATTTTCTTTCGCGGGTATAGATAAGTTCCACGGAATTGATATCAGCCACTAATGTCACGAATTTGCACGAAAAATAGAGCATAAGAACATTAGTGTCCATTCGTGTAATTCGTGGCAAAAAAACTCTGTGAACTCTGCGAGAGAATAAGGGGCTTTATTTGGTATTTATCCCGTTAATCCTGTCAAAAGCCAGTGCATTAGGAGTGCTTTAATGTTGAGAACCTCGACCCCAAAACATACATTCCTTTCCCTATGCGCCTCATTGCTGCTCTTTTCCTTTCTCTGCTTTCCGATAGCCGGTGCAGAAGAGAAGACACCCCCCTATCCCCCTGAAGGGTCCAGGGAAACAAAAGAGGTCGCCCCTAACCCGGATGCCGCGGAACTGGAAGAGGATTTCCCCGACATGGATGTTAAGATGCTTCGGACAGAGGAATACGTCGTTAAGGAGGGGGACTGGATTGCCAAAATCCTGAAGGAAAAAGGGGCACTGAGTGATCATACCCTGCCGGAACTCCTTGAAATTTTGAGGAAACTGAACGCGTCTCTCCACAACGTAAACCTGATACGACCCGGTGAAAAGATTGTTATCTTAGTCAAAATTCTCCCCTCAGAAGAAGGAGAAAAAACAGCTATGCCGGGCAAACGGTCCGCGTCTGCCCCTCTCAAACAACTGAAATCCGAGGTCTACAAGGTCAAACGGGGCGACATCCTGAGCCGGGTGGTTATGTCCCGGTACGACCTTTCATCAAAGAAGTTTATCACTGAATACATAGGTCTCTTCAAAAAATGTAACCCTTCCGTGGAGAATCCGGACCATATATTGTACGGGAAGGTGATAAGACTCCCTCTCTATCCACCCCAATTTGATGAAACCCCGGATGGAAATCATGCATTGCCTGATCTGGATAAATCCCCCCGCAAGGTAGCCATCTCCCCCCCTAAGAGCATACCCTTGCAGGTAAAAACGCCACCTGCAGAGACAAGGGCGCAGGTCAAGGCCCGGCCAAAACCCCGGAAACCTTATGTGCCTCCCCCATCGACAAAACCGGAGCATGACCCTGCATCGGTATGGAACGGGCAAGAAGTGACTCTCCTTGCTGCCGAGGACCTTGGCAGCATAATTTCCCAAATGGGCGAAGAGTGGACTCAATCGGGAGAGCACTTCATTCCCCTGAAATCGAGCGGTCATATCAACCTCAAGGCAGAATCCTACCCCATTATCCGCCTTAACAAGGGGATGACCGTGATAGTGGATTTACACAGCGCCCTCTCAAACAAAATGGCTAAAGTCATAGAATCCAGTTGGGCAAGTTACAGGGTTGTTTGTCTTTCTACGAAGGACGATTTACGTTCAGCGCTCGATAAGATCCTGAGGGCTTTTAAATACCCTAAGATATTCAAAAAGGGTCAGCCCGTCAAATTAGGGGGGGATATCCCTGTTAGCATCACCGGGGACTGGATCGTGACCCCTCCCAAAACTGCTCCGGGTAAAGATCCCGAATTTATTGTTATAAACCTGCTTCAGACCAGGTCCCATGGCACCCCTAACACCATAAAAGACTATCTTAAACCGCTTGGCGTAGAGATTATTGAATTTCCTCCGGCCGAGGAAAAGGAAGGTGATGTAGACAGAAAGTCGAGCCTGGAAAAGGCAGAAGACCCTGAGTCATTAATAAAGGCAGTGCTGAACTTGACTGGCCAGGATTTCTCCACACGGCTGAGGATTCCGGCTTACGCGTCTGCGAATAATGACTTCAGATTCACCATTGAGGCGGATTTCTATCTTAAGATCAGGGGAAAAACCTACATAATTGATTTGGCCGGATTAGACCCGGAAGTTATTGCCCTTTTGAAAGATGACGGGATCTCCGTTCTCTCTCTGACAAAAGAGCATGAACCTTTGACTATGGTTTCTAAGACCCTCAAGTTTCTTAATGTGAAATTTGAGCCCGGCCCCCACTCATTTTCAACAAGTCCAGACGATACCCCAAGGAACGTGGAACTCACCCTGAAAGGGATATTGTTTTACGCTGACAACGGTGATTCTGTTTTTGTTACCCCGCTGAACCTCCCGTCTGAAATCGGCACGTTTCTTTCACAAAAAGGTTATAAGGTTCTGGTTGTTTCTTGATGCGGGTTGCGAGTTGCGAGTTGCGGGTCGAAGATCCCGTTTTTAAGCGGGGTTGCGAATAGGCTGTAGCTTTTCTTTGCGTCTTTGCGCCTTCGCCGGTGGCCCTGCTGCGAGAGACTTTTTTGGTTTCATCTGGATAATCTGGTAATCTGCGGATCGGTGCTGTCAGATGAAAAGATATCAAATACTCATTATAACCCTCCTGGTCCTTTTCTTCCTGGTCGCGGGCAATGCCTTCGCCGGAAAGGCCTATATCTGGCGGGACAGGGAGGGGAAGGTCCATTTTTCTGACCGGCCGCCAGTGTCAGAAGAGGTTGGAGGGGGGGTCGAGGAGAGAAAATTCAAGGAAGCCCCTCCCCTTGAAAAAAGCACCCCAATAGCAAGAAGCCCGATTGAACACGCGGTCCAGTGCACCTTCAGGCTTAAGAATAAAAAAGGCGGCGCCTCAGGGTTTTTCATCAACGATACCGGCCTCGCTGTTACGGCAAAGCATGTGGTACAAGGCGCTACATACAGTATGAAGGCCGAGATTCCCGGAGAGAAGGGGAAATACAGGGTCCGGATACTGAAAAAGAGTAAAAAACACGATCTTGCGCTGCTCCAGGTAGCGATTAAGAGATCTACTCCCTACCTTGAGATAAGGGACCCAAAGACCTTAGTGCCGGGTGAGGAGGTCTGGGCCGTAGGCAATCCCCTGTTAGCGTTCAAAGAAACCGTTACAAAGGGGATTTTCAGCCGCATATTTCTTGAATCAGACTGGAAAAAAGAGCTTAAAATGAAGAGGCCGCCTTATAAATTCAAGGGTGACTGGGTCCAGTTTTCTGCACCGATCATTGGGGGTAATAGCGGGGGGCCGCTGGTCGACAAGGAAGGTCATCTAATTGGTATTGTCAGCCTGGGTAATACACTCCATAAGGCAATCAACTTTGCAGTACCAAGCTCATACATCAAAAAAGAATTTGAAGCCTATCTTAAATAAGTCCCTCCGTAACATCTCAATAAGTCACTGTAAATCCTCTGCTGTGCCATTTTTCTGGATTCCCGCTTTCGCGGGAATGACAGACACTTGTTCTACTTTTTTATTCCCACGTGCCTATAACGTCATTCCCGCGTACGCGGGAATCTCCCGCTGCGGCGGGATTACCGCAACTTATTGAGAAGATACGTCCCCCCCTTTTCAATTTCAGCCAGAATCTGCTCTACCTCCTCCATACTCCCTGCACTCAAGTGTGACTCTAAATTCCCGTTGCCATAAGCGATAAAACAGACCCCGGCGGCCTTGGCTGTATCAAGATCGATGAGGGAATCGCCCACATAAACCGCCCTGTCAGGACCAATGTCAAAGAAATTGAGGATCTTGTGGACCGATTCCGGGTGGGGTTTTGGGTTCTCAACATCCAAGGAAGAGACGACAATATCAAAAAACCGGCTCAGGCCG
>Ga0222627_1000679_pt1 | contig 12990 bp, 14 predicted proteins | sample AntAcemetageno93_FD_179859 | JGI IMG/M metagenome (GOLD analysis project Ga0222627, IMG submission 179859) | Saline water microbial communities from Ace Lake, Antarctica - #93 | ecosystem: Environmental > Aquatic > Non-marine Saline and Alkaline > Saline | place: Antarctica: Ace Lake | collected... | reverse complement strand
GATGCCTCTTCTTGCTGTTCTTGTAACTTTAGGGCAGCCACCTTTTCTATTGAGTCTTGTCTTGCTTTTTCTAGTTCTTCTAGTTGTTTTTTTAATTCTATTCCTTGTTGTTCCAAAATCTTTTGAGCTTCTGCATTATCAATTGAGTCTCTTTTTGCTTGAGCTAATTCCTCCTGTTTCTTTTTTAGGAGCGCTTCTTGCTGTTTCAAAATTGAAGCCAAATCATCATCCAACTCAGCGTCATTATCTTCAATCTTGATGATAGGCGTTGTTTTTATGCTTTTAGCTTTTTTAGTTGTGTCTATCTCCTTTTTTTTCTCTTTTGATGATGCAGTATCGATTATGGATACTTCTCCATTTGAGATAAGTAATTTTTTACCAACGAAAAGTCTAGGATCATTTATCTTTAAGCCCATCTCTGTGAGTTTTTTCATGATAAACTTTGTTTTTGGGTAGTCGCCCATCTTTTCCCAAGATCCTGTCTCTCCCAGCATTTTTGCTATTTGAGTTGAAATCAAAACGCTTCCGTTGAATTTTTCTTCTCTAGAAACTCCTGAAAGAACAGTATCTTCTTTGAGCCCATCAAGTTGTGTTTTGGTTTTGTTCCAGAGTTTTTGATATTCAGCTTTTTGAATACTTTGTTTAGCACCGGCCATATACCCAGCGGGAATATCTTTATAAATAAATCGTCCCCATTCACTTTTGACAGCCGTTTTGTGTAGCAAGTTCATGTTTATAAAAACAAATCTTAATATTCTACCACAAATACACATAATGCGCAACCATCTTTATTCATCAAGATACTCTTTCTTGCTGAAGAAAATCCCTCTTGCAATATATTGTCGTATCACGATAATATCGACGATTTACTTGCTGAAATGATTCTCATTCTCACCTCTCGATTCTATCCAGAAATATCTGACCAACTAGAATCTTCTGCCAAAAAAGAACTGACTGAATCGGGTGTAGATTTTGAAATAACAGAAGTCCGTGGATGTGTAGAACTTCCTTTGGTCGCACAACATGTTATTCGAGAAAAAAAAGTAGACGCCGTCATTGCGCTTGGTGTGATTATTCAAGGAGAAACTGATCATTACAAATGGGTCTGTGAGAGCTGTGAACGAGGACTTACTCGTGTAGCACTTGATGAAGGTATTCCTGTTATTCATGGTATTCTTGCGTGTCCCAATCGAAAACTAGCTGAAGAACGAGCCAATCATGGAAAAGAATATGCCATCACAGCACTTAATATGATTGAACTTTTGAAAAAATAAATATTCCCCTCTCTGAAGTTCTCAAGGATTTTTTTGATGAATACAGAGAAAAAGAAAGTGAGAAATATTTTTGAGAGGAACTTATTGCCCTCGCAAAAAAGTTTACTATTGCAACGAAAACGCTTGAAAATCTGCACCAACTTACAAGGTGAAGGTTTAATGAAAAAGTCAACAAAAAACAAAATAAAAAAGGATTGACTTTGGATAAAAATTCACTCGCCACATTCCTCTAAAAAATCAACACCATTTTCCTTGACCCTACTAAATATTGTGGGCAGAATTCAAATCCAACACAATATGTTGTGTATGGGGTGATTTTAATAAAACGAGCAAAAGTACTCAAAAACACCACAATATTCCACTTTTCAAATGATTTTCAAAGTTCAAAAACGCACAGGAGAAATCGTAGATTTCAAGCCAGAAAAAATTCAAAAAGCTCTCTGGGCTGCCGCCCAAGCAATTGGAGGAACCAATGAAGAAATGTCCAAGGAAATCACCGAGAGAATTGTTAAATATATTGATACACAATATAAGGACAAAGTCCCAAGCGTAGAACAAGTGCAAGATTCTGTAGAAAAAGTTTTGATCGAAGAAGGACACGCTCAAACAGCAAAGTCTTATATCCTCTACCGAGAACGTCGTAGCCAAGTTCGTGGGGACAAGAGTGTTGTAGTAAATGTAGGAAACACTATTGGTGAATATTTGAACAAATTGGATTGGCGAGTAAATGCAAACTCAAACCAGGGATACAGTCTCGGAGGAATGGTGCTCAATACATCTGGAAAAGTGACCGCCAACTACTGGCTCAGCCACATCTACCCACGAGAATGCGGAGATGCACACCGAAACGGAGACTTCCACATCCACGATTTGGATATGTTTTCTGGATACTGTGCTGGATGGTCTCTTCGCGTTTTGCTTGAAGAAGGATTCAACGGAGTGCCAGACAAAACTGAGTCAAACCCGCCAAAACACCTCACCACGGCGGTAAGCCAAATGGTGAACTTCCTGGGAACATTGCAAAACGAATGGGCTGGAGCGCAAGCGTTCTCTAGTTTTGACACGTATATGGCACCGTTTGTAAAGAAATTCAAAGTAAAACTTGAAAAAGAAATTGATGAGTCCGGACACTTTTGTTTCAAATCTGACAAAGACAAAGAGGAGTACATTTACAAAACAACGTACAAACACGTATTGCAAAACATGCAGTCATTCGTGTTCAACCTAAATGTTCCATCACGTTGGGGAACACAAACTCCATTTACAAATGTGACACTCGATTGGGAATGTCCTGAAGATTTGAAAAAGAAACGATTGAAATTAGGAGGAAAAGCGTACGAGTACACATTCGAGGAATGTCAGCCAGAAATGGATATCGTAAACAAAGCCTTCATCGAAGTAATGACTGCGGGAGACGCAAAAGGACGTGTTTTTACCTTCCCTATTCCGACATACAACATTACAAAAGATTTCAAATGGGAAGATCCCAAAACTGAATCTCTTTTCGAGATGACGGCTAAATACGGAATGCCGTACTTCCAGAACTTCATTAATTCAGACCTCAATCCCAGCGACGTTCGATCAATGTGCTGCCGACTTCAGTTGGACATGAAAGAATTGCTCGCACGAGGAGGTGGACTCTTCGGTTCAGGAGAAATGACAGGATCAATCGGAGTGGTTACTGTTTCTCTCCCGCGAATTGGATATGAATACAAGGGCGACAAAGAAGCTTTTTTGAAACGAGTAGAACACCTGATGTTCTTGGCTCGAACATCATTGGAATTAAAACGAGTAGAGGTTCAGAAATGGATCGATCGCGGACTTTTCCCATACACAAAACGATATCTCGGAAAATTGGACAGCCACTTCTCTACTATTGGTTTGAACGGAATGAACGAAGCCATTCGGAATTTCACAGACGACAAACATAATATTGCCGATGAATGGGGTCAGGAATTTGCTGAAGATGTTCTTGATTTCATGCGAGACAAACTCGTGGAATTCCAAGAAGAAACTGGAAATCTCTACAACCTAGAGGCAACTCCTGCCGAAGGAACAACCTACCGATTTGCTCGTGAGGACAGGAAACGATTTCCAAAAATTCTTCAAGCCGGAACTCCTGAAACGCCATATTATTCCAACTCTTCACAGCTTCCTGTGGAATACACGGCTGATGCTTTTGAAGCGTTAAAATTACAAGACAAATTGCAAAAAAAATACACGGGAGGAACGGTTCTTCACTTGTATATGGGAGAAAGACTTTCTGACGCTGAAGCATGTAAACAATTGGTAAAGAAAGTTCTCACGCAATTCAAATTGCCATACATCACGATCACTCCGACATTCTCCATCTGTCCAAAACACGGATACATCGCTGGAGAGCACGACTATTGTCCCAAATGCGACGCCGAACTTGGCGTTGATATGGAAAAACACGGAGGAAAATCTGATCACGATACCCGAAAGAAATTCGATTCTCGTCGTCAGGAAACGATCCAAAAATCTTCCAAAACATGTGACAAAAAGTGTTCTCATGTGTCATAGGCAAAAAAAAATTTGCCCATCTTGTTCAAAAAAATTATACTTAATTTCCTAACCTTTTTCACCACTATGAGTGATTGCAAATGTACAGCTTCAGACCACAACTCTAACCGCACCAAATGCGAGATTTGGACTCGTGTGATGGGGTATCACCGTCCGGTGAGTCACTTCAACATTGGTAAAAAATCTGAGCACTACTCACGAGAACACTTCCAAGAATGCGTAAGTGCGAACTCTGCGTTTTGTGAGAAGTTTTAATTTTAAACTTTAGGATGTCTAAAAATGCACAGCGTTTTAAGAAAGATATCTTATTTAAAGCTATTAAATGGGGATTCGAACAAGAATCATTCACTCCAGAGCAAATATTTAATGCTCTTTCTTTAGATTGGGAAAAACGATCTTCAATAAACAATCCAAAAGAAAAACTGATTTACTCAAATCTCATAAGAGCAACGAGTCAAAAGAATCTTCATCCTGACAATAGTCCTGAATCAATATTTTACTTTCTTGGTAACCAGGGTGCACACAAGGTGGATGACAGTAGATTCTCCCTGACAACTGAAGCTAAGTTCAAATACATAGACTTTCTTGAATTAGAGCTTGCAAGAAAAAATTCTGAGTCTGCGCAAAAAAATGCACTTTCTGCTCAAAAACATGCACGAACCTCAATTTATATTGCAATTGGAGCATTAGTCGTTTCTGCCATTGGTTCGGTTGCAGCAGTTATAACAATATTTATAAAATGAACGGAATTCTATTGACCACAACCAGTTGTCCCAAATGCCCAGCGATGAAATCTTGGGTCGCGGATAATATTAAATTCGACGTACTTGTAGTTGATGAAAATCATCCTGAATTCACTGACTTATTGGGGAAATACGGCGTAACAACTGCACCGACGTTGATCTTGGAAGAAGATGGAAAGGAAGTCTTCCGTGGGAGTGAAGATTATGAAGTAGAAGAGTTTTTGAACACTTTATAAAATGTCTTTTTACAAACAATACCCTCAACCAGAAATGGAATTCGGAACCAAACTCGTACTTGCTGCGTGTCGCTTTGGAACACCCATTGTTTACATTGGAATACTGTGTTTTCTGTACTTCACAGATCAAGAAAATGCATTGGCTCCCAACTTCACATTGGGAGACATGGATGTTTCCCTCATTCAATTTATTGGAACGCTCTTTTTGATTGTTTATATTCTTACATTATTTGCTTTAGTACCCTTTTTGAAAAAGACTTTGCAAAAAATAGTATATTTGCGCACATATGGGAAAAAAAAGGATGCTATTTGTACCAGCGTAAAAAAAGGATCATTTGTTACCACACAAACACTCTATACCTTCTCCATTCATGGAGTAGAATGCGTTATAAAGGAGGATAACAACAGCAATGCTGTGAGCTGGCTCGGTACAGCAAATACAAAAGAAAATGATGTCGTTCCGATTATTTATAATCCCGAAAATCCAATCGATTGTATTCTTGATGAAGATAAATTTAAGAATAAATGAAAATCGGAGGGATCAACACCCTGACTCTTTTGGATTTTCCCGGGAAAGTCGGAGCCATTGTGTTTACCGCTGGGTGTAATTTTCAATGCGGATACTGTCATAACTCACAGTTTGTGAAAGCTGAGGAGATTGCAAAACTAAAAGGACACTTCATCCCTGAAGAGAAGTTTTTTAACTTCCTCGATACACGAAAAGGAATGCTCGATGGTGTAGTTGTCTCAGGAGGAGAACCAACTATTCATCCTGACTTGCCCGACTTTTTCCGAGAAATACGAAAACGAGGATTTTTGACGAAACTCGATACCAACGGAACGAATCCTGAAATGATTGAGAAGCTTTTGAAAGAGAAATTGCTCGACTATGTCGCGATGGATATCAAAATGCCATTAGATGATTATGAGTCTCTCTCTGGGTTAAAAGTAGATGCTAATTCTATGCGAAAGAGCGTGGAATTGATTAAAAAATCTAATATTGATTACGAATTTCGCACGACGGTAATTGATGAATTCCATGACATAAAAGTATTGAAGAAAATCTTCAAAGACATTGGTTATGTAAAAACGTTCACGATTCAAAACTTCCGACCAGAAAAAACACTCGATCCAAAATTTGGAGCATTTCATGCCTGCACAGAAGAAAAAATTGAAGGATTTAAAAAAATTGCAGAAAAACATGTGGACAAGTTGCAAACACATGTGTAATTTGCGCTCGATGAAAAAATTATTGATCCTTTCCGTTCTCGTTCTTATGCTTGCTGGATGCAGCACTCCTGAGAAAACTCCTGCTGAAGAAGCACAAGTTATTGCCGAAGGAGAAAATGTTGCTGCTGAGATTCAACAGCTTCAATTACAACTTGATAATGGCGAAGTTACTGAAAAATATGCTCAAGAACGCTTGAAACAGATTTTGAAAACTCGACAACAAGAAAATTCTGGAGACACTGAAGCTATTTTAGAAAAAATTGGAAAACAAGATCCTCGACTCGAAGAAGGTATTGCCGAAATGATTAAACGACGCCAAGAAAAAGGAGAACTTCAGTAGAACTTATTTCAACTCCGCGAAGATATCTTTCAGTTTTTTTGCAGACGCCTGCAATTGTGATTGCTCTTCTTTTGTAAGTGGTTTTTCAATAATTTCCTCTACTCCTTTAGCCCCAATTTTTGCGGGAACTCCAATAGCCATTCCTTCAATACCGTACTCTCCATTTAAAACAGCAGATACCGGAAACACTCGCCCCGCATCTAAGAGGACTGCCAATAAAATTTCAACTGTTGCAGCTCCTATACCAAAATAAGTAGCCCCTTTACCCTCTATAATTTCATATGCTGCCATGCGTACCTGTTTTTCTAATTTTTCACGATCTGCAGAAAAAATCTCATCTGCATTATCAACCGTTGACCACGCCACAAATTCAGAATCTCCATGCTCTCCCAAAACATACCCATGAATATTAGCAATATTTCTATCAAATCGTTCTGCTAGTCTCCATCGTAAACGTGATGTATCAAGCAATGTTCCAGTCCCTAAAACTTGCCCATCAGGAAGTCCAAAAATATCCGCCGCAATCTTCGTAAGAATATCTACTGGATTGGAAACCAAAATCACAACCGCTTCTTTCTTCACTTTTCCCAAATCCTTTTTAATTGATTTCAAAATCTCTACATTCCGTCCGAGTAAATCAATTCTTGTCTCTCCTGGGCTCTGTGCCGCTCCAGCTGTTATGACGAATATATCTGCCTCTCGTGTAGTTTTATTCTTCAAATTCCCACTAGAAACCCTCATATCAGGAGAAAAAAGCAATGTATCGCGCAAATCCAAAACCTGTCCTGTTTCGAATTCTTGATTCTGATCTATGAGGAACAACTCTGCAGGAATTTCTTTGTTTACTGCCGCGCTTGCTATATGAGCGCCTACATTTCCAGTTCCGATAATGGCAATTTTTTTCATTTTAACTGAGTGAAAAATTATCAGGAGCAATCAATACGACAAACTCCCCTCTTGTGTTTTCTGTAGTAAAATTTTGTAATGCTTCTGCAATGGTTCCACGAAAAATTTCTTCGTGCATTTTTGTTAATTCTCGCCCTACAACAATGATTCTGTCTTTTGATATCACTTTCTCTAGTTCTGTTAACAAACGAGGAAAACGATGTACTGATTCATAAAAAACTGTCGATAATGCTGCTCCAACCAAATTTTTTAAAATTGTTTGCCGTCCTTTTTTGTGCGGAAGGAATCCTAAAAATGTAAATTTGTCTGCCGGAACACCTGCCACCGATACCAGTGAAATCAATGCACTTGCTCCTGGAATTGGTGAAATTGTAAATCCATGTTTTATCGCTGAACGAACAGCACGAAACCCTGGATCAGAAATTCCCGGTGTTCCTGCATCAGAAACAACCGCTAGGTTTGCTCCATCCTTAAATCCCGCAAACATTGCTTCTATTTTTTCAGGACTCGTCTGCGCGTGACATGACTGAAGCGGTGTATGAATTTTATAGTGGTTGAAAAGAATTTTGGTATGACGCGTGTCCTCAGCAAGAACCAAGTCTGCGTTTTTCAAAACTTCGATCGCACGAAATGTAATATCGGAAAGATTCCCTATTGGGGTGGCAACAATCGAGAGTGTTTTCATTCTGAGGAGATTGTAAGGGAAACGGAAAAATTGTCATCTCAAAGTTTATATCACCCCCTAGTCTTTTGATCTCGTCTTTGTCCCCTCTTACATCAAGAGGGGATTTTTTTTAGTTTTTGTATCGCTTGAAAAATCTTTTCTAAGGCTTGGGGCATGTCATTGATTATTTCAGCATTCCAAAATCGAAGAACTTCAATATCTGCTGTATGTAAAAATTCTGTTCTAATCTTATCATATTCCTGTATATCAGTGTTTGCATGATGCTTTCCATCTAATTCAATAGCCAATTTTAATTTGGGCACATAAAAATCCAAAATATAGGGTCCTATACTATATTGACGGATAAATTTTGCTCCAAGTTTTGATTTTCGAATAACTTCCCATAATTTTCCTTCTGCAAGTGTCGCATTTTTTCGTAACAATCTTCTTCTCTCCAAAAGAACTTTGTCTTGTCTATTCCATTGTTTTTCCATAACAAAAATCTATACCAAAATCTTTCTTTTTCTAGGTAAATTATTAATCAAATATTAATTTCTGTATAAGCCCCTCTTGATGTAAGAGGGGCGCCCCGCAATGCGGGGCGGGTGATATTTGTACGTTCAAAAGAACTTCAAAATGACAAACGTCATTTTTGAATTATACTAAACTCGATGAAAATTCATATTTTACCACCAGCGGTAGCCGATCAAATTGCTGCTGGAGAAGTAGTAGAACGTCCAGCCAGCGTCGTCAAAGAAATGATTGAGAATGCTATCGACGCCAATGCAACACAGATTGATGTATTTATTAAAGATGGAGGGAAAAAATTAATTGAAGTACGAGACAATGGAACGGGAATGGATCCAGAAGATGCCGAAAAATGTGTACTTCGGCATGCCACGAGCAAGATATCAACGATTGACGATGTATTTGCAATACGATCATTTGGGTTTCGTGGAGAAGCTCTGTCTGCGATCTCCGCCATTTCTAACTTTGAGATAGTTACGAAACAGGAAAAAGATGATGCTGGAACATGCGTGAAAGTAGACGCTGGGAAATTGATCTCAAACTCTCCTTCTCCGGCAAATAATGGAACGATCTTTCGCGTGAAAAATTTATTCTTCCCGGTTCCCGCACGACTCGCCCATTTGAAAAATTCTGGAACAGAAATGGCTGCTATCCGTCGTGAATTTGAATCTTTTGCTCTTACTCATCCACATATCGGGTTCAAACTCTTCCGTGATGAAACAGTCGTTCTCGATTTCCCGATCGGGAAACAATTCGATCGTGTGACCAAAGTTCTAGGAGAAGATTCCAGTGCCTTGATACCTGTAGAAGGAAATCTTCCTGCAGCAAAAATTCATGGTTGGGTTCTTCAGCCAGGACGCTGTGGCACAAGTAAGAAGTCCCAACTTCTCTGGGTCAATGGACGACATATCGATGACCATAAGCTGGCTTGGGCGATTCGCGAGGCCTATCACCAGACAGCTGGAATTGAAAAACATTTGTATCCAAAGTTTGCTATATGGATTGAACTCGATCCCCTTCTCGTCGATGTAAATGTTCATCCACGAAAAACTGAGGTAAAATTCAGTGAACCGGGTGATATTTGGAGTGCTATAAAAAACACTGTCACTTCAGGATTACAACGATCTGAACGATCTTCTCTGAGTGCCGGAGGAACGGTCGCACAATTCACAGAAAGCCAAACGCCTCATCGAACTTCTTCATTTCGATCACCTTCCTTTTCAGGAGGACAAAAACGAAGCGCCGCAAATTTCTCTCGTGAACTATTCACACAACCAAAAAGTTTTAGTGACCTCCACGCCGAACGATCTGGAGCTATAGAAGAGGAACCCGCGCCAGTTGGAAAACTCCAACTCGTCGGACAAGTGGCGAAGAAATATATTCTTGCAGAAGCAGAGAATGGTCTCTGGGTGTTCGATCAACATGCACTTCATGAACGCCAACGATTTGAAATGTTTTGGAATGATCGAGAAACTCTTTTAAAAGAAAAACAGACACTTCTGGTTCCTCACACTCCACAACTAGATGAAGAACAGCGTGAGTTATTATTGAAAAAACGCGACCAATTAAACACGCTTGGATTTGAACTTGATGAAAATTTGAACGTGATCGCTATCCCCTCTCTTTTTACAGAAAAAGATCTTGATATGCTTCTCGCAGATCTTTCCGAATGGATAGGAGATGAGCAAATTGGCGAACATACCAGCGATAAGTTATTACGAAAAATACTAGAATACAAGGCCTGCCGAGGATCGGTTATGTTTGGTGATGCTCTGCAACCAGAAGAAATGCAAAAACTCTTAGACGATTTCCAAACCACTCAATGGAGAAATCTTTGCCCACACGGACGACCAAATCATGTCTTCTGGTCTTTTGAGGATTTGGATAAAGAGTTTCATAGATAATTGACAAAACACTAAATATAACGAAAATCCTGCAGTATTTAACCTTTTGCCGATGGACTCTATATCCTATCGGGATACACCTCTTCAAGTGGAATATTTCACAAGTGGTGATCCTATAACAGAAAAACATTTTCATATACTACAAAAGGCAGAACAAGAACTGGGATGTCCTGTTACTCTTTCTCTTGTATTAAATGTTTTAAAAGAAGATCGTCTTTTTAGTGTTTCTGAAAGTTTTGAATTAGCCAAAAAACTTGCCGACCACTTAAACATAACTCTTCCTATAATTCTTTGTTTAGATACAAAGGAAAAAGTTTCCCAACACTTGCGGACAGCGGATATTGTTATTCGTCGACAAGAAAATGATTTAAACAGTTCTTCTCCATATATTCAAAATATGGCACAAAATTACAATGTTTTAGACTTCCCTGAAAAAATTAAATGGATTTCTAATGAACATCCAGAAGAAAGTACTTCCGGAAGACTAAAAGCCCTCGTTTTTGTTTCTTTTCGACACCCTCAAGAAAATATCCGAAAAATTTGCCATGAAAAGGCTTTACAACTTACACCAGCCTTTATGATTACAGCAATTGAAAAGAAAATGAGAGAAAATCCGGATAAAACATTCTTTTTATCAACTAGCCCTGACCTACCAGAATATCTTGAGGATATAAAAAAGGTCGCCAATGCGACCCTTTAATATACTTGATAAAGTGAGAACTAAACCTCAACTCGAACGTAAGCAACAACGTTTGCTCCAAGGTATTCCCCTACTGTCTGCTCAGGATTTTTTACAAATGCCTGGCTTGTCAAAGCACGCTCTGCACAGAATTTTTTGATTTTACCAACGAGAATATTCTCAATGATGTTCTCTGGTTTTCCTGCTTCGAGCAATTCTGCTTTTGCAATCTCTTTTTCTTTTTCAATAAGTGCTGGATCAACCTCCTCTGGGGTTGCCACGAGTGGCGCCATCGCTGTCGCGTGCATTGCTGCATCACGTGCGTGCTCCTCATCACTTCCGTCCAATCCGATCATTGCCGCTACTTTTCGGTTTGAATGAACGTATCCAGAAACAACTGATCCTTCTGAAATAACCTCAACCTGTTCAAGAATAAGATTTTCTCCAATCTCCTGCATTTTGTCAGTTTTGATTGATTCGAAGTATGCTTTGGCTGCCTCTGCACCCTCTGCATTCGCTTTTGCTGCAATCTCTTCTACGAGAGCAACAAATCCTTCGTTTCGAGCCACGAAATCAGTCTCACACAAAAGTTTCACAATTGCTTTTCCTGAGATTGCGATTGCTCCTTCCGCTGTCGTTCGATCAGCTTTTGAAGCAGCTTTCATCTCTCCTCGTTTTCGAAGCAACTCGATTGCTGCCTCCATATCGCCATTTGCCTCTTCCAAAGCATTTTTACAAGCAAGCATCCCCACACTGGTTCGCTGGCGTAAAATTTTCACATCCGCTGCTGAAATAGCCATTTTTTTGAAAATTAAAAATCGGGGCGAGTGTACTCACCCCGATCTAAAAATCAAATTTTCTTAACCTCTTACCAAGTGAATTTTTTAGCAATTGTACTAAAGAATGGTAAATTTGTTTTCTTCCCTGCCGTAGCACTCATCATTCCAAAAATTGCTGTAGCTGTCCAAGCAACTTTTATTACGAGTGTTAAGTACATCAATGGTGCTGATTGCAACAGTGCCGCTAAATTAAATGTTATGGCTGCCGCAACAAAAAACATAAGAGTAACCGCAAGGGCTTGTTTTCCGTGATGCTGACATAACTCTGATTTTGGTTTTAATGCCAATGGAAGCGCACAAAAGAAACCAATATAACCAAGCATTGCAAGCATTTTTTCTCCTGCAGGAAGAGTCATATCTACTACTGGTGCTGCCGTTGGTGCGGAGATAGTAGCATCCGCTGATTCTTGTACTGCGAAGGCTGGCTCCACCATGGGTGCCTCTGAAGTTGGTGTTGTTTCTGACATGTTGGTGTTTATTTATAAACTACGCCAACGATTGTACCAAGTTTTCAAGTAAAAAGCGAATAGAGGTAATTGAGTCATCATTTCCTGGAATAGGAAATCCAATTCCATCAGGATTTGCGTTACTATCTACGACAGCAACAATAGGTACTCCTGCCACTTCAGCTTCTTCAACTGTAAGACGGTTTACCACTGCGTCAAGAACGATAACCACACTTGGTTTTTGTCGCATCTCTCCTACTCCGTGATATAAAATCTCCAATTTATCGAGTTCTTTTTTGTACTGAGAAACTTCTTTCTTCGTATATTTGTTAATCTCTCCTGTCTCGAACTGTGATTTCAAGTTCAAGTAGTGATCGATTCGTTTTCGGATTTCTTTAAAGTTTGTAAGCAAGCCTGGCATCCATTTCTGATCTACATAGTAATGATCAGTTTTCGCTACTAATTCCTGAAGCAATATTGCTGTTTGTGGTTTTGTTCCAACAAAAAGAACTTTCTTGTTCTGTAATTTTTGAGCTGTCAAAAACTTCTTTGCTTGATCAAGACGTTCTGCTGTCTGCTCAAGGTCAAAAACATGCACACCATTCTTTTGTCCGTGCAAAAAGTTTTTCATCTTTGGATTCCATCCAGATGTGCGTC
>Ga0222627_1000677_pt1 | contig 13091 bp, 10 predicted proteins | sample AntAcemetageno93_FD_179859 | JGI IMG/M metagenome (GOLD analysis project Ga0222627, IMG submission 179859) | Saline water microbial communities from Ace Lake, Antarctica - #93 | ecosystem: Environmental > Aquatic > Non-marine Saline and Alkaline > Saline | place: Antarctica: Ace Lake | collected... | reverse complement strand
TGGCAATCGCTTCCAGAAGAAGAGCGATTTGATCCAATAGGGAAATTTTGGGTACAAATATCAACCGGGTCGCTTTCTCAGTTACGAAAATTAACTCAGCCGGGATTTGGAATTCTTCAGGCAGAAAAAATGTTGCTTACTCGCCCAGAGGCGTTAGAAATAGTTTTTACGGCAGAATTTGATGATGTAGCAAATGAATTGCGAACACGCGGGTTGGAATACAAGATGTTGGATGATCGTGCGAGTAGCTCATGGCTTTTCCCTATTTCGCGGATGATGACCTATTTTGTGTCTCGTGGAGTTTCTCAGAGTGTGCTTTTCTTATTATTAGCTGTTCCATTTATTACCTTTGTAATTGCTTTTTCTCGACAAGTAATTGGGCTCCAAACCTTTGGAGTTTTTGCACCGCTCATGTTGGCGCTTTCATTTCTTTTATTAGGACTTCAATTTGGGTTTGCCGTCTTTGTCTTAGTTATGATTGTAAGTTACTTAATTCGATTGCTTTTTGATCGTGTCGAATTGTTATATATTCCAAAAATAACATTATTGCTTTCGGCTCTCGCTTTATCATTTTTCATTATTTTGGGACTAGCCGTGGAATTTAATATTGAAGTGAATTTAGCTTTGGCGGTATTTCCAATGTTGGTAATGTCAACCGTTTCAGAGAAGTTTTTATCAGCTCAATCGGAGGGAGGATTGAAATCTGCAGTACGAATTGCAGGAGAAACAGTTGTGGTTGCATTAGGTGCATTTTTCTTAGTACGTTGGGGATGGTTGAATAATTTGATTCTGGCTTTCCCAGAAATGATACTCTTACCAATTTTTGGAAGTATATGGCTGGGGCGTTGGACAGGATTACGATTGACAGAATACCTTCGTTTTAAAGCATTATTTAGTGATGATACCCGTGAAGAATGAGTTTTTTTAATCGAGCGAATCAGATTTTGGGGATGAATGCACGAAACCTTGAGTACGTGTCTCGTCACAACTCGCATGCGGATAAAAAATTTGCTGATGATAAGATTTTTACAAAAAACTTTCTCTCTTCTCGAGGGATTGGAGTAGCCAAATTATTTCATGTCGTAAAAAACCATACGCAACTTACACCAGAATTTCTTGAGGCCTTACCAGAGAAGTTTGTTATCAAGCCAAATAAAGGATTTGGTGGTGGAGGGATTCATGTTTTCATGAAGAAAAGAGACAAGAAATGGATCACTCCTACTGGTGAAAAGTTCGATTACGATTCAGTTTATCGTCATTGCATAGAAATTCTTGAAGGAAAATATTCTATTTCTGGGGTACGCGATAGCGTTATTTTTGAGGAAGTTTTGTCCGCACATCCATCGCTTCGTCGTTTAACAGAAGTGGGATTGCCGGATGTTCGTGTGATCGTCTTTAATCGCGTTCCAGTTTTGGCAATGTTACGTGTGCCAACAGAAGAATCGGACGGGAAGGCGAATATGGAATTGGGAGCCTATGGGATGGGGATAGCTTTGTCTACAGGGAAAACAATTGGAGCAGCGTATCATTCTCAATTTTTAAAAAAATTACCAAACGGAGAATCTAGTGTGGGGTTTGAAGTTCCTTTTTGGGATGAAATTTTACTTGCTTCAGCACGAATTCAGCACATGACAGGAATTGGATTTCTTGGATGCGATTTTGTTGTTACGTCGTCAGGTATAAAAGTTCTAGAAGTAAATGCTCGACCAGGGTTGAAAATTCAAGTAGCAAACAGAGTTCCACTAAAACCACGATTAAAAAAAGTAGCAGATTTAAAAATCGTATCGCCTGAAGACGGAGCAAGGATAGCAAAGCAGTTATTTGCACAAACAGTTTCCGTAGAAAACACAGGACCAGAACGGATGGTAATTGGTGCCATTGAATCAGTGGTACTGAATTTAGCTACTCCAGAAACGGTGCTTGCGCGAGTAGATCTTAATGCTACGGAGAACATAATTTCAAAGCGATTATCAGAAGAAGTAAAGGGGCTCATCGACGTCACCATTGGGAAACAGCGATTAAAATTACCAGCAAAAGTAGGGGAGACAGGAGAAGAGGACTTGATATTAGCTGGAAAATTTCTTACAGACTTTCTCATAGACGTGAACAAAAAAGTTGATCATACGCCAGAGATTGTTGCGGCAGACCTGGACGAGAGAAAGTTAAGAAATCTAGATGAGAAGGTAGCAGAATTAGATGATCAAATTAAGTTATTATCAGCTCTTAATCCGCGGAATTTACTGGAACAAAAAGAACTGTTTTTTTCACATCCAGATTATACGCCTCGATTTTCCTATCGTCAGAGGGACTTAGATTATGATCGATTGCGTCGGGAATTGAAACGATTTCCAGTGGTATCACATCCATTGGCTCCACTTTTTACAAATAAAATAAAAGAATTAGAGAAACGTATAGATCTTTTGGCCGCACGAGAAACAAAGGATTTCTCACGGTATTCAGAACAATTGTTTGGAAAAGTTACCCCGCCGTTGTACAGAGAAGCCGTTGCTTTTCTCAAAAAACATTCAGCAAATGCACTTGATGACAGTCCTGTTGTAGATGCAAAAGCTGCATCAACAGTAGTGTCAGAGTTTTGTAAAGATAATAATCTTGGACATTGGGTGATCTCGATTATTGAAGATTCTGTGGCAGATATGCAAGTGACGAAAAAGGGAAAAGTATTGATTCGAAAAAATGCGACATTTTCTACTAATCGATTGCAGGCATTGTTGACACATGAAATTGGGACACATGTTTTTCGTTTTGAAAATGGGAAACGTCAGCCATTTAAATTATTTGAACGAGGAACAGCTGGATATTTGGAAACGGAGGAAGGATTAGCTATTTATAACCAGAACCAACTAGGGTTATCTTTGGGAGAAAAATTTCTCACTCCAGCATTGCTAGTGGTAGCAATATTTTTAGCAAAAAAAATGGGTTTTAGAGCCTTATTTGAAATTCTTCAGCAAACCTATTCATTATCCGATGACGGAGCATGGAAATTATGTGTTAAGGCAAAAAGGGGAACGGCAGATCAATCAAAGCCAGGTGCTTTCACGAAAGATTTGGCATATTTCAACGGGGAACGGGCTATTGAAAAATTTGTGGCAAATGGGGGAGATATCAAAGATTTATATATTGGAAAAATCACCATTGCCGATTTAAAAATATTGAAAAAGTTTGACGGAACAGTGAAGGCAAAGTTTTTGGTATAGGATTCTGTCATTCACTATTTACAGCTTGTAGACTGAAGATTGTAGTTTGATTTCTACATCCTCTCTGGTGCCTGAAATCCGAGGATTTTCATTCCTCGTTCAAGAACACTCAGAACTTTTTCTGCTAAAGCAACTCGTGCAGCACAGAGTTCTGGAGTTTCTGCTTTCAAAACTGAATTTATGGCATAGTAACTCGACCAGTCTTGTGCGAGTTCTAGTAAGTACGTAACAACATAGGTGGGGTTCAAATTTTCTGCAGCTCGATTTAATGTATCAGGGAAAGCAAGAATCTTGGCTCCGAGGATCTTTTCCTCTTCTCCCAAATGCTCAGCAACGTTCGTTTTTGGCTGTTTTTCGGCTTTTCGTAGAATAGATTGAATTCGTACCGCAGCGTATTGTAAATACGGCCCTGTGGCGCCTTCAAAAGCGATAGATTTCTGGGCATCAAACGTAATTCCTTTTTTTGGTGAAGTTTGGAGTAAAAAGAATTTCCATGCAGCATTTTGAATTTTCTCGGCAGTATCATTTATTTCTTTGTCATCCCAATCATCGTGACGTTTTCGAATTTCCTCTGTAGCCAAACCCTGAAGCTCGTCCATTAGATTATCGGCGTCTACAACCGTTCCTTCACGTGATTTCATTCTTCCCTCTGGCAAATTTACTAGTCCGTATCCGAGGTGATGTAAATGTTTTGGATCAATGAGGCTAAGTTTATCCAGACAAGAAAACAATACCTTGAAGTGATAGTTTTGTTCATCTGCTACAACGTACACCAATTGATCTGGTTGGAAGTCTTTCATTCGAGCGGTTGCGACCGCCAAATCTTGTGTCAAATAAATAGAAGTTCCATCGGCACGGAGAATAACTTTTTCATCGAGTCCTTGATCGGTGAGGTCGATTACAATTGCGCCGTCTTCTCGTTTTTGGAAAACGCCTTGTTCTAATCCCTTTTCCGCGATATCTCGTCCAGCCATGTAATAATCAGATTCTTTGTATTCTTTTTCAAAAGTAACGCCTTGGCGTTCATAAGTTTTGGCATGTCCTTCTAGTGCCCAGTCAGACATTTTTTTCCATAAACTTTTTACATCTTTATCTCCCTGTTCCCACTTCACAAGCATCTCTTTTGCTTCATCGAGAAGAGTAGGATCTTTTTTTTCTTCTTGATTAAATCGTACGTACCAGTCTCCCACGAAGTGATCACTTTTTTTGTTCAACTTGGAATTGTTTCCCCATTTTTGGTAAGCGAGCATTGATTTACAAATATGAACTCCACGATCATTGATAATGTTTACGCGGTGAACGCTTGCTCCGACCGCTTCAAGTAAGTTTGATACAGATATCCCAAGGGCATGATTCCTCATGTGTCCGAGATGGAGGGGTTTATTTGTATTTGGTCCAGAGAATTCCATCACAATCTTTTGTCCAGTAGAAACATTTCCTTCGAGAGGAGACTCCAGTACTTTTGTGAAAAATTGTTCTGATGCAAAAAAAAGATTGAGGTATGGACCAGTCAGTTCTGTTTTTTCTATAAAATCGCAACCAGAGAGGGCTTCTTTTATGCGTTCAGCAATTTGAACAGGGGACTGTCCCTCACTTTTTGTAAGCTGAAAAAATTTCATTGCAATATCACCATTCTGTCCCCGTGGAACAGGGGAAAATTCTATTCTTGAACAAAAATCTTGATCAAAAGTTTTCTGTAGCCAAGTAATCACAAGGTTTTCCATCGTTTGGAGAGTAACAAATTACGAGAGTTTGTCAGCTTTTATTTAAGAAATTAGGGCGAGATATCAAATCCCGCCCCAAAAATTTAATTTTTATAAAGGTCTGATTCCCCGTCATGTAAATTAAAAGCTGTTTTTTGAGCTAAATTATAAATTTCAGTGAATCCGGCCGAAGAATTTTGATTAAATGCAGAATTTTTATTAAATGTTGCAAGATTATGATCGAAGAGAGAGTTCGGAGAAGAAAGTGCGATGACAGTAATATTTCCCTTATAGAGCTTTATCTTAACCTTTCCGGTTACTTTTTTGTTTTGACTATTTATAAAAGCATGAATGTGATACATCACCGGATCGTGCCATTTGGCAGCATATGTAAGATAAGCCCACTTACTATCAATAAATAATTTCAGCTCATTTTCTTCCCTGGTTGAAACAAGTTTTTCTAATTTCTTGTGTGCTTCAATGAGGATGCTTGCAGCAGGATTTTCATATACACCTCTTACCTTAAGGCCTACAATTCTATCTTCAATCAAATGAAAGACTCCAACTCCATGTTGTCCACCAATTTTATTTAATTCAAAAATAATAGTACTCAATTTTTTCTTTACACCATTAAGGGCAATAGGTTTTCCTTTTTTAAACTCAATTTCTAGCACCTCATTTTTATAACAAGCTTTTTCTGGAGTGGTACACCATTTCAAAATTTTCTCGTCAATGGGTGCTAGTTCTGGATTTTCGATTTCACCACCTTCGCCAGTATTTCCCCACATATTTTCATCGTAAGAATAAGGGGAATCTTTTTTTTGAATAACAGGGATATTGTGTTTTTCTGCATATGCAAGTTGCTCATCTCTTCCCATGGCCCATTCTCTTACGGGCGCAATAGTTTTTAAAGTAGGATCGAGTGTTGTGATATATCCTTCAAATCTAATTTGGTCATTTCCTTTTCCAGTACAGCCATGAGCGATAACCATACAGTTATGTTTTTTTGCTATTTTTACAGCAATTTTAGAAATCATAACTCTTCCAAGAGGACAACTGAGGGCATATCCGCCTTGATAATCAGCATTTGCCATGATTGCTTCGGTAAGGAAAATATCAGCAAATTCATCTTTGGCATCATATACAATGGCCTCTTTTGCTCCGAAAGAAAGCGCCTTATCTTTAATAGCACTTAAATCATCAGCAGTTTGTCCAATGTCTATAGTAAGAGTTATAACATTGCATTTATATTGCTCTTGAATCCATTTAAGGAGAATACTTGTATCAAGACCTCCAGAATAAAGCAGAAGACATGTATCGAATTCTCCTGCATGCGCCTCATGAGAAGCGACTTTTTGATATGATGTTGTTGTTTTCATTTTGTAAAATTTAAATAAATAATGTTTTAATAAAAAAACCGTCTTGTACGGGATTCGTGTTTTTTTACATACAAAAAACCCCGCGAAGTCAGAGCGGGGAAAGTTTCATTTCAATTACAAAAGTTCCGCGCTCTAGCGAGAGCGGCGACGTAGTTGTGAAACGAAAATATAAACCTTCATCCTTCGCAGTGTGTCATGAGAGAGAGGGGTATGTCAAATTTTTGTAAAAGAGCATGGTACGCGGGAGAGGATTCTTCCCCCGCAGAGCGGGGTCAGCTGCTGGTCTCGTCACTTCATTCCGACAACTCGGAATTCGTTAGAGTTATTTGCATTCTCGTTAGAACTCGGTGCAAATTATCGAACCTACGAGGTTCGAGTAATTCTTGCTGTGCAAGAAATTAAAAAAAAATCCCCACTCCATGAAGGAGTAGGTATTTATTTTATCTCTGGTACGCGGGAGAGGACTCGAACCTCCAAGCCTTGCGGCACTGGTGCCTAAAACCAGCGTGTCTACCATTTCACCACCCGCGCGAATTGGTAGCTCGATAGTAATCAGAAAGTTTTAAAAGACAAATTGTAATTGAATTTTTTTGAATTATTACCACGTCCTGATTTTGTACATAATCCGCTCTTCGTACCTATCGGTAACTCCCACAGATCGTAGCAAGTTTTCTTGTGGCAGATACTCAAAAGACTCTCCAAAGGGATCACTTGGAAGAGAATCAATGAATTCCGGTACCAAATCCTGTAGAGAGTTGGGTAATTGTTTATGTTTTTCAAAATATCCTTGAAGTGCCACTTGTACAGAGAATAATCGGAAGTATGTTTCCGATTCTTTTTGCTCTTTTTTATATGAATCAAACGTACTTGTTCCTCCTACACTTGCAAGTATATGCCCGTATCCATTTTCTTTTATAAATATTGAAAGTATAAAATTTGAGGCATGAAGATATTCATCAAAATCATTTCTTATTTCAAAAGTTGGATCTAATATATTCTGAAACCTATCTGCGATATATTTTCGAGTTTTGTTTTTCTTTAAATGATAAGGGCTGTATCTTAGGATGCTATAATCATCAAAAGTGCGCATCATTTCCAGAAGAACTAAATCCGTAAACATATACTCACATTTAAAACCCTTTTCTAGACCAGACATGGTGTCTTGAAAATATTCAGTACTTTTTTTTACTTGGAGTAAATCAGAGTAAGAAAGTTTTTTTGTTTGAAAGAAAATATCTAATTGTTCTAACATCACTCGAGGCACAGATATTCCATAATAACGAAATTCGAATAAACTTGCATTTCCAGAAAGAGTTCTTTGTAAAAATTGCAGTGTTTCAGTAAGCGTTTTTATAGCTAATTTATTTTCATTTTCAAGGAGAAGGTACATGATACGTAGTTTTTGAAGGCGTACTAAAGAAAAAATTTGATGAGGAAAGTTTGTAAGGGATATTCCCTTTGGATTCATTAATTCTTCAAAAGAAAGAGCCTCTATATCTGCATAATATGGTGATTGATATTGCGGTATTTGTATAAGAGTATCGATTTGTGGAAAAAAATCTTCCATTCCATGGTAAACTTCTTTGATTTCAGCGTATTTTACCTCATTAAAAAAATCTTTTAGAGATTCTCTTCCACCTCGAGAGGCTGTAAATACTAAGGCAGTGCCTCCAAAAGTTTTTCCTGTTGATGTTTTTCGACTGCTGAATTCAGCTTCTATTTCTTTTGATAATCGCTGAAGTTCAAAAAAGGCATTGTCTTTATCAGGAATAATATTTGGTGGAATAATTAAATTTTCATTTTGGATAGATTTTTCTGAGACATCAAAAGAATTAGCTATGTAATATCCGACGAGAATTAAAAAAAGACCAAGAATGATTTTCCAAACATATTTCTTCTTGCTTTTGAGTGGTTGAATTACTTCTTCGGATTGATCAACTGATTTAAATGCTATTTTTAATAATTCGATTGCTTCCTTTGAATCATAATTATTTTGGACCAAGCTTTCGTATAATTGTTCTGATGTATATCCTTTTTCTTTTTCTTGGATAATCCAGTTAATAAGTTCTTGAGAAATCATTTTTAATTTTCTAAATAAAGTGCAAAGACATAATACAAAAATTCTATTTTTCCAACAACTCATTATCTATATAAAACCCCCGCTACACACAAGGTGTATCAGAATTTTTTATGGTGCCCGAGGCGGGAATTGAACCCGCACGCCATATTATGGCGGGAGATTTTAAGTCTCCTGTGTCTACCGTTCCACCACCCGGGCTTATAAAAGATTTTTGGAGGCGCCAACCGGATTTGAACCGGTGTAGAAGGCTTTGCAGGCCTCTGCGTAACCACTCCGCCATGGCGCCACTTCTCGCGAATAGTATCTATCTATTCTATTTTGTCCAGAATTTTGAAGCTCTCCAAAATAGTGGCACATTCACTCGGCGATGAACTGTGTTGTTCTGCACTACAACTCAGCAATAAGAAGTTATTTGAGTCGAGCGCCGTGATAATCTTTTGCCAAAAATACCGAAGAGGAGTGTTCGGTGCTGGATGACCAGAAAAAAAGCATTGAGTCTCATCTGCGAGAATTTGTTCGAAAGGAGAAAATCCCTTTGCAGCGCCTTCACAAAGCGCAGTCCCCGTCACAGTATCTGTACTATATTCAAATGATATTGCTATGTTTTCTGATCCACTTCGTGCCATAAGAACGATATTTTCTCCTCCAGAGGGAGGTACGACTTTTTCCCATGATTCAGGAATAAAAAGTCCAACATCTTCATTTCCGAGAGGAATAACAGCATTATGGGTTGTATTTTCAACGATTGGACTAGAACAACCAAAGAAAGTTAACGCGAAGACGAGAAGAAGGTATTTCATTTTTCAGAAAAAATTGTACCGTGTGAGAGATGAAAATCAAACTTTGGTTTTTTGGCAAGAAGAACGAAATCACAGATTTCGAGGAAGAAATGATAAAACGAATTGGATTTCGTTGTGATTTTGAAATGATTCCTTTGTCCCAGGCGGGGATCAATGAGGCATCTGTAGCAAAGAAGCAGGAGTCGGATAAATTGTTGAGCAAAATAAGTGATCAAGATTTTCTCGTAATATTTGACGAACGTGGTGAGGAATTGGATTCAATAGAGTTTTCAAAAAAGTTAAAAAACTGGTTCGTGGCACATCGGACAGTGCACTTTGTTATTGGCGGGGCACATGGACATGATGAAAAAGTTCGAAAACGAGCAAATATATTATTGCGATTTGGAAAAATGGTTTGGACCAGAAATCTGTTTCGAAAAATGGCATGTGAGCAAATTTACCGTGCGCTAGAGATTGATGCGGGTTCTAATTTTCACAAGGTTTAGTTTTTATTTGACAGAGTTCCTCTTTTTAGTTAAAGAATTACATGTAGCTTTTAATACGTTTAGAATGTCAGATTTAGAAAAAACACCTCTGGGTTGGGATAAAGAAAAAGGTGGTTGGAGAAATAAAGCTGTGAAAAGTGTGCATAAAAACGCTGAGTATCTTAAAAAAAATATGCATCTATTAGATGCCTCTCAACGTCCCATAGAAGTGGGGTCATTTGATTGTATTGAAGCTGTACAGGTTTATGTAAGAATGATATTAGAGGGAGAATATTCAGGTCAGGAACAACAAGAAAAATTAAAGGAATTAGCAAAAACCGTATCAGTGGAAATTATTAATGAGGAAATAAAAAAGGAAGAAAGTGACTTTCTAAAAGGAACAGATGCTGTGGCATGCCCTTTTAAATAGAGTCTCTAGCTTTAACTCTTCCTCAAAAACGCATCGGCGAATCCATCGAGTTCTCCATCAAAAGCCTTATCTGGGCTTCCCATTTCAAAATCCGTTCGGTGATCCTTTACTAATTGATAGGGTTGCAGCGTGTAGGTTCGGATCTGACTCCCAAAAGAGTTTTCCATTTGTTCACCGCGGAGTTCATCGATTTTTTCAGCATTCTGTTCGAGCTGCAGTTGCAAGAGTCGAGACTTCAACACTTTCATCGCGGCTTGTTTATTTTGCAATTGCGATTTCTCATTCTGACAGGTTACCACCAAATTTAGGGGAAGATACGTAATTCTTACCGCAGAATCAGTGGTATTCACGCTTTGTCCTCCTGCTCCAGAGGAACGAAATACGTCGATTCGTAGGTCGCTTTCTGCAATATCGAGATCGGTATCTTGTTCGATCGCCGGCAAAATTTCCACACGGGAAAAAGAAGTTTGTCTTAAGCTTTTGGCATTAAAAGGGGAGAGGCGAATAAGTCGATGGACGCCGTGTTCCGATTTGAGAAATCCGTACACATTGAGTCCTGTAATTTCCAGCATTGCAGATTTTAATCCTACATCTGAAGTAGATTCTTCCATGATTTGAACCTTCCATCCTTTTCGTTCTGCGTAGCGGAGGTACATTCTGAGTAAGATTTGACTAAAGTCTTCTGCGTCCTGCCCTCCATTTCCTGTTGAAATTTTCAAAATAGCATTATGTCCATCGTATTCTCCAGAGAGAAGCGTTTCAGTTTCTCCGGCAGCGAAATCTTTCTCAGTTTTTTCTACTTCCGTTGCAATATCAGGTAATTCTTTTTCATTTGCCATTTCCGAGAGTTCGGGTAAATCCTTGAGATTATCAGCAATAACTGTCCATGTTTTAACAAAGTTTTCGAGTCCAGATGCCTTCTGCGAAATCTTCTGTGCATTGTCTGGGTTATTCCAGAAATCAGAAGCACTCATTTGGGCCTGTAATTGTTCGAATTCCGCCTTTTTTTCACTCAATGCTAATGTGGGTTCGATTTTTTCATATCGAGCCGAGAGGGCGCTTAATCGTTCAAGAATTTCTGATTTTTGCATCGACGAGAGAGTAGCATGTTTTGAGTGGTGGTTCAAAGGACATTTTAGTTGACAAAAAACTTGCATTAACATTGAATACATGTTAAATCAGGAATAGTTATAATTTAATATCTATACAATGGGAGGAGAAGAACAAAAAACGGAAGCAGAAAATGCAGCAGGGGATGTTACTAAAGTTTACAAGGATATTAGGGACTTAGCAAAGGCGAATATAGGAAAAGAATTGTTAGGAGAAGAAACAATTCGGGAATTATTGAAACTTCATATAGATTCTACACGACAAGATATTATAGAGGCTTTTCCAGAATTAGCAGATAGTAAGATAAGAGTTAGTATCGATTTTGATGATAGAGACTTTGCTAGGATGAGTTTTACAGATAAAGATGGAAATAAGAAAGGAGATATTCCTTTTCTAGTATAACAGACGGAATTAGTTTGTCGGCTCCGCTAACCAATGGTGGAAACCCTACCGAAAAAATTGGATAAAAAATACAGATTATATAAAAAGCTCACGAACATTCGTGAGCTTTTTTTTATTTTAAAATAAATTTCTTTTATCGAATTTTTCTTCGTAAAAATGCTGGAGTTTCTAACTCTGCTTCGAGTTCAGACTTTTCATCTCCTCCCATAGTAAATGCTTTGCGCATTAATGCAGAGTGTCCACTCGGTTTCTTTTTATCAGAACCTGAGAATCCAGTAGCAATAACGGTGATCTTCATTTCACCATTGTAGTTTTCATTGATAACGGCACCAAAGATGATGTTTGCTTCAGGGTCAGCCGCTTCAGTAATAGTCTTAGCCGCTTCATCAACTTCAAACATTGAAAGATCGTTTCCTCCAGTAATGTTGAACAAAATTCCTTTTGCTCCGTTAATTGATTGATCGAGAAGGGGAGATTCTATAGCAGCTTTAGCCGCTTCAGTAGCTCTGTTTTCACCAGCGCCGTATCCAATTCCCATTAATGCTGTTCCCGCACCACTCATGATTGAGCGGATGTCTGCGAAGTCCACATTGATCAATCCGTGAAGAGTAATCAAATCAGCAATTCCTTGTACACCTTGTCGCAATACCTCATCTACAACACTAAAGGCATCAGTAATTGGTGTTTGGCGATCAATTATTGAAAGAATTCGGTCGTTTGGAATAGTAATCAATGTATCAACATTTTTTGCTAATTCCGCATGTCCTTCTTCGGCTTTTTGGTTTCGAGTTTGTCCCTCAAAAGAGAATGGTTTGGTCACAACTCCTACGGTAAGTGCTCCAAGCTCACGAGCAATTTGTGCCACAATTGGTGCAGCTCCTGTCCCGGTTCCTCCACCAAGTCCACAAGTGATAAATACCATGTCAGCACCTTTGAGCGCTGATTTTAATTCTTCAAGAGACTCTTCTGCAGCCATTTTTCCCGTGTCAGGATTTGCTCCAGCTCCGAGTCCACGAGTAGCTTCCATTCCAATATGAACTTTTGTCGCAGCTTTTGCGTGATAGAGAGATTGTGCATCAGTATTGATAGAAACAAATTCAACATTAGCAAAATCAGAACTGGCCATTCGATTTACAGCATTGCATCCACCGCCACCTATTCCTACAACCTTTATATTGGCTACAGGAGAAATAGCAGGATCTACTTGATGAGAAGCTGATGCTACGGCCGGATTTTTTCGGCTATTATCGATTGCGGTTTGAAGTAAGTCTTTCATAGTGGGGGGAGAGAATAAAGGGGGATTCGTGGAGGGGGAAAATTAGGGGAGAAGGCGTTTAAAAAATTCTATTACGGAGTCACCAATGTGACCGATGTTAAAATTCAACAATGCACGAGGTGCACCATATCTTTGTGCAAAATGAATTAATCCAATAGCGGTTACAAACCCAGGATCATCTGTTCTATCAATAATTCCCTCAATATCACGAGGAAATCCAATTTGTACAGGG
>Ga0222627_1000673_pt1 | contig 13127 bp, 17 predicted proteins | sample AntAcemetageno93_FD_179859 | JGI IMG/M metagenome (GOLD analysis project Ga0222627, IMG submission 179859) | Saline water microbial communities from Ace Lake, Antarctica - #93 | ecosystem: Environmental > Aquatic > Non-marine Saline and Alkaline > Saline | place: Antarctica: Ace Lake | collected... | reverse complement strand
AAACCATAACGAGCATTTTTCCAATCACTTAGTGAATTTTTCTTTATTTGGACAGCTTTAATTTTAACAAAAATCTCCCTAAATATCGGGAAAATAATATTTATTAAGATTAATGTGCCTCCTGTTAAATCAAGAAACTGCCATGTCTCACGTTCAAATCTAATTGGAGCAATAGGATTAAAAACAACAGCCATACAGCCAAAAACCCAAGCAAATAAAGCATTATCTGACTTATAACTTTTATAACCAAAATACAAAGACCCAATACAAATAGCCCATTTTAATAATCCATAATAACTATAAGGATTGTCTGCAATAGCCCAAAGTAGCATGCCTGCCATTATTAACTTTATGGCCATCTCTTTCCATTTAATACCAAAATTAGCTTTCTCTAATTTCTGATGAAATTCTTCTACCACAAAAACATCTCTTTTTTCTGCACTATAGCCACTCTCAACATCTTCTATTGTTTTTAAAATATTACTAGCGCCGACTAATCCTAAATCCACTGACGTTTCTAAGTCTTCAACTGCTCCTGTTTGATCCCCTATTTTAATTTTAGCAGTAGCTCTTTCTTTATAATGAAAAGAAAAAGAAGGGTTTAAATCTATTCCTCTACTAAAATCACTAATAGCGTCTTCATAAGAACCAATTTTCGAATACGCAATGCCCCTATAGTAATAATACATATCTTCATTGGGCGAAATCTCAATGGCTTTGCTGTAATCTAACACTGCTAAATAAAACTCACACTTATTAGCATTAACTTTCCCTCTGTTAAAATGTTCCTGAGCTGTCACGACTTTTTTATCGTCACTATTTTCTAATTTAACCTCACATAATTTGGTCTCACTGGAAAAATTTTGAGTATTCATGGTTTTTAGTTTAAATGGAACAAATTCCTTTTGGGATGGCTCTAGTATCAAATTAAAATTATAACCACAATCACATATTATAACGGCATCTTCATGTCTTAAATAGCATTTTGGGCAAGTTTTCATATTTTATTTCCTATCAACATCTTTTAAGCGCTCCGCTGAACGCCTTAAAACTTCCGCCTGTCCCTCTTTACTTAATAATTCCAAAAGAACCTTATTTTTAAAATTCACGCCCTCACCGCCTTGTTCCATTTATGCAACTAGCTTAGCAAATTATTTTGATATATTCCATATATGGAACGAACACTTAATATTGCAATAGGAGTTAAAACTAAAGACCTTCGAGAGAAGAAACATAAAACAATAGAAAAATTAGCTTATGAAAATGATATTGCCAAATCAACGCTCAGCAGAATAGAAAGAGGCCTTATTGATGCTAGGATCTCTACCTTAAAGAAAATTGCTAGTGGATTAGAAATATCGCTTAGTGTGCTCTTAAAAGACACGTAAAAAAAATCGATACCTATAGTAGTCACCACTCGCTTAACTTCAACTAATCACATACCCCTTTGGCACGCTACTCATGCAATAAACATTAATTTAAGAGAAAATCTCTCTCAATATCAAAAAAATACACGAAAAAGTGACAATAAAGTTGAAGATAAGAGATAAAAGCGTATAATGATAGTTAAATAAGGAGGAATGCAATGTTAATACGCGTTAAAGTAGAAAATTTCTTATCTTTTAAAAATGAAATTGAATTCAATATGTCAGCAGGAAATTCTCAACAAAGTCAAAATAGAGTAAAGGAAATATCTTCCGATTTAAAACTATTGCAGTCATCCGTCATATATGGAGCGAACGCTTCTGGGAAAACAAATCTCGTAAAAGCCCTAGAATTCTTACAAGATTTCATAACAGAAGATGAACTGAAAAAAGGACAAAAAATATCTCAAATCAAATCATTCAAACTTGATGATAGCTTCAGGGATGAGTGCTCAAAGTTTGAAATAGATTTCTTTATAAATAAAAGGATTCTCTCCTATAGTCTACATCTAACCGAAACCGAGATACATAAAGAAAGATTAGTGGAAATTAAAGGAACAAAAGAACATGAAATTTTTAAAAGGGGAAAAAGCGTCTCCTTCTCTTCAAAATATTTTAAAAAGAAAATGAGCAAAGCAAGATTAGAGTTCATGGCCGAAGACTTATTACCAAATCAACCATTTCTCTCTATTTTAAATAAACGAAAGGTTGAAACAATTGAAAACTCAGGAATACTAATCGATGCCTATAGATGGTTCAATACTAATTTAGTTATAATTTTTCCTGACTCAAAATATCAAGGACTGGAGTTTAAGATTGGCAACGACGACAACTTTAAACAAACATTCACTAATTACTTAAAGAGTTTCGATACAGATATCAATAACGTAAAACTTGATAAAATTGATATAGACAAGGCAGGGCTACCGGCAGAACTAAAAGACAAAATCATTAGCACTCTTGACGCAGAAGAACAAAAAGATAAAAGTCGACTCGTAATTTCTGTTGAGTCTAAAAAATTAACAGAACGCTACTTGTTTATTAAGGAAACAAACGGCAACATTATTGTGAAAAAGCTACAAACTGAGCATCTTAACACTCAAGGAAAAAAAGTTTCATTTGAACTAAAGGATGAGTCTGACGGAACACGAAGGCTAATGGATTTAATCCCTGCTATGATTAATGCTGACAATACTGTCTTTGTAATCGATGAAATAAACAGAAGTCTGCACCCACACTTAACTAAAAACTTATTTAGCAAATTTTTTAATAATATCTCAAGTCTTAACTCTCAGCTCATTTCAACTACCCATGAAACAACAATCATGGATAATGAATTATTTAGAAGAGATGAAATTTGGCTCATGGAAAAGAATCAGGAAACTAAAGAATCTAAGCTTTTTTCACTTGAAGAGTTTAACGTACGAAAAGATTTAAAATACTCAAAATCATATTTACACGGAAGATTTGGAGCACTTCCTTGTTTAAAGGATATTTAATAAATGAGTAGGTACAAAAGAAAACAGAATACTAGAGAAGAAAAGCAACTCTTCATTATCTCTGTTGAGGGTGAAATTACTGAAAAAGAATATCTTGAAGCTTTTCTAAAAAATGAATTCAAATGTACTCCAAACGAAGTACATATAGAAATCCTTCACACTATTAATGGAGAAAGCTCTCCTCAACATGTGTTGGATAGACTTAAAATTAAAGCAGATGAGTTTGAACTTAACGAAACTGATAATTTGTGGGTAGTTATCGATGTCGACCGTTGGGGAGATTCAAAATTATCAACAATAGCTCAATTATGCTCTCAAAAAAACTATAAACTTGCAGTAAGCAATCCTTGCTTTGAACTTTGGCTACTGCTTCACTTAATAAAAGGCACTAATAAAGAAGAATTATTACCTCAGGTTGAAAAAAAGGGCATTACTCCCGACAAAAAAAATCTAAAAGAAAGGATTGATAAAATTAGAATCAAAAAATATCAAAGCAGAACCAATCATGGATATTCAATGTTTTTTAATGACAGCCGGGTTGCGCTTGCAATTAACAATGCAAAACTCCTCGACACAAACCCTGAAGGACGCTATCCAAACTCAACCAGCACTAGAGTTTATCTTCTAGCTGAAGAATTAATTAAATTCATAACCAACTTATAAACTCAAAGCAGGAACTATCTCTAAATAGGCACTAAAATGTTTTATTAGCTTTAAAAAAGTCTTTAATCTCAATATCAGGAAATGTGTTTTCCGGCGCATTAACACCCCAAGTTGATTTCATGCTTGAAATTGCACTTGTAAACTCAGTATTACCCATACCAAAAGTTGTACCGCCAAGATAACTGATCTTTTTTGAACTATTTATTTCTCTATAAAATATTGGCTTAAGTACTTCCAAGTTTTGTTGATGAAAACCAAACCCAAACACAAATATATTCTTACTATCAAGAATTTCCTCTCGAAGGTCACTATACTTAAACATATTAAGAGAAAGCACTTTTCGCTCAATGTCACTTACCTTATATTCATTATATGTGCATAGCAACTTTGAAATATTATATTGAATCTCTAGATTCTTGTTTTTATCTATTTGATTATATTCCTGTGAAATCTTTCTTTCTGTTAGATTATCTTTTTCTGTATTCTGAAGGAAATGCTGGATCTTTGTCTTTTGCCAAGGCAAAAAACCAACCTGCCCATAAACGTGAAATATCTTAAAATTATTATATATCTTAAGGATTTCTGCTTCATGCTCCTGGTCAAACATACCCAATGTCGCTGTATATAAATAATGCTCTAGAGATCTATCATAATTAAAAGTGATTACCAACAATTTACTTAAATTCTCTTGTAATACTTCCAAATCACCAAGGCAACCATCATATATTGCTTTCCATACTAAATCATACCAATTGTCGCTTCTTTTGCCATATGTCCCTAAAAAATTATTGATACGCTCCCTTGTTGGAGAATACATTACAGCATTCTGTTCAAAACTATTAATAATTCTTCCAATAGCTATTTTCCCTATCTCCTTATATAGGAGAGTATTATTATTTGCCAAAAAAACATCGATAGATGCTGGTCTGGCTTGCTCCAGGTTTTCCTTAAACATTCTTAAGGACTTAACATAACCAGAATCCAAGGGATAAGCTCGAGGCACAACATAATGCGACAAAATTGCAACATACTGAAGTTCGTTATTGCAAACGTCCTCTATTATTAGATCTATTAATTTTGATCCAGCAGGAAATCCAGAATCAATACTAGCTCCAGCACCCAAAATAAGAACTGTTTTTTCCTTAATCATATTTCACATTATACACCCTAAGCTAATAGTCTCCTTCGCCAAAAATTTATTCAAAAAATTATAAAAAATCTCTATACAGCTACTAGGTTTACTCCCTCGGAAAAGCAATAAGTACCTTACCCCATTGATAATTTTGTTTATTTAATTTTGTATTACTTTAATCATTTTATATACTTCTATATAACCTAATTCGCCATATTTACTAAAATCTACTAATGCTCCTTCGTTATCTTTTAAGTCATGTTTAGCCCGTGCTTTACGCATTATAATTAAGGGTTATTCAAATACCAAATTTAATAGATTTGTTAATGATTCCTTATTGCAAACTTCAATTATTAAAACTGAACGTGTTTATAATTTTACTAAAATCTGATGACCAAAGATTTTTTTCATTAATTCTCCAAGATATCGTAATGGAATGGAATAAGTCATTATTCTGTATAAGGTACATATTTACGATGACTGGTGGAGCATCATTAATGCTTCTTGTATAAGCTATTTTAAAAATATCAACTCCATTGATTTTTACTATTTTTGCAGGTTGCCAAGAAAGAAGTTCCATCTTCGTGCTTTTGGTTGTCATTATTGAAGCCGATTTCTGTATTTCTTTTTTGTACATTGCATCAATTTCGAGTAATTCTTCTTTTGACACAGAAAGCGAGGTATTAAGCTTGTTGTAATCACCTTTTTTGCCTCTAGTAGTTTCGACAATCACTCGAGAATAAAGTTTAAGAGCTTGGGGGTCAAATGCATTTATGCCTTTTGGTTGAGCAATAACTCTTTCAGGAGAAGATATGATTTTATAAACTATCTTTTCATAAGTATCGTTAAAAATTTTGTATGTTCCTGATTGAAGTTCTAAAGAGTCGGGGATTTGAAACGAGCAAATTTCTGGGATTGATACAGTTTGCCATAAATGGTCTTGTGCATTCACTTGAATAGAGAAAATTATACATAATATTATAAATATAACGGGGCTTTTTAACGACATTTTTACATTATTTCTCATTTATCTGATTTCTTATTATTTATAATCCCAATATTTGTTTCTTTTTAAGTTTATATTCTTCTTTATCAATTAGCTCGTTATCAAAATATTTTTTTAGTGTAATTAATTGGTTGGTAATATCACTTTGATTGTTTTCCCCATCAGTAATGGCTAGATTTAGGCATGCACTTGTAAAAGCAGGATTTTTTTCTATAGCTTTTTTATAGCATTCAATCTCTTTTTCCACGAAACCCTTTTCGCCATATTGCATTCCTGATTTATTTAGTATATCGGCATCATCAGAATTTGATTTTAAATAATTTTCTCTATCCTGAATATTGCTATTGGTGATTTGTTTATTGTCTATGTACTCTTTATATATATTTGAATCTTGCATTTTTGCATAATTAATAGCATCCATTAATTTTTCATATTTATACTGCTTGTATTGATATTTATCATTTTCGAACGTTATATTATATAATTCTTGTAGTTGCGTTAAATCCTCATCTGTATCATACGGGTTTGTTTTTAAATAATGTTCTCTATATTGAATTGGGTCATCATTGAGGCTGACAGGTTTAATATCTTTATTAGTTGCTCTTTTAGACATTTTAGTATTTTTTACAAACCCTGTGTTCGTAAGAATTTTATAAGATACTCCTGCGATGATAACTAATACTGCGTGTGTTTTGCTTGTGCTTCCAAGAAGCACAAAAATAACTACGTTGATAAACATTAGTACGACTACTATTGATATTGCAGGCCATTTATTAATAGGCTTTTTAAAAAGATATCTGCTTAATAGTATTGGGGGAAGTAATCCTATCGTCCATGTAATAATGAATGAAATAGGAAATAAAATGTACCAAAATTCACCATAAGAGAGTTTGAAAAATTCTAACATTTGTAATCTCCTTTTTGTTATTAGTACTTATAGTGTAACAAGATTTATAGAGATATCCTATGTATTGAAATCAGTATCTTTTGTTCTTAAGCCTATAGTTTAAGCTTTAACTTATTATTTTATAGTGTAAGAAAACTCTGTCCTAATATATCGAAAAACCTTGCCATAACCTCGGGGTAATCTCTGGGTAACCTTTTTGTTTTTTACCCTTGCCGTAACCTTGCCGTCCTATGCCCCCAATATCACCGCTCTTAGTATCATGATTTATTGTTAAAACCTTAGTGTAACCTTATCGTTTAGTTACCGTACTTATTAACGATTATTTAACGCTTGAACCATTGTATCCATTGAATAATAGATGGGCCTCCGCATGTAGGAGAACCTATTGAGCCATCTTTTCTTATCCAACAAGATGAACTTTTGCCATTAACTATTATTTGATAAGTGCCATCTCTATTTGATTTAAAAGAGTATGTTTCATTATTAACAAAACTAGAACCTGAAACTGTTTCTAAATGTCTCATACTGTCTTCTTTTCGTATGTTAGAAGAAAACACATCTGGAAATGCTGAGGCTAAGTCTCTATGTAATGCAGACTTATGTTTTAAAACACGTTCATGTGCCGTAGCTTCGTTTTTATTAGTTATAACAACAAGAATGGCTATTTCTATCTCCATAGCCTTGAATGCTTCCATTATGGCTTGTTCTGTATAGATAAGTTGCCTATTGCTTCGAATTATCTTTACCATAAAGGGTTTATATGTTTTATTGTGATTAAAATATGGAACTCTCAATAACTTATCTATGCTTTTAGTGTTGTTATCAGCATGAAAATAATCCACTAAGCTATTCTGAATATTTGCAAAATTATCTTCTGTTGCATCTTTTGCTAACCAATAAACATGGAAACCTCTTTTAGTTTCGACTATAACACTCGGTTTAATAGGGCTATTCTTAATCCTTGCTAATTGTTTTTCCTTTGTTCCTTTGTCTATATCTATAAACCAAGAGTTAATTTTAGTTAGATTTTCGGCTTTCCATCCTTTTTTATGTCCGTTTGGTGTAAGGAATACGCCATAACCTATGTTGTTGTTTCTTTTAGCTCTTTGAATATCTAATTTATTCCCTAACCTAACTGGTTTGCTTTTACCTTTATCATGCAATAACACAAAGTAACATTCAGGAAACAATTTAAGAAAGTTCTTTAATGCTCTTGTATTCATAATACCTACTAGTACTGTATTAACTCTTTAATATTATATATGTCAGTCATTAGTTCGGTTGTGAGTAGGTTCAACCTCAATAAAGACAAGAGGTCTAGTTCTGTCATTAGTTCGGTTATTTTAAGATTAGTTCGGTTATCATTGTTGTTTGTCTCAATAATCATAGGTGTTCCAGTTCGGTCATGAGTTTTGACTTTGGTTAATAAGTATTGGCGCTAAGTCTTTAATCAAAATACCTTCTTTTGTTACGTTAAGTCTGCTTTTACCTTTAAGTTTAGTAGGGCAAACTGGTATTAATTCAAGAAACATAGATTTAATAAACCCTTTAACTCTTTTTTCAGTCCACTTCCAGCGTCTAGCATAATACAATATGCTTGTTTCTTTGCCCGTATTATAGTCTTGTTGAAGCATAATTCCAGCTTCTAATCGGCTAAACTTGTGAGAACCAAAATCTGATACTTTCGGCTCTCTTATCATAAGGAAGTTTTTATGAGTAATTTTCATAGCAAGGTGTCCTTATTCTTAGCTATTGAATCTTTAACTAATACCAATATATTCATTTTTAAATGTAATCGCTTAATCTACGATAACTTATCGTGTGAATGATTCTTAGAATGGATGTTGTCCTTCATCCTTTGGCTCAAAGCTTCTCTTTGCAAAGCAGTTAATTTCCTTTTGCGTTTTAATCCGTAACGAAAATCACTCTTTGGAGCTGTAAACTCCCACTTTTTTCTTTTGCTTCCACTAAGTTTAAATCCCTTTTTCTCTAATTTTCTTTTTTCTGAAAGACTAGCAGTATAAATGGACACTGTATCTTCCTCTTCATTCCAACTCATACACGTTTCTTTTTCATATCTTAATAACGCCATTTTAATACCCACTTTCTAGCAATCTTTATTTATAAACTTATCAAGTGCTTCTTTTGTAAAAGCTAATCTAGGCACTTCTTTTCCTAACCCTATGTTTATATAAGGTATTTGTTTTGTTTCAACTAAATGGTTTAGTTGTCTCCTGCTAATGTTTAAGTAGTCCATTGTTTCTTTAATTTTTAATAACATATCTTCTCCTCCTTTTTTGTTTAAATTGACATAATTTATTTAAATAAATAGAATATATTGTCAATTAGTGCGATAATAGCACATCATAAAAAGGACGGTCATTGACATGAGCACAAGTTTTTTTGTCAATAAATCATTAATTAAGGAAATACCGTGAACACTAATTTAGATTTTAAAAAGTTATTACTTATGTATCTTAAAAAACATAATATGACACAAAAACAACTTTCTGATGAAATCTCTGGATATATCGAGGATAGATTAGTAACAGGACTAGATGAAGCTTCTATTTCAAGAAAAATTAATTTAAAAAGAAGTGATAGGTTTTCAACAAAAGAACTATTAGCAATGTGCAATGTTTTTGATCTTGATAGCAAGCATAGTGAACAATTAGTTATAGCTTATAAATATTCGATACTAAATCTAAAAAAACACAAGCAAAGAAAAAATATTAATAAGTTTAAAAAAATAGAAAAAGAACTAAAGACCCATAGTTTAAAATACGCTATGTATAAATCACAACTATTAGATTATTTAAACAACACTCCTCTATTTAACCTGGATCATGATTATATAGATAGTAAAAAATCTACTCATATTTCTTTTAAAAATACTTTAAAAGGTAAAGTTGAAATTTTTGTGTATAAATATAATGTAAAACATATATATATTAAGCTAAAGAAACAAAATAGAATTAATTTTAATGAGAATAAGTTTAAGGAATTATGTGACGAATTATTAAAGGGACACAATATTTATTATGATCTCACGATATGCACAAATGTTAATATATTTAACATTCAAAAAAGATATGCAACTTTGAACATAAGAGACTTCTTAGCCAGTTTAAAAAGTAAATATATTATTAGTGAGCTTATTACCTCATGTGATGGACACTCCATATATTCAGGAATACATAGTGGCATCATTGTGCTTGAGCCGATTATTGAAGAAGAACAAAAAGAACTAGAAGCAATATTAGGACAAGATTTGTCTAAAGAATTTCAGCAAAGCAATTTTGAATTATCTATACGTGAAGATACCTTCTTTTTCCCAGAAGTAGTCGATTATTGCATAGACACGACCATTCCAGAGTGCATAAAGAAACATCCTTTTGGCTTTAAACAGAGACCGTTTAGTATTTTACCTGAAAATACTATTGCCGGAATTATTTCCATAAATCGTACTGATGAAAAATCCTTGCAAGATATACTCAATGATATTCCTGACATAAAAAACAAAATCTTTTATATTTTGCGCACAAATAATAAAAAAGATTATTCTATTGCATATATAGACTTTGATTTTAAGGATAAGAAAATAACTTTATATCCCAATGGCCGAAATAGTGAAAAAGAAGTTTGCCCTTTAAATGATGTTGAGATATTTGGTTATGTGAAGGGATATTATAAATGCCTACATTAATTAGTAAAAAATATAAAGGTCTAAAGAAATGGTACATTATAGAAAATTCTTCTTATGAAGAAACGCAAGATAATGGAGTAACTATTACTAAGAAAAAAAGAGACTATTTAGAAACATTAGGGATAATGACAAAGACGGAAGCTAAAAATAGACTGACGGAGTATATTGCCTTAAATAAAGGCTCTATTAAAACCGATATAACTTTCAGAATATTGATGGATGAGTTTAAGGATTTCTACTTAACTCAAGTGGGACAAACAATAAAACAAAAGACTTATGGCTTGTTTTCTAGTAATGCCGATAAGATGTTAGGTTTTTTTGATAGAGCATTAGTAAAGAAAATAGAGTTTAATAATATTGAGGCATTTAAACTCAGCTTAAAAAATGAAAGTTCCCTGTCTAATAGATCTATTAATATAATGCTTACTGATTTAAAAAAAGTGTTAGGTTATGCAGTTGATAGAGGTTGGATTAATTCTTATCCTAATATCAAAAGAGTATCAGAACAAAAAATTAATAAGACTATAAAATATTTAACAACTGATGAATTAGAAACAATACTAGAATATGCAGACGAAAAAAGAACACTTTATATTCAGTTAATGATATATACAGGCATGAGACCTTGGGAAGCTTCTAACTTGAAGTGGAGTGAAGTCGATTTACTAAAAAAACATATCGACGTATTGTCTGATAATCCAAAAAAGAAAGGCAGAAGGATACCTATTCATCCTAAGCTTTTGGATTTATTAGAGATAGCGAGAGCTAATCAAGAGCTAGAAGATAACGTATCACCTTATACTGATTCCCAGGTTGCTGGAAAAAGCATGAAAAGATTACGAGCACTAGTTAAGGATAAAACTAAGAAAGATATTGAGTGTAATCCGTATAAATTCAGAAAAACCTTTGGCAGTTTATTAGCACAACAAGGAGTTGATACTATAAACGTTGCTCATTTAATGGGACATAGTAAACTTCAAACCACATATCAGTATTATATAAATCAGAATGAAGAAAATTTAAGAAAAACTATCGAAAAATTATAAAGTGTACCCAAAGTGTACCCAAAATCAATTTTCCGAAAACTAAGAAAGACCCAAAACCCTTATGGTTATTGGAGCGGGAGACCGGATTCGAACCGGCGACCTTTTGCTTGGCAAGCAAAATCAGTATATTTTCATATTATTTCAATTTGTTAAAAGTCCTTTAATTTATTGCTCTAATTGGTGTTTATGGTTTCTGTTTTGTTTAAAGCTTTTTAATGTTTTTGATTAAAGTGTACCCAAAGTGTACCCAAAAATATCATCCTGTAATCCTTTACTAATAAGCTATGTATCTATATATGTTTTTTAAAGTGTACCCAAAAACTTATTTCTCTTGTCTAACGAGGTTAGTAAAAAATACTATTTTATAGAAGTTATCCACATAAATAATCGAAACGCTTTATAACAACTATTCAGACAACTATATATATTATATATAATTATTAACTACTATATTTAGTATATAGCTATTATTAGATATATTATGATTAGTGATCTTTGTCCCACAATTGCAAAGCAAACCAAGGAATAATCACATAGAAACCAGCACCTATAAATGTCGATGCTGATTTTTCAAAATCTAAAACATATAAAATAATGATATAAAATACAAAACAAATAATTACTCTTCTAATAACTTTATGTTTTGGTAATAATGTCCAAAGATAAAGACCTATTATAAAAATAACCCATCCAGCAACAAATGCTAACGCTACCATCCCTATTTTTAAAAAGATATTGCCAATAATTTCCATAATACTAAAGCTCCATCTTTATTCTATTCACAAGTTCATAAGCATCTGTAAAACCTAGCTTTGAAGCAACCTTTAAATCACTTAGCGCACCCTTCTTATCTCCTAAAGAGTATTTTATTGATCCTCTGTTTGCGTAAGCGATAGCATATGAAGGTTCTATGTTTATAGATTTTGTAAAATCTTCTATTGCTCCATAGGGATCATTTAATGTATTTTTTACAAGTCCTCTTCCATAATAAGCTTGATAATAATCTGAATTTATCTTAATACTAGATGAAAAGTCATTCATCGCTTTTTCATATTCGCCTGTCTGTGTTCTTGCAACAGCTCTTCCAAAATATGCATAATAATTCTTATTATTTAGCATAATTGCTTTAGTGTAATCTTTTATAGCCCCATTATATTCACTTAAGGCTTCTTTAGCTGATGCCCTAAAATAATACAAATCACCATCTTTAGGATTTATTGCTATAGCTTTTGAATAATATTTTATTCCACCTCTATAATCTTGCTCAGTAACTCTTTTGTTACCTTTCTCAATATACTGGTCAACACTAGATACTGCCATACTACTACTCATAAAAACAGCTAATAAAAAACTTACTAAAAGTATCACTCTTTGTTGTTTAAACATTCGACACCACCTTGTTCTATGTATGTAACTAGATTAGCAAATTATTTTAATATATTCCACATAGGGAAAGAGCGATTAATAAAGATGAAGTTTGAAAAATTACAAAAAATCTCTATACAGATACTAGTATTGCTCCTTAGAAAAAGCAATAAATTGCACGCCCCTTTGATAATTTGGATTGGCTACATTGAATTTTGTATTGCTTTAATTGCTCCATATGCACCGACAAACCCTAATTCGCCATATTTACTAAAATCTACTAATGCTCCTTCGTTATCTTTTAAGTCATGTTTAGCCCGTGCTTTACGCATTATAATTAAGGGTTATTCAAATACCAAATTTAATAGATTTGTTAATG
>Ga0222627_1000667_pt1 | contig 13230 bp, 11 predicted proteins | sample AntAcemetageno93_FD_179859 | JGI IMG/M metagenome (GOLD analysis project Ga0222627, IMG submission 179859) | Saline water microbial communities from Ace Lake, Antarctica - #93 | ecosystem: Environmental > Aquatic > Non-marine Saline and Alkaline > Saline | place: Antarctica: Ace Lake | collected... | reverse complement strand
CGTGCATGTCCCCCACAGCCACCACGCCAGATTCCATCCTTTCAAAGGCCGATGCTGGCTGGAACTAACCGAAATCCTGTCCAGCAGCAATTGGGGGAGAGGGGTCCTGTTCGTTCCCGCCACCTCAAATATGATTGCATTGACGCCAGAAGGTGGATCGATCCGGAAACCCCTGCCAACCACTAACCCGCCCGGAGAAAGAACCCTCGCAGAAATGGAATCCTCATTAGCAGGCCACCACCGGATGCGACAGTCCCCATAATCATATGCCCAAACCCTAATAAAGAGTTCATTCCCGTTGATTCCACTAAATCTAAAGCGCGCGTATCCTTTTTTACCAGGGCCAAGAGTTAGACCATACCTCTCCCACGTGCCCGAATAACTATCAAGCCATTCAACCTCGTCCTCGGTGACCGAAGAAAAGCGCTCTCCCAATCCCAACAAACCCTTTGGGGTGTCAAGGTTCAGCCTCCAGGGACTCCCTGAGCGCGTACCAACGGTAAGCAGAGCAACCAAGGTCAGGAGGGGAATCAGGAAACCGAGGGCAAAGGACCTCGAAATGGGTAGATGGAAGGGTTTCAAGCTGACTCCTTTTCCAATATCACAAAGAGCCGGAAGGCAAGTATCGGTGCAAGAAAACCCAAGAGGCGCTCAATCAAGAATAGCGGCCTTAACGCCCAGAGGGGCAACAAAGAGGGATGATCAAAGCCCCCACTTAATGGATAGGCAAAAAAACCTATGCGATTCCGGCGAATCACTTTCAGGGCGGGGTATCTTGTTTCAAAGCGGCGTTTGTGGCGAAAAAAAATAAGAGTTGGCAGGGCCTGGTTGGCGTCAGATGTACTATGATTTGAGGAAGGTTTTCTAATCTCAAATGGTTCGTGTCGCATGTCCAAGGCTTCCTGGTGCAAAAACCGATAGATAGGGTACGACAACGGGGACACGTAGGGTTCCATTAACACTACCCTTCCCTCAGAACGCAACACCCTGAGCGCTTCATCAAAGAACTGAAAGGGGTCCTCCAAGTGATGAAGTACATCAAAGAGGACAAGGTTACTCATGCTCTCATCCTTAACCGGTAGAGCAAGGGCATCAGATACAAGATCTAACCAGGGCAGAGGGACGATATCAGAGGCAATGATACCGGGGAGATGTTCCTTCAAGTTTCCACTCCCTCCGCCGATTTCCAAGGTCTTCCCCGATTTCAGTACCCCTCTGATCTTTTCGTACCATGAGCCATAGACGGCCCGCAGAACTGGCTTTCTTTCCCAAATAGTTCGATGCCTTTCAAGTAGAGTTCCCCACATAGGTCACAAGGCCTTCAATTTCCTGAAAGCGAGGGCAGCCATCTTAAGCAACAGCCATCCGTGCCGGAATCTGCTAATATTTGTGCTCCCGTAAGTCCGCTCCCTGTAACGAATGGGGACTTCAACGAGCTTGAGATTCGCCTTGGATGCTCCAAATATCAGATCGAAGTCTCCAAACGGATCAAATTCCCCAAAATATCCACGGTCGGATACGATTTTTTGATAATCTTCACGAAAAATCGCCTTGGTCCCACAGAGCGTATCTTTGATCCGTTGATTTAAAAGCCATGAAAAAACAAACCCAAAGAACTTGTTCCCCGCCAGGTTGAGCAATCGCATGGCTTGATCTTCCATTGGATAGACAAGCCTGCACCCGTTGACCATTTCACCCTTACCTTCTGCAAGGACCCTGTAGAATTTGGGTAAGTCTTCAGGAGGAACTGTCAAATCCGCGTCAAGGATAATCAGGATATCACCCTTTGCCTCACAAAACCCCTTGCGCACTGCATCTCCTTTACCGGATCCATCTTGAACCAGAAGATGGATGTCGATATCCGGGTTCGCTTCAATCACCCTCCTGATCTCTTCCCGGGTCCCATCTGTAGAATGACCGTCAACAAAAATGATCTCTTGCCTGCTGCCGAATTCAGGCAGGCGCTCGACAGCGGTGGCAATATTCCCTCTCTCGTTAAGACAGGGAATGACAATGGTCGAACCATAGTCCCCCTTTCTCGACTGTTTTTGTGAACGAGCAACCATATAACAACTAAGGCAGAGTCTTCGAAGGCCCGGCAACGGGGCCAGGTACCGGTTGACAAAAGAACCTATTAACGGAAGGCCTTTCGGGACCAGGAGGCGGGTCTCCTCTTTTACAATCTGAAAATCGCTAAGGGAAAGTAGGTTTGAAATGTCTGACATTGAAAGCCAGTTCTGATGCCTTTGAGGCATTTTAAGACCGATTCGTTCACCAAGTTTAAGCACCGGTTCCCAAAGAAAATTGTAGTAGGAAATCACGACACGGGTATCTGCCCTACAGAACCGATGTAAACTGCGGAGCGTCACTTCAATATCCAACAATAGACCGACCACGTCGCAAATCACTATGAAATCAAAAGTCTCTCCCAGATCATTCAAACATTCAATATCTCCCCTCCTGAATTCCAGCTCCGGGAAGCGCCGGCGCGCCTGAGCGATCATCTCACCGCTAAAATCAATTCCCAAGCCGCGTCCCGGTTTAAGGCTTGCCAGCAAACCTCCAGTAGCACAGCCCAATTCGAGAACAGAGCTTCCTTCTGGAATCAAAAACCGGAAGTACTTTTTCTGGTCTTCATAATAGTACCTGCTTCGTTTGATCCATTCGCTTCTGTCCTTGGCAAGCTGCTCAAATCTTGTGCGTATTTGGCTCTTGAGATCCACTGGTAGGTCCTTCCGACAACATTCTCACTTCCATAATCTTTTTGCGGCCTTATACCCTATTTCATATTGACAAAATGGTAAAGCTTCAAGTGCTCCAGCACCATCCTTTCAATCGAAAAAACCTTTTTCGCCCGATCTCTACCTCGTTTACCCCAGTACTTAGCCTTTTCTGGATCGCATAGCAATTCCATAATCTTTTCCGCCATGGACGTTGCATCTCCTGGAGGTACAAGGCATCCGGTTATTCCATCAACGATAGCCTCTGCATTGCCTCCGACGGCTGTGGCGACAACCGGCAAACCTGCGGCCATTGATTCCAAGATCACGTTTGAGAAGCCTTCCTCATGGGAGGGGAGTACTGAAATATCGCTGGCTCCTAGAAGAGAAGGGATATCATTTCGCCGGCCCAAAAACTTCACGGATTGTCCAATTCCAAGATTCGAGACTTCCTGCTCAAGATCCTTCCGAACGCCACGGTCTTCCCCAACGAGCAAAAAAATGGCATCTGGAAACCAATTGACCACCTCTTTTGCAGCCTGTATAAGATCCGAATGTCCCTTATAAGGGATAAGATTTGCGATTACGATCATAACCTTCGCATTGGCCTTGACGCCCTGGTCTCGGCGAACGTCTTCTCTATAAGATAACGCTACCTCAAAAGGCCCTGTATCTACACCGTTATATATGAGGACCAGTTTAGACGCATCCACATGATCACGCCTTACCACATCATTCCATACAGCCTGGGAATTGACCGTAACCCGGTGACTTAACCGACTGGCAACATGGTCCAGAGGTCTTAAAACAGGATAACGTCTCTGATGGGTCCCCAGTGCACGACGGCTGGTAACCACTAAGGGGACTCGGGCTATGCGCCCTGATAAGGCACCCATAAAGGTTATCAAAGGCAGGAAGCAGTGTATTACCGAAGGCTTCAGTTCATAGATAAGGCGCAAGAGACGCCACTCTGCCATAACAACCTTCCAAGGGGCCCTTGAAATATCGCCCTTTTTCAATCCTCCGGAAAAAACTGGTACGCCCAAGTCCTCAAACCATCTCTCCAAAGGCCCACCAGACTGAAGCGAATACACATGGCAACAATGTGTGTGACCGTGCAATTGTCTCACAAGTAGTTGCATCTGCCTCTCTGCCCCGCCGATCTCTAACGATCTGATCACAAAAAGGATGGTTGGTTTTTTGGCTTCTACTTGCATTTGGCAATCCTACCCAAATCCTACCCAACTACCTATGAAAGATCTTGAAAAATACCTGCAAGAATTGTTGAAACCAGACTGCGGCTGAAATGCTTTTCCACAATCAACCGTCCCATCGCGCCATACCTATGAGCAAGTGAAGGATCATGGTAAAGACTGCTCAAGGCCTCATACCAATCGTCATGCGTCACTGCTGGAAATCCAATATCTCCCATAGCCAGAACATCTACGTTCATGCCCACAGGTGATACAACAACAGGCAAACCCGCTGCCATATATTGAAGCATCTTGAAGCTGCATTTACCCAAGCTCCAACTATCAGTGAGAAGCGGCATCAGACCCACATCCATCAGGCCCAACACCCCGATTTCCGTATCTGGATACCATTTGACATAACGAAACCTCTCCGGTTTGAGTTCGGAAAACCTCGGGGGTTGATCAGCCATAACCAATAACTCTGCTTCATGGTTTTTCAGGAATTCCTCCAAAGCCTTCTCTATTTGATAAAGAGCGCTATAGTTGCTGCTCGTGCCGGTCCAGCCAATCACGAACCGGCTATGTGAGGTCCTAAGGTCCTGATGATTTTTGGGTCTAATCCGGTCTGTATCCACAGCCGTGGGAACAATTCGCACATCTTTAGCATAAGGACTGAACCATTCTGCAATATGATTGTTGCCGGCAAGCACAACGTCGGCGGTCTTCGCAATTCTCATTGCAGCCGTCCGTCCAAAGGGGCGTGTTAACCAGATCGCATCGTCCACATCAAACACGCAGGGATGTTTCAGCAATGGCTCGAAAGTAAGGATGCCGGGATGTAGTTCCCGTTCAAGCCACGTTATCTTGGCTTTCCAACTCCCTATAATACCTGGGACTCTTGTAGAGACCTTCACACACTTCCAAGCAGCCTTAACAACATTTAGGCACGAATCCGGGAAGAGGAATGACTGGGGCGTCGGCGCAAATTTGTCTATGGCCGGGATATACTCACAGACATGGATACCTATGCTTCTTAATGGCTCAATATGCTGACGAACACGAAAGCGGGCTGAGGGGACATTTTCTCCCGATGTAAGGGCAGCGATCTTAATCATCAATTCTCCTTGCCCAGACAGTCATACGCCCTGTTTGACCTAAAATACTCAAGAGATAGGCCAAGGGGTAAAAAAAATAGTTTAGACGGCCGCGGCTCTCAGGAAGAGTGCCAAGTTTATCAGATAATCGCGGAAATATTCCATGATCTTGAAGCCAATATCCTGTGCTGGCAATGAAATTGGCGAGAATACGCTGGTGGAAAACCCTTACCGTTTTCCACCCTCCGGCCTCAAGTACCTTGGAAAGAGAATCCGGGGTATAGTGGTAGAGATGGTTTGGAAGATGGAGAGCATACCAGCGGTCTCTGAAGATTTTGAATTCTACGGAACCAGCGTTAGGGACTGATATAACAAGCCATCCGTGGGGTTCAATCCAACGGTGGAGTTTTTGAAGGGCCAGTACCGGATCATGCAAATGCTCCAGAACCATCCACCCAACCACCAAACTAAATAGATGTTCAGGATCTGGTGCTCTCTCCACTGAACCCGTGTATACGGAAAATCCCAATGATCGGGCTGATTGAGCAGCTATTTCCGAAAATTCCAGACCCTCAACCTTCCACTCCTTGCGAGACATTTTGTCCAGGAAGGCACCGGAGGCACACCCTATTTCAAGGAGCCGCGCAGGCTGCAATCGTGGCAGGCAAGTAGTGTTAAACCGGAAAATGCCCTTCACCCACCCTCGCCAAAACGACAAATGTCCACTATCCTTTCTGTCAGGATTTATCTTTGTACCCCTATATGGGCCGTAATTATCAGGGTAGTAAAACCCCATCGTTTCTGGGGTGGGTCGCGGATTGGTCCGCATGAGACCACAATCAACACAACGAACCACATTATAGGCCCCAGGCAGGTGATTTAAACGATCATATCCTGTGAGCACAACCGAGTCTTCCCCTTTGCATCCCAACGGGCAGGGTGATGATTCTAACTCAACGCTATTCTTTATGGTTTGGACATCCACTACAGTGCCCTATACTTCCTTAACGCTATCTGAAATCCGCTTATTGAGGCTTTGCTGCAAAGCGAGTTTGAGCAGAAAGGCATTGAGCAGATAATAGAGACTCGTACCTACGGCGATCCCCAAAATCCCCCAGTACAAAAAGCCCACCACTTTCATTCCGAGCCCTATTGTAAACCCGAAAACACCAATCTTGGTGGGTGTCCTAGTATTTCCTTTTGCATAAAAACTGCTTGATAGAATTTGCCCCAACGCACCTCCCACCCACACACCCACAAGAGCAACCAAGAGCCAATGCAACGTCAAGACTTCGCCAATGGTAAACCGTCCATAACCAAAAAGAAATGACAAGACCGGAGCACCGGAAAAGAGGATGCATATGAAAACGGCTAAAGTTATACCCAACGTCCATCGGAATCTGTTGCTGACAATCTTGCGAAAAGAGAACCACTCCCTCTCAGAAGCCCTTTTTGCCAACAACGGGACCATAGGGGCGGCGAATGCCTTACTCAGAATAAAATTTCCAGCCATATAGATTTGATTGGCGAAATGCAATAAGGACAGCTGTCCTGCCGGTGCCATGGATGCGAGGAAACGATCCACTAAATCGCCTGTCTTATAGTAAGTTGATCCCAAGAGAAGTGGATAAAGCCTGCGCCAGGCCTCCCTGATAGTGTTGGTTCTCCAGTCAGGCGCTCTATAGCCACCCATCCCTGGCAACAAAAGGATCGTCTGTATCGCGGCTCTCAAAACCGTGGCCCAGGCCGCAATGATTATGCCAAACCGGGGCAACCCCCAAAGCAGAAATGCGAAACCGCCCAACGTCCCGAGGAGCGGACTTATCTCTGCCCAGACAAATTTCTGTCTGGAATGGTAAACAGACCATGCAACTCCATTCAGCGCCATAAAGACCATTCCCACTAATTGAATTCGTAACAAAGAAATGGTCAGCAATTTGGTTTCAGAATCAAATCCTGGAACAGTCCAGGGTACCCATGTTGTTGCTGTGACGAAAAAGAGAACGGCAAGAATGCCAAATATAAAACCGATCCCTTGAAAAAAACTCCAGGCCTCTTTATAGAAATTATCCAGGTCTTCCGTTGCAAGGAGTGGCACAAGCACTTGCGTCATGGATCCGGTCACCACGGCCAAGAATAGCTGGGGGACTGCCATTCCTGCGAAAAAGGCATCCGTCTGCCAGCCCGGTCCAATAGTTATCAGGACATACCACTGATAAAAGAAAGCCAGTAGAATATTAACACCAGCAAGGCCCCCGAGTATAACGGCCAGACGCACACCGGAAACCCTCAAGAAGTTTCGCGCTGGCACTATCCTGACTCGCCTTCAACTCGACGGTTAAGAAGGCTTTTTCTGCTTTTTCTCATCACAGACTCTTGATTGAAACCAGATTTTTTAACACTGCCGTTTCTTGCTATTCCTGAATCGAGATATTCCATGTCGTCCAAGAGCCACCTTTCTGAAAACGTTCGTTCTACAAAAGTCATCGCATAACCCACGAGTTCTTTTCTCTTGCATCAGCCCATCTCCTTCAGGGATTTCAATATTTCTCCCTGACGTCAGGATTTTCGAACAGATAATTGATGGCACCGGTTAGGGCCTCAACACTGTTTAGTGGAACCACCAGCCCTGTGTCGCGGCCTGAAATCAGTTAATGATTTCGGTTAATGCTATGATGTCCAACTGCCCTTGTCAATTAAACACCCAGAGCGCCTCATATCTCAATCCAAATATTTTGGTCCAGGATAACCTGTTTCCCGGGCTTGCATTCATGGATTGGGAAGAGGTTGATTGAGGCCTGCTACTTTCCAACCGATCGATCCAAAATGCTCTTTTGCGTGGGGCCCACCTTCCATATTTCCCTTGTCCTTTCTCACTTCATGATGGCATGGGATCCAGAGACGAATCAGTGTCCCTTCATCAATCCGGTATAGAGCTCTTCCATATCTCTTAGAAGCCGCCTTGCAGAAAACGCCTGCTCAACAAAAACCCTCGCTTCCCTGACCATCGCTTCTCTTCTGACGTTGTCGAGCTCAACAAGGTATTTTAATCCCTTTGCAAATCCTGTAGCATCTTCTTTCCTGCAAAGGATACCTCTCCTGCATACCTTAAAGCCATGGTATGCCGGGTGCCCGTTTTGTGGCCCTAACAGATCAAAAACGCCTCCGGCGTTAGTAGCAATAACAGGGGTGGAGGAGGCCATAGCTTCAATAATTGAAACAGGGGTTCCTTCGTTTAGGGAGGTCAGGGCCAGAATATCCACATCAGCATAGACCTCGGGGAGATCCCTCCTCCAGCCGCAAAACAGGACATGGTCTGACAGACCTTTTCTGTCACTATATCCTGTAAGCTCTTCCCTCAATTCACCATCCCCTACCACAACCAACTTTACGTTGATTCCAGGATTTTGATCAAGGAATATTTTAGCCGCATCAAGAAACATAACATGGCACTTTATAGGCACCAATCGGCCAATGATTCCGATAAGCAAGGCGTCATCATCTATCCCAAGGCCCTGTCGGAACCGCCCCTTTAATTCATGGCTTTTCAAAAAAGGTGTCAGATCAAAACCCAAGGGGATAGTCTTAATTTTGGAAGCCGGCGCGATCCGGAATTTTTCGGAAAGCGCCTCTTTCTGAGTCCCGCTTATAGATACAATCACATCTGTCGAGCGTGCCAAAAACCGCTCAATCCAAACAAACATGAGCGATTTGACCCAGCTGAAATACCCCTCAAAAATATGCCCGTGAAAGGTATGAACCGTTTGGATGTTCTTACCTCTTACCCGATTATACATCATCACAGCAATCCTGGCGCTCGTCCCTGCCTTGGCCGTATGCGTATGAACGATATCAGGATCTTCCCGAGCGAGAATTTTTAGGATTTGCCAAAATGCCTTAAAATCGATTAAAGGGCTTATCTCTCTCTGGAATTCACGAATGATGATTGGCTTAGTCTCTGAGGAATCATCGAAGAGATAGCTCATATCGCCTTCCTGGGGAGCAATCTTACCCGTGACAAGGATCGAATCGAACCTGTTTGCGTCTAAACCAGTAGTTAACAGATGAACGTGTATGGAGGGCCCCCCTATGTTCAGACGTGCTATAAATCTGACAATCTTTATCCTGTGACCTGACGGCCTTGCGTCAATAGCTGCTTCATAGTCAGGATAATTCTTAAAGATGCGAAAGAATTTACCGACTAATTGAAACGCGAGGACAAAGAAAAAGCGGTAAATAAGCGCCCAGAAAATGATTGGCTTTAGAAATTTATGGGGTTTTTCTGCATGCTTTTCAAAGAGGTGGTAAACGCTCCTGTGAAACTCCAGAACAGAGCGAAACACGTTTTTCTCGCTGCTGACGCCCACATAATGGATGGCGGAAGGCCGAGGGAAATAGACGACCTTCCAGCTCTTTCGCCACATTCTTCTGCACCAGTCAGCGTCCTCCCAGTACATAAAGAAGCGCGCATCCATGGCGCCCACGTCTTCTATCGCCGCTCTCCTCGCCAACATGCAGGCCCCGGAGACCCAATCCACTTCTATGGGGGTTATCCCATCCGTTTTGCCGGTCAGGATATTTTCCCGTGTGATCGGGTTATCAGGGAAAATCTTGGTTAGCAGAGACTTTCGCCCGAACAGTGCGGTGAGCAGATTCGGAAACAATCTTGCAGAGCCCTGGACAGCCCCATCACTGTCCAAGATTCTTGGGCCGAGGATCCCCACGTCATGGTGGTCATCCATATACTTTATGGTTGGCCCAAAAAATCCTTCCTGGATAATAATGTCGGGATTCAGTATTAATACATAAGGCGCAGAACCTTGATTGAGCCCGCTGTTTATCGCCCTGGCAAACCCCAAATTGCGGGCATTTTTAGTCAGCCGCACCTGGGGGAATAGGGTGCTCACCCGATCCACATCATCTGTTGAGGCGTTATCCTGTACCCATACTTTCACGGCCATGCCACGGGCGGCATCAAATATAGATCCCAGACAACCCAACAGGTAATCGGTGCTGTTATAATTCACGACAATGATATCTAACAAAATGTGCCCTCGCCTAACCCGGATAAACCGAAACAGAAAAGGTCTCACGCAAAGACGCAAAGACGCAAAGAAAGCCTACAGTCTATTGGCAACCCGAAAAATACCATTCTTCCCCTAATGTTGAACCACCATTTATCTTTTGGAACCTCTGAACCCTGAACCCATGAACGGCTACGAAATTTTCTTGTAGAGATACCTCAAAAGGGTGAAGAGGTCAAAAAAAATGGCCTTGCAGAAACCCATCTGTTCGTGTCTTATGTGGATCTCCTCCATATACCCGCGTAGCTGCCCTTGCATTGAGATACCGCCCTGGCATCTTGCAATAGTTTTATCCACGTAAATGCAGGAAGCCCCCTGAAGGAACAGCATGAGATTCAATCTGTAATCGCCTGAGATACCATACCACCGTCTGGCATGGCCTGATTTCAGTGGGCGGCAATAACGAAACCGGTCAAAGACATGACTCCGATAGAACACGCCCTGGTGATGAACGGTGTTTTTGAAATAAAGCGCACCGCCAAACCGGCCTTTGAACAACCCTCTTTGAGTGTACACGTTGCCCAGCACAAGATCCGTATCCTCTAACATAAAGCGGCCCCCGTATATGCTCTCCAGGGTATCCCGACTATTGAAAACATCATCAACACCCAAGAAATAGAGCCATGACCCATCAGCAGCTTCGATCCCCTTATCCATGGCATCATAGATACCCTGGTCGACTTCAGAAAGCCAGTAATCGATGTCGCTGTCATTTTCCAGAATTTCCAGGGTTCCGTCTGTGGATCCACCATCTATGATAATATGTTCTTTATGAGGATAGGTTTGTTTTCTTACTTCATCGATGGTCCTCACCAGGGCGTCCCCAGCATTGTGAACAACGGTGATGATACTTATCAATGGGGACCCCGGCATGGACTTTTTGACAAGCCCGCCCGCTTTTTTACCGCCGTTCAATCTGTCCCGATGAGTTTTCAATGCGTCGACTCGACCTCACGCCTCAATCCAGGTCGCAGGAAAACCCCAACAGGCGCCAACGAGGTCTTCCAGGACACATGATCGATATTTTTCTCAGAGGCCCGTCCAAACCGGGTACGTCCACGCAAAGCCTGCCTCTTTGCACCGACAGGGTCTGATCATAAACACTATGCAAGACCACGCGATAATCCGCATCGCCCGGTTCCACCTCGAGATTCAGTCTCTTCCAGTCACGCCTGTCATACCAAGGCATATGAATGGTGCAGCGGCCTTCTACCACAGGTTCCCAGCGCTGAAACCCGTAAATGGGCCTGTTGAGCTCTTTACTCAACCCCTGGGAATGATACAGTCTTTTTTTAAATCCCCTGAGCCGATCCAGAATCCTGAGCGAAATCCTCTCAGAAGCCGTCCGCCGGCTCTTATAGGACAGGTCAAAACGGTAAAACCCTGCCCATGACAACGGTAACGGCCTCCGGCCGTACTTTCTTTCAATCCTCCAGATCTCTTTGTAGCGTAACCAGTCGCGATCTAAGGTCTTGGTTCCGGGATAATACCTGACCGCTGCCAGTAATTCGTGCATATATTCAAACTTTGCGCCACTTTTTGACAATCTGCACCATAAATCCCAGTCCATGGTGTAGTGCAGGGCAGGATCAATGCCGCCCACAGCATTATAGGCAGAACGACGCACGAAACAGGCGGGCTGGCAGATAAAACAGGACCTGGTCAGATCCTCTGCGCTGAATGCCTGGATCGGGGGAAAGTACGACAGAAAAAAGCCCTCGGGCGTCACATGAATGGCATCCCCATAAACGACATCCAAGTCAGGATCATGCTCAAAAAGGGAGGCGACCTTGTCAAGTGCGCCGGGGAAATAGTAGTCATCTGCATTCAGCCACGATACAATATCACCCTGGACCCTTTTTTTCCCTTCCCTGATAGCGGCGGCCTGACCTGCGTCCGGGGCTGAACTTAGAAAGGTGATGATATCAGAATAGGCGCGAACGACGTCATGGAAATGGTCGGTTGAGCCACCATCCATAAGGGCGAGGTTAAACGGCTGAGACTGGTATCTCAGGCCTTCTAAGGCCCAGGGCAGGAAATGACTTTGATTAAGATTGGGAATGACAATGGCGAAAGTCGGCAAAATAAGTCTTCCTTAAAAATCAGCGACGCTCCAGATATCTTTGAAGAATACTCAATCTCGAAGTCTATGCTTATCTGGCCAAGGTCAAGCGCTCATTGTAAGACAAGCCTTTCAACAGTTATTCTTCCACTGCTGATGGTCATAGTTCCAACGATCACGGTGAATGAAGACTGGTTTGTAAAGGTCGCATCCCAGCCTCCGAGGAGGGCTAAATTCTTGGCCTGATCCACAAGAACGTCCTCATTATATGTCCCTTGAAGCACCTTGATATTCGACCCTGTGTAGGCCCAATCTATGCCGCCCTGTACAGTGGCATAACAGGGCGTGTTCCCGCCGCATGAGCCAGCCGCGTCAACATAGATATCCACCGGAGTTGTGTTCACCGCAAGATCCATCTGGGTGGTTGAGCCGCTATCCCCCACTTTCAGGTGCCCCCGGCCTGATTCTGCTGCATCTTTATACACGTGGATCACCGCCGTATCCCCGGGCTTTGCGCCTCCCGGCTGATCATTCTGGTCGTAAATCGGGATGTCTATGATGTACCAATTAGAGGCGTTCAGTCCATCCGTATCCTCCGCGGCCGGAACATAGGCAGTGCCGTCCAATTTGGTTACTTCAAAGGTATAACCCGTAGCGGTCGCCTGCGTCAGTTGTGTGCCATCAACGGTCACGGTACCGCCGATCCTTGCAGGCAGGGGCGGCGCGGCCCAGGCCATCACTGAAAGACTCAGCAAAAACAGTGCAAAAACAATCCTAAAAAATTTCTTTCCCATAGTCATTCTCCTTTCATTCTTATCTCACAGAGGGCACAGAGTTCACAGAGATTCTTAACGAGAATCTTTGAGGGGAAGATTCTGATCAAACGCTAATGGGTTGCCTTAAGCCCGGATACAACCGATAGCTGTCGTCCGCCTTTTTTGATGATCCAACTGAAGGCTGATTGTTTTGTCTGATTTGGGATACCTGTCCCGCTCTTGGAGCGGGATCAAAAAATCAGACAAAGAAAAAGTCTATCTCTGTGATCTCTGTGTGCTCTAGCGAAGCGGGTGAGAGGCA
>Ga0222627_1000663_pt1 | contig 13262 bp, 10 predicted proteins | sample AntAcemetageno93_FD_179859 | JGI IMG/M metagenome (GOLD analysis project Ga0222627, IMG submission 179859) | Saline water microbial communities from Ace Lake, Antarctica - #93 | ecosystem: Environmental > Aquatic > Non-marine Saline and Alkaline > Saline | place: Antarctica: Ace Lake | collected... | reverse complement strand
ACAGACCGATCCTGAAGAAAAACGAACCACGATTGGTCATGCGTTTCTCGATGTACAGCAGAAATTCTTTGCAGAAAACAAACTGGGAGATGAATGGCTTTTGGCACAAGGAACGATTTACCCAGACACCATTGAGTCGGGAGGAACCAAGAATGCAGACAAAATTAAAACGCATCACAACCGTGCGCCAGAGGTGCAAAAGTTAATTGATGCAGGGAAAGTGATTGAGCCAGTGGCGGATTTGTACAAAGACGAAGTTCGGGCGTTGGGAGAACTTTTGGGGCTTCCACATGAACTTGTATGGCGTCATCCATTTCCTGGTCCGGGACTCGGAGTGCGAATTTTGTGCTCTGGAGAAGAAATTCATGAAACACTGGTGGATGAAGTAGATTCATTTACTTTGCAGCCAAAGAAAAGACCATTTGTGAAACTCCCCATCAAATCAGTGGGAGTACAGGGCGATTTTCGTACGTATCGTCATCCAGCGGTTTTGACTTTTATTCCTGGAGAAAGGACGATTGAGAACTTAGAAAAATTTTCTACCAAATTGATCAATCATTACGACGAAATTAATCGTTGTACGTTAGTGCTTGGCAAAAACTATGAAGGAAATATTTCTCAAGTGTCTGTGAAAAAATGTGACATGTCCCAAGATCGAGTAGAGACGTTACAACGTGCGGACGCGATTGTGACAAAGTTGCTTGCGGATATGGATGTGTACTCTGATGTATGGCAGTTCCCAGTAGTGTTGTTGCCCGTTTCTTTTAATAAAACAGGAACCGAGACTGTTGTGCTTCGTCCAGTAGATTCGATTGATGCTATGTCTGCATCTGTAGGGAATTTACCATGGGAATTCTTTGATCGTGCAGCAAAAGAAATTTTGGAAGATACTAATATTTCGGCAGTTCTCTTGGATTGTACGAGTAAGCCGCCAGGAACGATTGAATGGGAATAGTCGCGGATAGGAACTTTTCTCAGGGATATAAAGGGGATTGACTTTTTTGTAAAAAAGTTTCATATGTTCTATGATGAAACAAGGAAACGAATTTCTTTCAGCTGATACCTCTCCTCAAGAGGAGGTGAATAGTTTGGTACAAAAATGTTTGAACCAGGATTCCAAGGCTCAAGAGGATTTATATAATCGCTTTGCTCCTAAAATGTATGGTATATGTTTGCGTTATTCTGAGAGCATAAAAGAGGCGGAAAAAGTATTAGAAAAAGCTTTTGTGAAAGTTTTTAAAAATTTAAAAAACTTTGATACAGCAGAATCCTTGGAATCATGGATTAAAAATATCTGCGTTGAAACGTATATATCTACAAAGAGACAAAAATTAAATAAGCTTCCTTTGGGGAAAGGCCAAGATAGGGATTTGAGCGGGCTTGATGAAGAAGTTAATAAATTATCACAGGAAGTATTGTTGAAATGTATTCAAAGTCTTCCGCTTGATTTGAGGGTAGTATGGAATCTTTCAGAGCAAGAAGGATATCAAGAAAAAGAGATTGCTACGTTAATTCGGTGTTCCGACAATATTCCAAAAATTCGAAAGGAACAGGCACAAGGGGCATTTAATACAAAAATATGGGAAGTATTACATCAAAAAGGAGTCTTCTCAGAATAATTGGGATTTTTTTATTTCGTAAGTATGATGTGGGCGACTTGTTTTTAACAGATGAAAAAAATTCTTTTGGCAACGGTTTCAGTACTCTTGATTGCAGGATGTGGAACAACTTCTACTTCTTCAATTGCAGACAAACCTCTGGAGACAGGGAATGAGACTCAAGTAGGTTCTTCACTTTCGGATAAACCTATGGAGGCGGGAAATGATGGACGAATTCAACAGTATTTAGAAGAAAATATCATTGATTCAAAAAATGCTATCTGTAATTTTGATATGTTAAATCAGCCAAATGGAAATGTGGTTGAAGTATGGGCCTTGTGTGAAGAATTTATGTTTACAGAGGGAAGAACAATGAATAAGGGAAGGACAATGAGTTTGCCGGTAAAAGTTACCTTTGCAAATCCTACACTGTATGTGATTCCTGGTGATGGAGAAGAATATCTTCCGTCTCTCCAAGAAAATTTTTCGAAAATTTCAATTGAGAAAATTTTGGCAGAGAATGTATACGATGTATCAGAACTCGAAACAAAGAATATGGATCGTGCAAAAAAATGGTTGATTCCTGTCGTAGAGGAAATAGAGGTAGAAGTAGAAATGGAAGTTGAAAAAGAAGCAGCGGAAATAGAGATAGAGGAAGAATAATAGTGAATATATTTTAAATAAAAGACGTGGTCATCCACGTCTTTTTATTTATAAAAAGTTAGTATTAGTGTGTTGTTTTCCTATCAAAGAATCGGGTTTCAAGTAATGATTTTTTCACTGTTGGTTTTTGTGTATCGCACCATGAAAGATATTTGGCAACTTGAGTGTTTTCGTGTGCACAGCGTATAGATTTATGATCATCGATCGTGTAAAGATTTTTTCTTCGTTTATCTACTTGTGTAATAAAGTCATAACTCGGTTGTCCACCTCCTCCAACACATCCTCCTGGGCAGGCCATTACTTCTATGTAGTGAAAGGCATCGGGATCTTTTTTGAGTATGGATAGTACTTGAGGAATATTCTGCACGGTTGCTACTACTCCCACTTTAAGGGTTCTATCACCAATCTTTATTTCAGCGGATTTAATTCCCTCCATTCCTCGAACTTCTGTGAGCTCCAGTTTTGGTAAATTTTTACCAGTCAAAAACCACGCAGCACTTCGGAGAGCCGATTCCATAACTCCTCCCGAGGATCCATAAATAGCACCAGCACCAGAATATTCAGCGAGTTCGTCTGGGTTTTCTTCTTTCAGGTCATCCCATTCTACGTTGCGGTCACGGAGCATGGTAATGAACTCGCGAGTTGTTAGAGCTTCATCTACGGGATAGTGTTTCCCATCATTTACCATTAATTCTTTGCGTCGAATTTCATATTTTTTTGCAGTACAAGGAAGAACAGAAACAACAAAAATATCATCGGGATTTATATTTTCTTGTTGTGCCCACCAAGTTTTATAAGCACCTCCAGAGTGAATATGTGGAGAACGAGCACTGGTAAGGTTTGGAACGAGTTGTGGTTGAAAGTGTTCTACATATCGAACCCATGATGGGCAACAGGAAGTAAACATAGGAAGATTTTCTTTTTTTTCTAGTCGTTCACCGAGTTCTTTGGCCTCAACCATAGTTGTAATATCTGCTCCAAAATTCACATCAAATATTTTATCAAATCCAATACAACGAAGAGCTGCATACATTTTCCCGGTCCATGTTTTGTCATATTCCTTATTCCATCCTTCACCCAGAGTTCCTCGGATAGCAGGAGCGGGTTGAACGATAACAATTTTTTTTGGGTTTTTGAGTGCGGCTTCAACAGCAGCAATAGAATTGTGTGTTCGTATAGCGCCAGTGGGACAAACAATAGTACATTTCCCACAAAAAGTGCATGCCATTTTCCCTCCATGATTTCCAATAGTGACATCTTTCCCAATACCTTTTTCAAAGAGGTATGCAACGCTGCATTTACGACAGGCTTCGATACATTTATTACAGTTGATACAGCTTGATGGATCGAATTCAATAACTGATTCTCCATCAAATCTTTCAATAAGGCCCTTGTTTTCCCGTGGTGCGTATTTTTTCAAATCAAGTCCAAGAGATTCACATTGATATGCAATTTTACACCATCGCCCTTCATTACAGTCGTGACATTGGTCTTGGTGTCCGGCAAAGAGAAGTTCTAAATTTATTTTTCGTGCTTTTTCTATTTTTTCAGTGTCGCTTCGAAGCTTCATTCCTTCTTTTGGGACAAGAGCACAACTCGTATGTATTCGTCCGGTTTCTTCATCTTCAACTATGCATGTGCGACAGGATTCAGTTGGTTTTAATTCTGTACCAAAACAAACGTGGGGAATTTTCATTCCAGCCTTCAATGCAGCATGCAATACGCTTTCTTCAGGTTTTGCAGAAATTTTTTTGCCGTTTAGCGAGAAAGATATATTTTTCATTTTTGATGGAGTGCTTCATAAAGGGATCGAACAGGAGTGTCTATAGATCGGCCTAGTCCACAGAAGGCAGTTTCTTGTTGAGTCTTGGTTATCTCCAAAATTTCATCCCAAGGAATTTTTTTTTGCTCAATAAGTTTCAATATTTGAGGAACTCCATCACGACAAGGAGTACAAGTTCCACAGAGTTGCTCATGGAAAAACTTGAGCCAACGTTTGAGTAATTCTTTTGCTGTAATATTAGGATCGTGTACCTCTAGAGATCCTGCTCCATTTGCAGGTTGATCTAAGTTTTTTCCTCTCCATACGGGACCACAAGCCCCTCCGCCAATTTGTACCAAACTTCGAGGATCAATTTTATTTTTTGTTTGTTTCAAAATCTCACGAACAGTCATGTCTGATGGCAAACGAAAGACTCCATGATGTGGTACAATTCCTAAAATAGTGTAGAGACGGGTATTATCAAATGTTTCATTTTCTACAGCAGCTACATCAAAAAAAGTTTCTACATTATTAATAAGAGTTGGTTTCCCCCAAAGCCCGCGCTCTGTTGCATGAACAGTTTTACTACGAGGAAGGAGCCTCTTTCCTTCAATAGCATTCATCATAGTGCTACTCTCTCCTCCAAGGTAAGAATCAGCTTGTTCCTGAAATAAAAGTAATTCAACGCCATGTGTGGCAAGGCGTTTTACTTGTTTTTCAAGTCGTGGTTTTAGGATTTCAAAGTAATCATGATTACAGTTAATCCAACATTTTTTTGCTCCGATCAATTCGCAGGCAATGCGCATTCCCTCAAACACTTCATGAATATGTTCTGTCAAAAGAATCCAATCCTTTCGCACGCCAGGCTCTCCTTCTGAGGCATTACAGATAACAAATTTCTCTTCTCCTGGTGCATCGAGTACGGCTTTCCATTTTTTATGAACAGGAAACCCGGTTCCACCTCGTCCAATAAGGCCGGCCTTTTCGATTTTTTTGAGTAGATCCTTCATTTTTATTTTTTCCAAATATGCAAAATACCGAGAGCAATAGCTCCTCCCAGCAGAGCTGTCGCGAGTTGTGGCCAAGAAAGCATCGCTGCAACATTTCCAAGAAATTTTTCAGAAAGAAAGAATTGCAGAATCCATTGTGAGGCAATGATGAGCCATATGAATTTCACTACTGCGCCAAGAATTACTCCAAAAACAGGCTTTGTTTTTAATACATGCACTCCTGCGATAAGGAGCATATTTCCAAGAATAATTACGGGAAGAGTAGGAGCAAGAACAAAGGGAAGTGTTCCGGCTGCGAGTGCAGCAGCACTTGGAAGAATAGCAAGAGTTAATGCTTTCCCTGCGCCAAGACGAAATGTCGCAGCGACAAGAATAGCATTTACTATTGGTCCAGTGATCCATTGTTGATGGAGAATGAGAGGAATGCTACTAATACAAACAGCAAAAATAGCCCATTCGTACATTTTTGCTCGAGAAAAAGTGAGAATCGATTCTTGTATTTTAATCATCGAGCATTAGTGTACCAGACTTTTTTTTGTCTACGAAACATTCATGAGTAAACTATGGTTGATGTTTGATGCAGTTTTATTCGACAATGATGGAATCTTAATAGACACAGAGCAGGTATATGTTCGATCGTGTCAGGAGATAGTGAAAGAAATGTTTGGATTGGAATTAACATTGGAGTTATATCAAGAATGGGGATATACAAAAGGAATCGGTACGCAAGGGTGGTTAGGGGAGCAAGGAATTGAAAATGAAAAAATAAACGAATTCAGAAAGGTACGAAACAAACGATATGAAAAATTATTACTACAATTTATTGAGCCAATGCCTGGGGTTCAGAAATTATTAAGATTTTTATCTCAGCAAAAAATTCCGAGAGCTATTGTCACAGCAACCTATAGAAATCATTTGGAGTTAGCACATAGACAGACAGGATTATTGTCGTTTTTTCAATTTGCAGTTACAAACGAAGATATAGAGAAATCAAAGCCTGCGCCTGATGGATATTTTTTGGCAGCGAAAAAATTAGGAATTACTCCAGGAAAATGTTTAGCTTTAGAAGATTCTCCACGAGGAGTTGCAGCCGGGAAAGCAGCGGGGATGACGGTGTGGGCTATTCCAAGTGGGCAGACAAAAGAACTGGATTTTTCTCTGGCGGACAAGAGATTTGAGTCGTTAGAGGAGGTATTATTCAAACTACAATCTACAAACTAGAAACTACAAATAAGAAAGTTCAATATTTGAAGGCTGAAGACTGAAGTTTGTAGTTTTAACTCAATCCTAGTCCCACCAACCCAGCAACACAGACTCCAATCCAGAGCCATTGATTTCGGGTCAAATTTTCACGATAAAGCCAGTGTCCAAGAAGAATTGTGATAAATATTCCTCCTGTTCCAATTACGTTTGCAATTCCAACAGAACCCATTGTTACCGCAAGAGCAAAACATCCGGTTCCAATTACCGTCGGAGCTGAGACAAGAGCGATTTTGCCAATCTCTGGCAATTTTATTTTTCCAAAAGGGTTTTTTCCACAAATCATCCACCGTACTATCCCAAATATCAATGCCCATATACCAATCAATACTTCCCATGTATATCCTGCGATGAAGGGGTCAAGATTTCTCGCAACATCTGACATTTGTACGAACGAAATGCTGGCAAGAATAGCGGCAATAATTACGAGAAGTACGCCTTTTCCGGTTCGTGGATCGAGGTGATCAATGTTTATTTTTTGTGTAGAGAGTGCGAGTCCTCCGATAACAATCGGAACAACCCACAAAAATTCTATAAGAGAGGGAAGTTCCTGAAACCAGAGCCAACTTATAAAGAAAACGAAGAGAACTCCGCTAATACTTCGGAGAGCATTTTTTATCCCAACGGGTAAGAACTTCAACGCCCAAAAAGAAAGTCCCAGACTTGCAGCACCGGTGAGTCCAGCCAATATCAAATTTGAAGCAAATTCAGGAAGTAATCCAAAGCTTTCTGGTTTTGCCAAGAGGAGCAATGGAGCCATAGAAAAAATCAGTGACAGATTTCTTACGATAGAAACAGAAAGTCCATCGTGTTTTCGTACGTGATGTGCGATTAAGGTACTGTAAATGGAGTACCCAAGCATTGCCGCAACTGCAAGAAAGAAAAACATCATTTTTTCCAGTGTTTGTTTTTGGGAACTGGATGAAATCGAAGTTCAGTACTGCTTAATACTATTTTTGCATCTGGTTTTTTGAAATCAGAATTACGAAGGATTTTTGCTCGTTGAATCCAACGAAAAAAAGTTTCCCAGAGGGATTTCCGTACACGAAATCGTTTTCGAGGCGGTCCAAAGGTTTTGTTTGGTATTTCATCAAAGTTCTCTCCAAAATCCTTCATCCAGCTTTCGTTTTCTGTTACAAAATTTGACCATAAGTTTAATGGGTCATAGAGAGGAATATTGTGACTGAAGAGGTGAGCAGAATAAGCATCTTTTTCTGCTATTTCCAGAGAGTGGTCGGTGAGAAGATGATTGGGACAAATTTTTCCTTTGTGATTGTGTGGCTTAGCAAGCTGTCCACATATTTTTAAAAGAGAAAATACAAAAAATCGAGCAGTCCATATTTGTCCATATCGCGCTATTACAAGGATATCGATATCAGATTTTTTTTTGGCTCGTCCGCAAGCAATAGATCCTGAGAGAAATATAGCTTGTACACCAGGAAGACATCCAAGGAATTTTGCCCAGAGTTCTGCTTTTTTAAGTAATTTTTTATCAATTTCCATCAGGCGAAGTGTGCCATAAAGTTGCTTTCACTCCAAACAAGTCAAACTACAATCTACAAACTAAAAATATAGAATATTTTTGAAACTAACGCTTTGCGAGGACCTGTAGAGGGTCGATTGGTAAGAGTGTCGTATCAAAGAATGCAGTAAGAGAAACATTCTCTTTGTCTAAATCAAACTCAATATTTCCAAACACATGAGTTTTCATGAAATTATATTTTTTTTTCAGGAGAGGCGATTGTTGTGCAAGTGCACGAAAATTTTCTCCATGGAGTCGGTACATGAGATAGCTTTCTGCAAAATCCTCAAAGCAATCTGCTTGTGCGTACCCAGAGACAAAATCAGCTCGTTGGGAATTTCGTTGTTGTGCTTTAGTAGATGTCCATGAAATTTCATAAAACCGAACACTCAGATCATCAGAGAGAACAGGGTTTTTTCCGTCTTGAAATTTCGTACGATGTCCGCGTTTTCCTGTTAAGGCTCCAAGATCAACAATATGGCCAAGTTCGTGAATAAATACTCCTTGCAGTTCGTCACTCGTATCAATTGAGTGTGTATGGAGAATTATTTTTTTTGAGTTAGAAAGTCCTCGTGAAATATTTGTTTCATTGCGGATTTCTAGTTTTTCTAAAGGATCGGTATGCCACTTAGGAAGAGCGAGAATGGAATTTCTTACTTGTTGTTTTACAAAAGAAAGTCGAAGACGGTCGGTTCGTGTTTTTTTAAAATTTCTTGCTGAGAAATGTCCGGTCCAAGGAAGAGTTCTCTGTGTCGGAGGAGTGAGTATCTGTGGCGCCGCATGAAAAGGCGTCGCAGAGAAGGAATTAATAACGGAAAGGAGGGAAAGTATCATGAAACAAAAAGCACAAAAGCATAGGCATATGTGTGTTTTTGTTTTGAGATCATTCTCTTTTTACGACTTTACCATGAAAAGTCAAGGGATTTTGAGCAAAAAATTGAGTCAGAACTTGCATGAAAGTCTCATCCCGTGCCAAAATGTATAAGAATGAAAAATATATATACACAGTTATTTTGGACGCGTTTGGTGCTAGGAGTTTTTTTGGTGTTTTTTTTGATACCAATGGGACAGGTGAATGCAGAAGATTTTGTGAAGTGTTCAACCCTTGTTGGCAATAATCTACAAAGGGAAAATTGCATAGATCGTTCAGATTGTAAGTGGGTGGAAGGGGAGAAGGTTTCTGTGGGGCTTCCCCAGGCAGATAGATGTGTGGTGCAGCCTTCAGAATGTCGCACCATGGAGGAGTCAGTCTGTGAAGAGTATGGTTGTGATTGGAGAGAGGGTTCAGGTGAGTGTGTAGGAAAAGCAGAGATTTGTACGGGGAGAACATGGACGGGATGTGGATTGGACAATGATTGTCGATGGAATAATGGGAAATGTATGTTGAGTGCAGCAAAACAGGACGCGAAAGCGGTAGGAGCATTGGATGGTATTTGTAATGAAGAGATAGAGAATTCACAAAGAAATGACTTTTGGATTGAAAACATCCCTTCAACCTGTCTAAAACCAATTACAAACAAAGGGGTTCAACATTTTTGTGAAACTAATGTTGATTTATTAGCTCCCTATGGAAAAAAACAATGTCGAAGAGGAATAGTACACGTAATCAAAGCCGGAGAACGAAAATGTTTAGACGACTCGGAAATGCGATTCCAAAGAAGTTTGAAAAATTCGACTGCACGTGAACAACGTCGAGCAGATGATACTGTTTGTCGCGCGAACACGGCATATATTTATGGTGGACCTGTTTTTGAAGGAGGAGGACTACGAAGTGGGGCAATACTTGCACACGAAAATCTCACTAAATCAATTTCTCATTCGACAGACTTAAAAGGATTAATGATTAATTGGACAAAATTTATCCTTGAGATTGTAGCCGTTATTGCTGTTATAGCCGTTATTTGGGCGGGAATTCTCTATATTACTGATATGGGAGATGGAGGAAATATAGAAAAAGCAAAAAAAATACTTATGTGGGTGGCTATTGGAATTTTTGTAATTCTGGGATCTTATGCCATCGTAAATACATTGATGAAGGCGGATTTTGGATCGAATCGTGTAGCAATAACAACCTCTTTTGACGCATGAAGAAATTGATTCTTGGCTTAATGATAGTTGTACTGGGAATAGGAATTTCTGGGGGAGAAACGACGCATGCATGGGAGGATTGCAATACATATAGTGGAGCCTTAAAAAGGCAGTGTGAAGATGACACGGAGGGGCGAAATTTTGTAGAAGAAATAACAGTGAATGTAGCAGATGCATTACGAGATGTAGAAGAATTTAACTTACGTATGCAATATTATTTGCGTCCGTACATAGAGGCAGAGTTGACCTTTGACCAATGGAAAGAACTGTATGGATATGGGTCTACAGGAGGAGGACCGATTCCAGGAGGAGAATTCAGATTGCCAGATGCAGCTGTGTTTGGGGGGATTGGGGCTAATACTGATTTGAGGTTATTTATTCTTAATGTGCTGGAATGGGTTCTGAGTTTCTTAGGGATTGTGGCTATCGCTGTAATTATTTTTGCTGGATATACCTATATCGTTGGAGGAGAAGAAAATAATGAAAAGGCAAAAAAAATGATTTTATATGCTGCTATCGGGATTATTGTAATTCTGAGTTCTTACGCCTTGGTAAATACATTGATTACCAAAACTATTGAGGGAGGGGATAATTTTGAAACAGTACAAAATTACGTTTCAATTGAGGGAATCGTAAAAGATATTAAGATTCAGGCACTGTGTGGCGGCACGAATTGTAGTACAATATATTCTCTGGGATCAAGTGGAGGATTTGCTATTCAGCCTTATGACGATATTAAATTTTTTATTACAGGAGGCAAAGAAATTACAAATGTGCAATGGAATTTTGGGGATGGAGGATTATATGAATCGGCAGGATTAGACGGAGCAGTAACTCGCTCTTTTGCCGAATCCAAATGGTATAACGTAGCAGTGATGGGAAAGATTAAAAAGGAAAACCCAGACTCCGAGGATGAAGATCCATACAATAGATTTGTGGGACAAATGCGATTATGGGTAGGAGAGGTGGTTTTGGCACGCTTCAAAATGGTTCCATCTGTAAATCCCGAAATGGGACAATCAGTTGAATTTGATGCTTCAGGAGCAACAACGATAACAGGAGCAATTGATAATTATATATGGACATGTACTCCCGCAGCAGGAGTTACTCCTTCTCCGTGTAAGGATTTTAATATTCAGAGAAAAGCGTCACAAAACAATAGTAAACACAAGAAAAATTTCTTTGCAACCTTTGACGCACCTGGTGCGGTTACTATTTCTTTGGTAGTAAAAGCCAAAATAGGAACAGAAAATGCGGATTCACAAGTAGCTGAAGAAGTAATCAATATTCAGGCAGCTGGAGGATCGGGAGGTAAGGGGGGGATTGTAGATTTTAGTACGCCTAATATAGTGACAGTAAATCTTGGAACAGAATTACAAGCTTCAGGAGCTCCAACAGACGGATCATATGGATGGAAATTTGCCGATGGAACAACCGATACAGGAGATAAAATTGTACATGCTTTTGCAGGAGTAGGAGTGCAGACAGTGGAACTTATTGCAAAGGACGCTGACGGGAATCAGATAGGAGGAGTCGTAACAAAAAATGTAATTGTTTCTCCAAGAAAAGGGATTATAAACTTAGTAGTTCCAAGTATAATTGTGAAAGATATCCCGGGAGAATTACGAGCTTCAGGAGCTCCAACAGACGGATCATATGCATGGACTTTTGCAGACGGAACAACGGAGAAGGGAGACAGAATCTTGCGTTCTTTTGCGGTAGAGGGAGTGCAGTCGGTAGAACTTATTGCAAAGGACGCAGTCGGGAATCAGATAGGGGGAGTCGTAACAAAAAATGTAATAATTTCTCCTGAAAACATGGGGGAGAATCCTATTAATTTTATATTACCAAAAGTTTTGTTGAAGAATGTTCCAGCATTACTTCGTGCAACAGGAGCGCCAACAGATGGATCATATACATGGACATTTGCAGACGGGACAACAGAGGTAGGAGATCAAATAATGCATACTTTTGCGGCAGATGGAATTGAAGCAATCAGTCTTGATGCAATAGATAATCAAGGAACTCAAATTGGAGGAATTGTGACAAAGAACGCAATTGTTTCTTCTTTGGCGATGCCTACCGCTATTGCAACATTTGAAGGAAATCCTGTTGTGTCAGGAATTGTAATAGATTTTTTCAGAGGTCTTCCTGGAACGCCAGTGTTTGGTACAGGCTCTTGTGATGAATTTGGGGATTGTGGCTCAACGGCACAGGTGACACATTCTTGGAAATGGAATGGAGCTTCTATTCCAGAAGCACAATTATCACAAATACTGACCCAATTAGGAACACATGTGATGACACTTGTTACAACCTCAACAACGGATATTACCAAAAAAGGAAAACAAACATTCCGTATTAAGGTAGAGAATAATCCGCCAACAGTTGATTTTGATATAGCAGAAGATCCTACATTGGGGCCAGGGTTTATGCGTCTCAATATTACGGCCGATGATATTGATGGAGAAATTACTCGTTATCGTTTGAAGGCAACTGAATATGGAAATATGCTTGCGACACAGATGATTCCTACCACACAGAATACGCTTTCAACGATTATGGATTTTTCCTCTGAAATAGGAACACATGATGTGACTTTTCAAGTAGAAGTGACAGATTCAGATGGAGGAATAGGAACAACAACAAAAAATGAAATTCTTACGATTACACCTTCAACATCAAGCAATCAGTCACCAACCGTTTCTATTTTTACAACACCTTCCACAACGGGAACCACAGACAGTATTTTTAGATTCTTTACGCAGGCATATGATCCAGACGGTGATCATTTAACGTATATTTGGACATTTCCAGGAGGACAGACAGTGTTCGGGAAAACAGCGGTTCATCGTTTTGATGAAGCAGGGGAACATGTAGCAAAAGTAACGGTCACAGATGGATTAGAGAATATTTCAGATGAAGAAATAATTACTATTGTAGAGAATCTGGGAGGAGGTGGAGGCTCAGCTCCAGATGCTTTAGTAAAAACGAGCGTCGAACCGGTCGGAGCAAATTGTGCAAACGGAGGAACACGAATAGAAAAAGGAATGGATGATAATGATAACGGATTTTTGGATGCAAGCGAAATAGACACAACAGAATATGTCTGTAATGGAAGTGGAGGAAGTGGAGGCTCAGCTCCAGATGCTTTAGTAAAAACGAGTGAAGAACCAGCGGGCGTTAACTGTGTCAACGGGGGAACACGCATAGAAAAAGGAGAGGATGATAATGACAACGGATTTTTGGATGCAAGCGAAGTAGATACAACAGAATATGCCTGTAATGGAGGTGGCGGAGGTGGAGGTTCTGATCCAGATGCTTTAGTAAAAACAAGTGTCGAACCTGCCGGAGTAAAT
>Ga0222627_1000662_pt1 | contig 13312 bp, 10 predicted proteins | sample AntAcemetageno93_FD_179859 | JGI IMG/M metagenome (GOLD analysis project Ga0222627, IMG submission 179859) | Saline water microbial communities from Ace Lake, Antarctica - #93 | ecosystem: Environmental > Aquatic > Non-marine Saline and Alkaline > Saline | place: Antarctica: Ace Lake | collected... | reverse complement strand
TATGAAAAAAATTAAAAAAAGAAAACTCGGAATAATATTTTTTACTACAGCTTTAACCCTTGTACTTTATGTCTCTATTTTGTTTGCTTCAATTTTTGTGGTTTCCGGTGATTCTGCCGGGCCGCTTATACAGATGACCGAAACGGATGGTTTCAGGGTGGTCTGGTGGGATCCGCAGGCAGATGAAGGAATGATCCGTGTCACCGGTCCGGAAGGAAAAGAGAGAATGTTTAACGCAGACAGGGATGGATACAGGTTTGAAGCAGCTGCTGAAGGACTTGAAGCGGGGCTTAATTATAGCTATGAAATTTTTAGTATAAATGAACAGGGGAATAAGAGTCTTTGGGCTGAAGGTAACACAAAAACCGCAGTTTCAGAAGGAGAACCCTTTACCTTTACTGTTTTTGGAGATTCGGGCAGCGGAAGTAGTGAACAGTACGAGCTTGCGGACTTGATGTCCGCTTATCCTTCAGACTTTTTTATTCATGTGGGTGATCTGGTTTATCCGAGAGGCGAGGCAAAACAGTATAGCCGAAAATTTTTTAAACCTTACGAAAAAATTCTTCGTTCAACGCCGTTTTATCCTGTTCTGGGAAATCATGACATGAAAACAGAAGAGGGGAGGCCTTTTCTTGACACCTTCAGTTTACCGGATAATGGCCCCGCCGGGTTGGAGCAGGGGCGGTGTTACTGGTTTACTTATTCAAATGCATTTTTTGTGGGAATTGATTCAACTCTTGACAGGGACACCCTGCAGGACAGGGTCGTCCCATGGCTTTCTGAGATTCTTAAATCATCTGAGGCAATGTGGAAGTTTGTCTATTTTCACCATTCGCCTTATTCAAGCGGTTCAGGCAGCAGCAAGTTGATTAAAGATGTTCTTGTTCCCGTAATAGAGGAGGAAGAGGTCGATGTGGTTTTTTGCGGGCATGCCCATCAGTATGAGCGTATTGGCCCTGTTTTAAAAGGTGAGGTGAATAGATCCGGCGGCGTTTTATATATTATATCCGGTGCTGGGGGAAAGAGCCTTCGTTCAATTAAACAACTGCAGCCTTATACCGCAGCTTTTTACAGCTTGTCTTACAGTTTTACACATATTGAAATTGACGGCCAAACGCTAAAACTCAGGCAAATAAACCAGAAGGATGATGTCGTTGATGAATTTGTGCTTGAAAAAAGAAACAGGGTGTTCGGTGAATTATCAGGCGGTTAAACTTTTTTTCTTTATGAATTAGTCGGCAAAACATAAAATCTTATCGATTTATAAATATAATATGAAAGCAAAACCTTTTATTTCAATTGTGATTCCTGTTTATAACGAGGCGAAAAATATTACGCTTCTTACTGAAGAACTGGTCAGCATTCTGCCAAAACTAAAAAAAACATGGGAGATCATTTTTATTGATGACGGTTCAACCGATGAAAGCCTTCAGGCCCTTGAGGCGGTTTCAAACAAATGGGCCGGCATTCGTGTTTTTGGTTTTGAAAAAAACAGCGGGCAGACAGCGGCATTTGCTGCCGGATTCAGCCGGGCAAGGGGCGAAGTTATCATTACCATGGATGGAGATATGCAGAATGACCCTCGGGACATTCCCAAACTTCTTGAAAAAATCGGGGAGTATGACCTGGTTTGCGGCTGGCGAAAAAAGCGCAATGATAACCTGATACGAAGAGTCTCATCCCGTATTGCAAATAGTGTGCGAAATATCCTGTCCGGTGAAAATATCAGGGACGTGGGCTGTTCTTTAAAGGCTTTTCGAAGTGAATATGTTCAAAAAATAAAGCTATACAATGGTATGCACCGTTTTTTTCCGACCCTTGTTAAGATGGAAGGGGGGCGTGTTCTGGAAGTTGCTGTTAATCATCGGCCAAGAAAACACGGTAAAGCAAAATATACGATAGGCAACCGTGCTTTCCGGTCTTTTTTAGATTTGTTGGCTGTTTGCTGGATGAAAAATCGGAGTATCAAATATAACCTTAAGGAGTATGCAAAATGAACTGGAATTTATGGCTTATTGTTGGACTTATTGGCCAGACCGCATTTTTTTTGCGGTTTCTGGTGCAGTGGCTGGTTTCGGAAAAAAAGGGAGAAAGCACCATTCCAGTAGTATTCTGGTATTTCAGCCTTGCAGGCGGACTTATCCTTTTTTGCTATGCGATCCATAAAAAAGACCCGGTTTTTATTATCGGCCAAAGTTCCGGAATAGTGGTTTATATCAGGAACCTTATCCTGGTAAGACGCAGTTCCGTTGGAAATCAACAGCCGAAACTGCAGGCAGAGCGGGTATAAAGATGAGACGGACCGCAACGCTTGTTTTTTTTGCAGTTGCCGCAGTTATATTTTTTTCAAATCTTGGCGGCTGGGACCTGTGGAATCCGGATGAACCCCGTTATGCCCAGGTGGCCCGGGAGATGATAGAAACCGGAAGTTATGCGCTTCCCCATATAAACGGGGTGATCTATCCTGACAAGCCGCCTCTCTTTTTCTGGATGATTGCTGGGGCGTCATTTCCGTTTGGTGATGTTAACGCGTTTTCAGCCCGTTTTCCCTCTGCTTTTTTCGGGTTTTGCCTGATCCTGCTCACCTATTTTTTCACGCGAAAGATTTTTGATCCTTTAACGGCCCTGCTTGCGGCGGTTATTCTTTTTACCATTGAGGGTTTTTTCAAAATAGCGCTCAGCGTACATTTTGATTCTATTCTGGCTTTTTTTACGACCGCATCGCTGTTTTGTTTTTATTGCGGCTATGAAGAGAAAAAAAACCGGGGCTATTTTTTACTGTCCTGGTTGTTTATGGGCCTGGCGGTTTCAACCAAAGGTCCGGTAGGGTTGGCAGTTCCATTGGTGAGTATTGTGACATTTTTGCTTTGTTGTAAGGATTTCGATACCTTAAAACGTTTTTCCGTGTTAACAGGTTTTTTTATTGTTATAGTCATTGTTTCCTGCTGGCTTTTGCCGGCCTGTATTTCGGGTGGAGAAGACTATACCAACAATATTCTTCTGAAACAGACATTCGGCAGGCTCGTAAAATCTTACAGTCATGAAAAGCCTTTCTATTACTATCTATATAAATTTCCGTTTCATATCCTGCCCTGGAGCCTTTTTATTCCCGGCGCGTGTTATTATTTCTGGAAACAAAGAAGAGAGATCCCTGAAATACGGTTTCCCCTGGTCTGGTTTCTCGCCCCATTTATTTTTTTAAGTATTGTGTCCGGTAAACGCGGTCTTTATTTGCTTCCCCTTTATCCTGCGGCGGCCATGCTTATGGCAAAGTTCTGGCGTGATCATATCTGTATGGAAGAGAAGGAATCTCACTTAATCCGCCAGGAACTGTTTATGCTGCCGGCGATCTTTGTTTTTGGTGTTTTTGTACTGGCAGGTATTGGGCTGAATGTTCTTCCCGTATTTAAAACAGTTTTTACGGACATGCCGCAATCTGAACAGATTCTGCTTTTAAGTGCGGGCGGGCTGATCAGTTTTTTCGGACTTTTGGGAATTGTGATGCTTTTTTCCCGTTTTCGCATCCGGTCAGCTTTTACGGTGCTTTCGGCTGCGATGATCGTTTTGGCTGTCTGCACAGTTTTTGTGGTTTATCCACAATTAAACAGGTCCAAATCAGCAAGATTTTTTGCTCAGCGGATAAACACAATCGTAGGGCCTGAAGATAAGCTTGTGGCCTCTTTTGACCCGGAACTTTTTAATTATTATCTGCACAGATATCCCATCCCGCACATTAAAGATGATGATGTGTTCTTAGACATGATTGAACCTTCTGAGAGAGTCTATTTGCTCACCAAAGAAAAAGCGTATCTCAGGGCTTCAGAGAATCTTAAAAAAAGCATGGTTATACTTGATAGAGATATAATTAAAAACAGAACCTATTATCTTCTTGTTAACAGGGAGGTTGCTGACGGCGTGTGACGTAACTATAGTACGATCACATTAACTTTTTTTAATCTTGATGTAATTTATGCTTAATTTCGTTTTTGTATAATTTTTATACAAAATAATTAGAGCCTTACTTTTTGCAGTAATGCTTTTTCCTGCTTAAATACTTCCCCCTCCTCTGTGCAGGAAAGGGTGTTGCTGCAGTTTAATTACTATGTTAATCGATAAATAAATATTAATGGAAAATAAAGATATGGCCGGTTCCTTAATTTTCAGGCTAAGAAAAATTGCCAAAAAAATTTCCAGTCAGGGCTTTGCTTTTCTGGGGCCGTTTTTCCCTGCCGCTCTATTTTTTGTTACCGGCTTATCCATCTTTTTTGTTTTCAGGATCTTTTTATATCTGAACAATTTTAGCATTGTGTCTGAGATTGAAAAGAGTTGGCTGATTTTTCCGATAGGTGTCCGTATGGATACCATTCTGTTAAGTTATCTTATGCTCCCGGTATTTTTGATAATGGTTGTTTTGCCGGCTAAAGTTGTCAGGATGTCCGGTTTTGTCTTCTCGTCTTATTTTGCCCTGTTTACGGCTCTTTTTGTTTTTATGGAAATTGCCACATTTCCGTTTATGGCGGAATTCAATACCCGGCCGGACAGGCTCTTTGTTGAGCATATTGCTCAGTTTAAGGAAGTCTCTGCGATGGTTCTGAAGGGATATTCAATTGAATTGCTGGTTGGGATTCCCTTAACTCTTTTTTGTACTGCTTTGGTTTACTTCTTTTATCAAAATATTTTCAGGCAGTATGTATCTTTTTCTTTTTTAAAAAGAACAGTCCTGTTCTTAGTGGTTGCTCCGCTGCTGTTTTTAGGGGCAAGATCCAGTATCGGTCATCGTCCTGCAAATATCAGTACTGCTGCTTTCTCACAAAGCCATCTGGTAAACCAGCTGGGGCTTAATTCAACCTATTCCATGGTATATGCGTATTACCGTGCAAAAAAATATGAAAAGGATCCCCGTAAGGCTTACGGCAGAATGGACAAAAATAAAATGTTTGAGGAGGTGCTTGCTTCAGCCGGTATCTCAAAGAATCCTGATGCGGATCCTGACAAAAGTTTATTTCATTACCAGAAATCAAATTTTCCCAGAAAACAGCCTTTAAACCTGGTTGTTATTCTGGAAGAGAGCCTGGGTGCAGAATATGTGGGTTGCTTGGGAGGACTTCCGCTTACACCGTGTATTGACAAGCTGAGTGAGGAGGGATTGTCATTTACACAGCTTTATTCTACCGGTACAAGGACCGTGCGCGGAATTGAGGCACTTATCTGCGGATTTTTGCCCACAACTGGAGCAAGTATTGTAAAACTGGAGCGTTCTCAACAGGATTTTTTTACTATTGCAGGGCTTCTTGCACAAAAAGGGTATTCGACAGAATTTATTTATGGCGGAGACAGTCAGTTTGACAATATGAGGTCATTTTTCCTGTCTAATGGTTTTCAAAAAATTCATGATCAGAAGGTTTTTAATGATCCTGTTTTTGCAGGGACCTGGGGTGTATCTGATGAAGATCTTTTTAAACAGGCAAATGAAGTTTTTAAAGCGCATAAGGGTAAGCCCTTTTTCTCACTGGTGCTGACAACTTCCAACCATGATCCCTTTGAGTTTCCTGACGGACGAATAGAGCTTTATGAGCAGCCCAAAATGTCAAGACATAATGCCATGAAATATGCGGATTATTCGACGGGCAAATTTTTTGAAATGGCTAAAAAAGAGAATTATTATGAAAATACGGTTTTTCTAATTATTGCAGATCACAGTACACGGCTTCGCGGGCAGGATCTGGTTCCGATTAACAAGTTTCACATACCGGGTATTATTATCGGTCCGGGTATTGAGCCCGGGAAGTACGAAAAGGTCTGCAGCCAGATCGATATGCCGTCGACTCTGCTTGATATAATCGGAATAAGCGCCACACACCCTTTTATTGGAAGGCCGCTTTTAAGTATTCCCGAAGAGGTTCAGGGCAGGGCTATTATGCAGTACGGTGAAGTCAATGCATTTATGCTCGGCAGCGATGTGGTGATAAACCGCCCCGAAATGGAGCCGTCTCAATATGTGTACCAGAACGAAAGACTGGTTCAGTCAGCTCTTGATCCTGAACTTAAAGATAATGCTCTTGCACATGCTCTTTTACCCGGATATCTGTATTACAACAGATTGTATGGTCAAGTTATAGAGAAAGGTCAGTACAATAGGAGAAGTGATGTGCCGGGTAAAAGAAAAGACAAGGGGGGTGTTTTTTGAAAAAAAGGTATTTAAAAAAGAACATGATGCTTACATCTGCAATTATAGTGCTGGTAATCATCGCACAGCCAAAACTCTGGTCATTAATTGCCGGAGGAATTATTGTTCTTGCGGGTGAACTGATCCGTGTTTGGGCGACCGGCCACTTAAAGAGGAACCCGGAAGTAACCACTTCCGGGCCGTATGCTGTTTACTGCAGAAGTTTGATACCCCGGCTGAATCCCTATGCCAAGTCTGACAATAGAAAATGGAGCGCATCTCTTTTCTGGTATGAAAATCGCGAACAATACTTCATCTTAATGGTTGTATCAATATTTGTTGCAATCATATTTAGGTTAAGGTAACTTATTTCAGGATTGTTACGGGAAAATTGATAATGGTTATACTATAGAAAATTATAATATTGAATACAGCAAAAAGAAATACAGACCTTTTTAATGAGGAAGCGTCCTGTATCACAAAACTGCATAAAGCCCGGAATAGAACTAAAGCGGAAGTCTATATCGCAGATCGTAATGGCTCGAAAATAGTTTTCAAGGATTTTCGAAATATTTTTGCCCTTATCCGGTTATCTTACGGACGATATTCGCTTTACCGTGAAGCCAAAGCTTATGCACAGCTTGAAGGTGTGCCCGGTGTGCCCCGGTGTTTTGGTCTGGAAGGCAGGGAAGTCCTGTTGCTGGAGTATGTCAAGGGACAGCCGTTAAGCAGTTTTAAGAAGGGCGGGGTTCCGGAGTCTGTTTTTGCCCAGCTTGAAAAAACATTATCTTCCATGCATTCAAGGGGCGTTGCAAATGGGGATCTGCACCGTTCTAATGTACTAGTGACTTCAGACTGGGATGTTTATCTCGTTGATTATGCCAGTTCTTTTTTTACAGCTAAACCGGATAAGCCGGGGTTTTTGTTCAGGGGGATCAGAAACCTGGACCGGTTTGCTTTTGAGCGGATAAAAGCCAAGTATCTTTGTCTAGAGGTTCCTGTTCCAAATGGGGTGTTCGGTGTTTGTTATACTTTCTGTGTTACCCTGAAAAAGATTAAAAAAATGAAAAAGATTAAAAGGATCATAAAAAATATAAAAAAATTGTTTTAGCGGTAATGAAACGTAAACGTTTTTTTTATTCACAGCTGTTCTTTTGCTTCTGTCATTCTGTACCTGCCTTGTACCGTAAACAATAAAAGAAAAACCGTTTTTTTTAAGTCAGACGACAGACTCCAAAGCGTGTTGTGGTGATGCCTTTTTATAACCGGACACAAAAAGCGTGACTTGAACTCAAGGTGAGAAAAAGCTTTAAAATCATTTCAGCTCAAAAAATTATTATGATATTGAACTGTATGAAGTAGATCATTTTATTAAATCTCTGGAAAATCTTTACGCTAAACCATGGTCTGAGCCGTCTTCATCTACAGAAAAGTTTTTGAGATTTAATATCCAGGTAGCCTCTTTTTCAGAGAAAGAACGTGCATTTAAAGCTATAAGAGAGTTTGAGGGAAAAGGTCTTGATTTTAGAATTGAAGAGGTGTTTTTAAAAAACAGGGTCTGGTACCCTATTATAGGGGGACCATATTTAATAACAACGGCTAAAAAAACAAAAAAGCACATCGCGCTTATTTCTTTTTTTGTTTAAATAAATTTAACTCCCTCAGCAAACGAAGAATTATATCTTTTTGCTCCGGCAAAGTTCCGGTGACTTTAACCTCCTGATCGTCCCTATTTGTTATCTTTGTTTGGATAAACCCCGTCCTTTTAAAGGGCAAGATGATCTTGCAATCCTGTCCCACATAAGCCACACGTGACCAGTCTGAAATAACTGTGTAGTGACGATGAGGCCCCTTTAATAAATCGTGCCCCAGTGAATAGTCGGCAGCAGAGTTGGTCACACCCAACAGAGGCAACAAAGTCGGGACGATATCCAAATGGCTGGTTAACTGCTCGCTGCTACTGCTGCCAGTTCCCGGAACCCATACGATCAATGGTGTACGAGTCTGCTCTTCGTGAAACTCTGAATTATGCCCCCAGCGACCTTTTTCCATAAATTCCTCTCCGTGGTCTCCGGCAACAATAACAATGGTATTTTCGAGAAGCTTCTCTTCATCCATATAGTCAAAGATTCGTTGCAGCTGACTATCCAGGTGTCGGCACGAATTGATATAGCGATTTTTAATCAAACCAATATCTTTATCCAGCGACATGGTGGCATAGTTAAAATCTATCAAATAATTTTCTCTGATAACGCTTTCCTGTGGAAAATAATAACGGGCATGGGGAGATTCAAAAAACATGAATGTGAAAAATGGACTCTGCGTGTCGCGATTTCGGATAAAATCAAGCAGGTCACTCACATTTTTTCGGTCCCGCTCCCATCCTGTGCCTTTACTTCCGTACTCATGGATTTCTGAATCGGGCAAATTAATCAATAATGTCTTATCAAACTCCGGATAGGAAAAGCTTGCACTGGTGTACATCCCTATCTGATAACCAAGTTTTTGTACAGTATCCATCAATACCGGACTTTGTCTGGAATACAGAAAAGGCCACCAGTAAGGACCATAGAGTCCGTAGAACAAACCGAATATTCCCATCCGGGTGCCGTTACCGGTGCTGTAGTTAGATTTAAACTGGTGGGATTTCCGGGCAAATTTCCAGGCCGCCGGAGTAATTTCCGGATCAAGCATATCCCAGCGCCAGGATTCAGCAACCAGCAGAACAATGTTTGGCAGCTTTTCCTGTTTTTTTAAAATCAGGGGTTTCAACGGATAAAGAAGCTTACGGCCTTCATGCACATGAAGATTCTTCTGACGGTACACATTATAGCCAAGTTTCTTTGCCAGATGATAAAAGGTCATGGGCATGTAAAAAGGAAAGGCATCGCTGACAATCAATACGGGTTCGTATGACTGCAACTGGCTGACCCCAAAGGTAATTCGCTCCCCGATAGAAATAGCAAAAAAGACTATTAAAAGGTAGAGATAAGTTTTGCGTGTTTTTAGGGATTGCTTAGGCAAACGCCAGCGGAGAAATAGGACAACGACCCATAACAAAACAATCTGTAATAACAGAAGACCAATAAAAATTCCGGCCATAACCATATTGGAAAAACTGCTGCCGCCCAGAGACTCCAGACCTCCGGGCGTTGTAATCAGATTCCAGACAAAACCATTTAGATGAAAATTATAAATCCTGTAAACAGTGCAGTCACCCAGGAGTAGAAATTCGGTTATTCCGGTGCCTATGATGGCCACTGCATATACCAGCCATTTCATACGGGTGGAAACGTCTTTTTCTAACCAATACTGAAACCAATGAACACTTTTAGTGAGTAAAAATGCCGGCATCAGGTAAACAAAACCATAACTCAGGTAAACAGCCGTAGCATATAGCATCGTCCGGGTATCGGAAATAGAAATATTTTTCAGATACCCGGAACAGATAGCCAGGATAATTAGATAAGAGAGAAAAAAATAGTGATTAAGTAATTTCTTTTGGTTCAAAAAAACCATACGAGTTATTCTCCTTCAGTAGTCAAGCATTATTATATAAAGCCGGGTTGTCGACATGTTTTATATGCTGTCCAAAATAAAATAACCTCCGGAGAACTAAACTCCTGAACGCGCCTGCCAGCTGCGCATATCAAGAACCTTGCCTCCCAGATCAAACGCCTTCATCTCGCATATTGATCCCTTAACTTGAAAAACGATAATATTGAAAGACTTGGTGAAAACGCGGGAATAAGGGTTCTGCCTTTCTGCATCCTTACGCTTATCTGTAAGTCCGGCACCGGCACCTGCAGAAGTGAGAAGAGTTATGTCACCGTCGAGTTCTGATCTTTCATAGCCATGCGAGTGGCCTGTGATTATGGCCGTAGCATGATAACGCTCAAGAAGCGGTAGAACAAAGTCCCTACACTGACGCCCTGCTGGATCGGTGAGCACACCCCCTTTTAATGTGCCATGACTTGAAGAACTAAACGGAGGATAGTGGGTTACCAGGAAGATGAAAGGCGCTCTTGATCTGCTCAAAACACCCTTAAGCCATGCATACGGTTTTCCTCTGCTTTGCCAATCCAGTTGACCGTCAATACCGATTATGTGAACAGCGCCTATCTGCTGCTCCCAATTGGTTCTGCCGCTGGGAGTTGAGAACATCCTTTGAAAAATATCGGCATTGTCATCGTGGTTTCCGATGACAGGATAGACAGGCACCCTTGCTAACAGCGCTGCTGAAGGTTCAAACATCTCTCTCAGCCAGTATTCGTAGATCCGGCCTTTTTTAACCATATCACCGGTGTGAATCAAAAAGGCGGTCTTCTGCTTATTTATAAGCGTTGACACTTTGTTCCAGATTTCCGTATTGCTGCGGTTGTCACCACAGGCAACAAATGTAAATTCATCAGCTGTCGTGAATGTTTTGAAATGGTACAGATCCGATGCCATGGTCTTTCCCGTCAGCGGATGTGCAGCACTCAGCCGGTAATCGTATTCGTGCCCCGGCTGCAGACCATCCACCCGCCAGGAATGCACAGCACCTTCTGGCGAATCCAGCACGCGGCCGGCTACTTCCAGACGTACAGATACAGGCATGTTGGTTTGACAGGCGATTGTAAAAAAATCCGTCCCGGCACATCCGAGCACCGGACCAATGGTAAACAGACATGGACTGCTGTTTGTCAGACCAAAAACGCGCACTTTTACAAATAAATCATGAGTTGTAAGATCAAACGATTCTCCAACAGTCTCCATGTCCTCCAGCGGACTAAATTGCGGGAGCAGCGGCACGACCGTCTGCAGAACATTTTCACCTCTTACGAGAAGAGAAGATGGGATTGCGGGAATTTTAGAATACAGCATTCCCCTAAAAGAGACCGGTACTGATTTCCCATTTAAATTCCAATCGTTCAATTCCAAAGGAGAAATCAGCTCAATCGCTGCAAAACGTGAGGGAGCGTCAACGTTAAATAAAAGACGAACCGTTCGCAGAGGTACGCTCGTCAACAAGAACCAGACTGAATACATTGAGCATAGCCCCAAAAGGATAAGACCCGACCATTTAAAAAAACGGTTTTTCATCACGGCTTTCAAAAAATACATATTATAATCTCCTAATGTTTTATTTAACCATGAACATTCCGTCATTTTAAAATAAGGGTTTTATAAACAAGAGAATCTGTTTGTAAAGATAAAATCATATCAATTAACGCTTCGTCGATAAGACTTTTGAATTCTCTTTTTAAACACGGCGGGATGAACAGCATGTCAATTGTCAACATTTGAATCCTGCGCTTTAGCCTCATTCTGATCCTTAGACAAAGTCGCAAATATAATTAACAGGCCAGGGATCGAAGCAAGAATAAAAGACAATCCAATCGTCCCAAAATTTAAACCGCCGGTTTCATGTGTCTGTGTAAGCAAATCATCTAGTGTGGCGCCAAAGGGCCGCATTAAAACAAACGCTGCCCAGAATAATAGGACTTTTGATATATTTGTAAAAAATTTCGCAAGAACAATTATTCCTAAAATAAACCATCAATTAGAAAAACCCGTGTTTAAGGCTTCAAATGATTTTAGACAACTTTTTTCTTCATTCGCTTGTAACCACTTTATTATTTTAAAATTATATCAACAATGCATGAAGTTTGAGTTAATTGAGAATTAAATTATTTTAATATTAATATTCAAACCAAAATAGTATCGTCACCGGAAGACTCCTGAAACCGCTGAAAGCAACTCCTTGTGCCGAACACGAAGACCTGTCCTGTAAAACAGGCTACTGATTAGACATTATTCTCTATTCATTACCCTGACTGCTATTTGTGTGAATTGTATTTAGGTAGGAAAGTTTAGGAAATCAGGGAAATATGTGCCAATATTAACCACGACACCAGAGACAAAATCTGGTCAAAAAACCTGAAATTACTTAATGAAGAAAAGATGTGAAATGATAGTACTGATAAAACCTGTTATACTGAGATTACACATTTAATGCGATGAAGGGCTTTTATCCCCTTTTTTTAAACAGTCAAAGCTGAAGTCCGCATCGTCGTAATTACCGGAACACAGGATCCTGAACTCATTTTCTTATTTACTATTATACTTATCCTAGTGTTGAAAACTCTTTTTAAAACCTATGCTGCTGCAATCCTTCCGTGTTAAACACATCCCTTCTTTTAACCTCTAAACAAGCAGAACACATTGACCAAAGACCTATAATTATTTTTCGGTATTTTTATTAACTTCCTCTAGCTGCTTGCCGAGATAAAAATTTAACCCGTTCACAGGATTCGTTTCATGAAAAGTTATCTCATCGTAACTATCAACCCAAAAAGCCCCCATAACAAGAATCCAGACTGTACGCATCTATTTATTCCTACCCCACATCGCCTCGCTGAATGCGAAAACTACCGCCGTCTCCCACAGCGTCAGCAGACTATCTGTTGTGATGATATTGCTGGCAATAAAAGGAAATAAAAAACTGCCGTATATTAAAGGAGCAATCCATGGCCGGCAGGGCAGAAAAACCCTCCCCGTTAAATAAACCAGTTTTGCCTGCTGATAAAAACCACTCTGCTTACTCAAAATAGTGGCTTTATCTATAGTTTAAGCAGGCGCCTTTCTTTTATAAGTTATTTAAGTTTATTCTTTATATGGTTTTTAATTAAAATGAAAATTATTTTTATCTAATGTTTGTTTTAGATATGTTTTAAGACAAAAGATCACAAACAGATTTAACCAATCCTTTTAAAAGTAATTGCTTGTCCTAATGCTACAATGATAAAAATCTTTTTCAGCAATTTTTCGTTATCACATCTAACTTGTATCTCAGACACAAACATACCCTGAAATTGATATCACATAAAAAAGCTGGTTTATACCGGGCATAATGAATTTTTGATGATCACTGCAGAGAACAAAAGCCTTATATTTGCTGGTCATTTAAACCTTAAACTGTCCTGTAGATAATCACCTGTAAGATTTTAAAACAGTCGGTCAAGACATTCCCCCCCGCTTCAGAATATAACCGTTCATACGTGCCTGTCCCTCCCTGATCAAAAGAATTATGATCCATGCGATCTGCATGGAAATAATGGTATGGCTGAGATAGTGCTGACCGCAAAGCATCTGGTACAGTCC
>Ga0222627_1000647_pt1 | contig 13573 bp, 15 predicted proteins | sample AntAcemetageno93_FD_179859 | JGI IMG/M metagenome (GOLD analysis project Ga0222627, IMG submission 179859) | Saline water microbial communities from Ace Lake, Antarctica - #93 | ecosystem: Environmental > Aquatic > Non-marine Saline and Alkaline > Saline | place: Antarctica: Ace Lake | collected... | reverse complement strand
AAAAGGTTGCATAATTAAAAAAAATATTATTTTTGCACCTCCAAACAAAAAAGGTCCGTTCGGCTAGTCAGGTCAGGCCCCCAGGTTTTCATCCTGGTAACACGGGTTCGAATCCCGTACGGACTACATAAATACTCTAAGTCTCTGACATTCAGGGGCTTTTTTATGGGGGTACAAAACAGGGTTAATTATTACTCAACAACTTTCTTCCATTACCTCAACCAGCTTCCTATACTTTTTCTCCAACACCTCTTTTGATCCCAAACCATCAACCCATGATTCAGGTATTGAGCTGAAACCATACTTAACTCCTAACATACTTCCGGCAACACAACCATTTGTATCTGTACCCCCTATAGCCTGACCATAAATAAGGCCTTTTATGTTGTTTCGAATGGATGTGTCCAATTTCATATTTAATGCCTCTCTACAGAGTCTCACATAGGTTAGGATGCCAGTATTTATTTAATCATGTATTGGTATTCAAACTACATCAGCTAATTTATAAAAAAAAATTGCTTTAAACCGTTCAGGAAGTTTTTGCAAGGGTTTGCAATTACAGGAAATTGATTTTAGCCCTAAACATCCTTTTATTAATTGATTACTGAATTTGATAATGGAGCGCAATATTGCTGGGCGAAGATTGGTCTGAGGCACGAAGAGCAACGAGCATGCAATAAGCAGGCGAAATGCTATACTTATTGATAAACGGTACAATATATATTTTGTTTGGAACATCATATCTAAAATAATTGTATATTTGAGAGCATCTAAAAAAAACTCATGGACTACGAAAATATTATCAAAAAATGTTAATGCTGCAGAATTGTAAAAGGTGCTCTTTACCTTCTGGCATGGCATTATATAGTTACTGTTTTACTAATGGGAAAGAAGAAATAAAGATATTATTAACACTACCTATATTACTAAATATTAGATAAATATTGCAAAGCCAGTAATTGAGAAAAAATGATAAAGCAAATTAGTTATATAAACTAAATATTTTAAACAATGAAGAAGTTAATGATATTATTTGTAGCAATAAGCTTAGTTGTTAATTTGAATGCACAGGATATTATTATAAAAAAGACAGGGGATGAAATCGAGACAAAAATTACAGAAGTAGGACTTGATAATGTCAAGTATATGAAATATGATAATATTGACGGACCTATTTATATAATTCCAAAATATGAGGTCTTAATGATTAAATATGAGAATGGAAGTAAAGATATTTTTAATGATATTAAACAAGAAGAAAAAGGTTATATAAGAAAAGGATTACATTTAGGACTCCATATTACACCTGGCATAGGGGCTATCTTAATGGATAATTATGTGACTGGATTTGGAATTAATACAGGTGCTGATTTAAGTATTTATTTTAACGATTATGTTGGTATTAAAACAGGAATTTCATATTTGAATTTACCCATGCAATATATTGAATATTACAATCCCTATTATCCACCTGATGAAGGACATGATCATATAAAGGGTAATATTTCTTCATTAGGCATACCTATAAAATTTTTACTTACAACTGGCAATGAAACCGGATTATATATAGAAAGTGGATTAAGTATATATTTTCCAATTACATCAAGCGTGGAGAACCTAGTGAAATATCACTCAATTAACACTTTTATTCACGAGAGTGCTGTGCTTGCGGCAGAAGCTGTATTAGGGTTTAACATTAAGACATCTGAAATAATGAGTTTAAATTTTGGTACGTCATTTCATTATTCATTGACTAAAAATTTTTCTGGTTTAAAAACTAAGGGATTTTTAGCCGGGGTTCAAATGGGAATACTTTTCAAATTATCTAAATAGCATTTGGCAACTTGCTTATAAACACACCTCATATAATAGATGACTGAATTTGATAATGGAGTGCAATATTGCTGGAGCGAAATAAAGCTTGGAAAGATGCATGAGTTTGCAATATGCATGCGGAATGTTATACCAAAAATAAACCTTACATTTTTTTGTTAGAAACATTGATTTAAAATTTTAATACCTTTGAGATTGCTTAAAACCCCCATTTGGAATGAAAACAATTGTAGTTTATTATTCGAATAAAGGCAGTAATAAATACTTAGCCGAAAAAATTTCTAAAAGTTTATCATGTCAGTTAGAAGAAATCAAGCCACGACTAAATATTTTTCTTCTGTTTTTAATGAAAATACATTTGGGTATCAAACCAATAAAAACCAATATTAAAGAATACGATAAAGTTGTTTTATGTGGACCAATTTGGATGGGTAAGTTTATCCCTCCTCTTCGAAGTTTCATCAAGAAGTATATTGACAGTATCAATAAATTGGTTTTTGTAACTTGTTGTGGTAGCACTTATGAAAAGAAAGATGAGAAATTTGGACACGGTTTTGTTTTCAAAGAAGTAGAAAGCATATTAAAAGATAAATGTATTTTTTGTCAGGCATTTCCGATTAGTTTGGTTTTACCGGATGATAAAAAAGAAGATACTGATGCTTTTATGAAAACTCATTTGAATAATGAAAATTTTAAAGGTGAAATTCAAGAACGTTTTGAGAACTTTATAAAAAAAGTAACTGAAACCAATTAAGTATTCTGACTGGGTATAGCCAAAAGTCTTAATACTGTTTTTACAGAACCGAAGATTGAAAGTTGTGTTATGGGGAATGATTGGTTTGGTATGTTTGTTTTCTAAGATCATTTAGTAACATCTTTCAGTCGTACTACCAGTATAATTAAGAATATTATAATATATCACCCTCAAAGTATCTTGTGCCATTAGGTTAGCCTCTGGAAACATCCAAAGTCTTATGATAAAAAATATAGATAATGTTTTTGCAGATACAAGCATAGTAAAGCTTTAACAATGAAATTTAATTTTTAATAACTTTTGCCATCGCATTTGGCTTTTTCATAGCTATTGGTTAGCGATTCTCAATTTTTTCAAATATTTGTTCTAACAATAAACCTGAACCGCTATCACTTAAAAATTCCTCAAGTTCATCTCTCACAAGTTGTCGTTTGTGTTTAAATCTGTCTTTTGCATCTACACCAACGTATGATTCAATTATTTTCCTTACAAAGTCCCTAGCGACTTGTGGTAATACAACAATTGCATTAGCCTCACATTTTCTTTTTCCAAATTCTTTGAGGTATTTTTGAACGTATGGCAATTTAAAATTTTTATGACTAGGGCTTGCTAAGTCTTTACCACTACCAGTAGTTAAGTTATCGATCCACGTAAATCCGTTTTCTTCAATAAAATCATAGTTAAGACCAAATCTATTAACAATTAAATCATAAGGGTCGTAACCGTTAACACCATCACTCCATTCAACATCTTTTAATTCATCAAGGTTTTTTCTTATAAATTCAGATATACGAAGTCCATCGGGATCATGATCACCACAATAGAGTAAAACACATCTCAACCCTTTATCTCTTGCCTCTGCAAATCTACGGGCATATTCAGCTCTTTGAAGCATTGAACTCCATCCCTTTGAATTTGCTATTGGGATATGGTATTCCTCACAAACTGGTTTAAATAAAGTAACTAAGTCGATTTTTTCAACAACCATTTGTATATAGTATTTTTCACCACTCCACCAATCGGGTGTATAATTGTCAGCGGCATTATTAGATACTCTAAGCCAGTCACCAAATTGATCCACAATATTGTCGGTATCTGGTCTTTCAACTCCTGCAAAATCTCTTGCTGATTCCTCTGCTGTAAAATCAATTGGCAAAAAACCTTTCTTTCTAGCTTTGTTAATTGCATCAGTAACTCTTTTAAATTGGTCTTTGTTTATATGCCTTTTTTGTTCTAGAATATAAGCCCATCCTCTAGATGAAACTCTAAACCCAATATCTTCTGATATGTTCTTTATAAACTCTGAAAATGCTCTTAAATCTTTAAAATCCAATTTTTCCATATTATCTATCTTTTTTAAAATTGCCTCCTCAAATATTTATTAAGGAGCATCAATTAGATACATATTTTATATCATGTTTAGGCTTACAATATATGAATTATTTGAATACATCAAATTAAAACATCAGTAAATGTTATTGTATATGAGATATATGTAATGTAAGTTATTTTTTATTTAGTTATTGGCATAAGATCTCCGTTATGACGATACTTCTATTTTTAATAAATATATTATTGCAGAAATAAAGAACTTCACATTAATCCTCATATCATAAACTCAAACCTCAACTATAAAGATATTCAATATTTACAACTTCAAAAAAAACCACAAAATATCGATCCAAATCATTACAAAGTATATTGTAAATGAAGTTCGTAAAAAGCTAAAACACAAATTCCCTGAATAAGTTTAGTCTAAATTCCCAAACCTTCTCTGTTTACTGGGCTTTCAGAAGAAAATTCTTCTTCCAAACACTAAATTATCTGAAAATCTGAATATTTTTTGCAAATTACCAGATTTCAAGCCAAAAAAGGGGCTAGATATGTTACACGGATTTCTATTAAAAAAAATGTGATTGATTGCATAATTGGGAAGGGGGTGGGGCTACTAACCCGAACCATACCCAATGATAATGTTAATAAAGCATAATATCTGTACTGGATAGTGACCTACATGACACTTTCTCACCCAACCTTACGCTTACCTCACCAAGCACATAATCTGACTAAACTGTGGGGTAGGTCACTATAATTTTAATAGTCTTTGGTCAAGAGTGTATATAATGTAGTGATTATGGCCATAATGCCAATAAAAATCCAGTACCCATAAGGAATTGGTCCAAATTCAAATATTGCCATCCAAGACATGAGCGTGACATAACACAAGACAATACCTACTGCAGACAATTTTACTAAAATTCTCATATATAAAGATTTTTACAAAAGAAATAATATGAAAGAAAAGGGAACTCGAAAGCTCCCTCAATCTATATAAGACCTTCATCAGCAAATGAGAAATAAGAATCTGTTGTGATGATTAAGTGGTCTAGCACATTCAGCTCCAAAAATTCACCTGCACTCTTCAGCTTCCTGGTAAGCTTAATATCATTATCACTTGGTTTAAGCTGAGACGATGGATGGTTATGACAAAGAATTATTGAAGAGGAATTTGCTTTCAAGGCTACTTGGAAAATAATTTTTGGATCAGCCACCGTTCCAGAAATACCTCCAGAACTTATTTTTGACCATCCAAGCACCTTATTAGCCCTATTAAGGCATAGAATTACAAATTCCTCTAACCGTTCTATTTGAGGACTCCAGATACTTATTAGGTAATCATAAGCATCTTGTGATGATGTCACTTTCGGCATATCTGAGCGCTTAACTTTATTCCGGTACAGGATATCTATTTCCTGCAGATTGCTAAAGTTTACAGAGGTTTGGTTTATCATGACAAACTCCTTTCCACTTGCACTTGCTTCTCGGATTCACATTCAAAAGGCTCAAGCTCTAACTGTGCATAAACTTCAAGAGTCCTTCGATTGGCTAATACCTCAGCTTCTTCATAGCTAATGCCATTGTCCATTAATCGTACTACATGCTCTGCTTCATTGATGAAATGATACAAGTCTTCTGTTTTCATAGAATTAAATATTGATACAACAAAAGAAATAAGGGCTTCATGGCCCTCTAGTCTACATAGATATACTAAAGTCCCCAGCAGTAGCAACTAATGGTAAGTTATCAGCTCGACGAGAAGCTTCATGCCTAAGCTCCTCACTTAGCCTATACAGCTCATTCCAACGGATACTGTCTGTGCCGACTACATTCTGTCTGGCTTTAGTTACTTCCATTATCTTGCTGTTTAGCTCTTCCCTTGTCATTTGATTGATATGTCTCATAGTCTATAAGTATTGGTACAAACAAAAAAATAACATAATAAGTTCGTACCGAATTGTAAGCTATAAGGCAGGCGTATGTTTGTGGCAGGGCATTTATTTCAGCAATGATTTACTATACCTCTAATCTCCTGAAAGTGAAATGAAATATGATGGTAATACTGTATGATTGAACGGAAACTGTGGAATGAAAGGTCGTAGTGAATGAGTGTGTAAGTGTGCTTTTTGTGTGCGAAATGATTGTTCGGACAGCAAAATAGGTTTAGTAAGTAAAAAGTTATTTGAGTAAGCAAGAGGTACTGAAATAGTATAATGTCCTCTTTGTCCGATCATGAATGAGGTTAAGCCTGTGTGGTAGGATAAAAAAGCTTACTTATAAAACGAAATGAATGCAGCCCGAAATTCAACGGTTGTAGTGAAAGAATACTGTATGGAACGTAAGAGCCAATATGTATTTGTGAATAAATAGAGTAAAGGGAAGGTTCTTGTGCTTCTAATACTTCAATAAACATAAAACATACAATGCTGAAGCTATTTGTGGCAGGATGTTTTATTAAAGGCTGTGCGTGAGTCGTGGTGGTAGCTGTGCGGCTATTTTACATAATATTGTTATAGGATCAGCAAGCCGGTTGCGGTGGGGATTTTGGAGGCTGTACTATAACTCATATTATGTTCAATAGCTTTGGATTTAGAACCCAAATAATTATCTATCTACCTGTTTAAATAATATCTGTATGCCTAAAAAAAAGGAGTATAGACTGTCAAGAAATACATTCCCCCCTACCAACTTGAAATTGCCCAAAAGCAAAAAGGGGTACTTGATCCTATCCAAAAAAACTCATATCTAATTTTTAGCGACTTTACATAATAATGAAATAAATCAAGTCAATACTAATAATTATATTCAGGTGGGGGTAAGCAAATAAGTGGCATAGCTTACGGACACTGCAGACTTAAAGCATTGCAAGAAATTTACCCAGATGATTATGAAGTTGAAGAGCCTATAAAGGATCTTAGTGATGAACTTATGCTAAAGATTATGGCTAATGAGAACATGGATGAGTGGCAAAGCTCTGTAGCTGTTATTGATGAAACGGTGAGGGCTACTGTAAAATTTATTGGTTCCGGAATCAATAATCACATTGGTTATGTAGAAGTATCTGAATTCTTAGGCTGGCCACTTAGAAGAGTTGTTGATTCATTTGCTCGTATCAATGCAATTAAATCAAAACAAGTGGACAAACAAGCTGTAGAAAGCCTACCAACAGCTAAAGCAGCTACAGCATTTACCTCTGCTACTAGAGGTAAAGATCTAACTACAGGTCAACAGCGTAGAGTAGCGAAACGTATTGCAAAAAGTGAGAACTATTCTCCAGAGAAAGTTAGGCTAGAAGTAGAACGTGAAGCAGCACCTAAGCCTACCAAAAAGAAAGTGTAGAATATGAACATTCTACATAAGATGCTAGAAATTGTTTTATATTTGGGATTAAATTGTTGAAGCAATTCAAATATTTGAGAATTACTGCCTTTGTTTAAATAGACATTGAATAAAAATTAACTTGAAAAAAATTGAACCTGATTCTAAAAACGATAATCTAACCTATTACTGGAAAATGGGTGGAGCCGGAATTTTGCGCTGTAACAACTGTGATTTTAAACAAGATATTGTCAGTTTTCTGCATGGGGCAGACTCCTGGAGCAATACTGGATTCCAATGTCAAGATTGTGGTGAAATTCATGAAATTGAATATGATACAGAAACCTCTCTTGGTAGATTGTGTGACTGTGGAGGTGTTCTATCTAGAGAAGAGCCATTATTCTGTCCAAATTGCAGAACCAACGATATTAGATATTGTATAAGCTATATGACTTAGGCTTTACATAACAACAGGATTATACCAGAAACACTATACCTGTATACAGCTTCCTTTACTTGTATGGGCGGCGAACTATCTTTAAAAATAACGGTATTCAACCCTATCCAAGTAAACTCATAACAAATCTTTAACGACTTCATGGATGATTAACAATTATGAAATAAATTATGTATGAACTTTTTCAAAGTGAGATTTTTGAGGGTTGGACCATAACTCATATTATGTAACTTCTATGTGCGACACGATGTCGTTTGTATAACTGTTTGATGTTCTTTGAAATACAACAATCAAACCTTGTGTTCTATCACAAGTAGCCTACCGGCACATGCTTAGTTGGTAACGACTTGGTGTGAAGCTTGTAAGCAGTTATTTTTTATTTCTCCTTATTGACTTAAAGGCAAAGTAAATTTAAAATTGCTTCCCTTGCCTAATTCGCTATCAACCCATATTTTTCCACCATGCTTTTCTACAAATTCTTTACACAGGATTAGGCCCAAACCTGTTCCTTCTTCATTCTCTGTCCCTTCTGTCGATGTATTTTTGTCTATACGGAATAAATCATCTATTCTATCTTTAGAAATACCAACGCCTGTATCAGCAACCGATATTTCAAGAAAATTATTATCGGCTTGTTTTTTAGATGTTATATTAATTTCTCCATTATTGTTTGTAAACTTTATAGCATTTGAGATTAAGTTCCTTAATACAGTAGCAACCATATCTTCATCGGCAAAAATTATATTATTTTCAGAAATTGACTCGGAAACTGAAATATACTTACTATCAGCCTGTTTTTGAAGATATTGAATAGTTTCAAATAATACAATTTTTACGTGCAATTCTTCTGGTAAATATTTAATGTGTCCTGATTGCGACTGCGACCATGTTAGCAAATTTTCTGCCAATCTGAATGCCTTATTTGCACTTTCATTAACAGCATTAATTATTTTTTCACGTTTTACTTCATCATATTTATTATGATTTTCCAAGAGGATATTGGAAAAACCTAATATGGTATTAAATGGGCTTTTTAAATCGTGGGATATTATTGAGAAGAATTTGTCTTTGGTAGCATTCAGTTCTCTTAGTTGGGCTTCACTTTTAATTAAGGCTTGTTCGGATTGTTTTAGTTCTGTGGTATCTCTAAATAATGAACAAAATAAATTAAAACTATCAAATTTTATAGGAAAAACAACACTTTGTAGATTTATAGTCTTTTCCGAATTTATTGCAGTTTCATTGTCTATAATTTGATGAAATACTTCTGGCGTTTTTAAAGTTACAATATCGTTTATTACGCCTTCAATTAGTTTTTTATCTTTAGATTGAGGTGGTGCAAATTGATATTGAATATCAACAACACTTTGATTTATAACTTTATTTGATGTTAATCCAAAAATATTTTCTGCTCCCTTATTCCAGATTACTATTTTTTTTTGCTCGTTAAATACAACGATACCGTCATCTATTTGTTGAATTATTTCTTTGAATTTTGTTTCACTTTCTTTCAATGCTTCTTCTGCCTGTTTGCGTAGGGTGATATCGCGATTAATTGATAAGCATGCTTTTTCGCCTTTAAAATCAATAGGAGTGATTACTACTTGGGTCCAATATTCTGTGCCGTCCTTTTCCCTTTTCTTTTCAACTGATATAAGCTTTTGTCCTTTTAAGAGGGCTTCATCCCATTCATCAAGTGGGGTCTCAGAACTGTCAGCAATGTGAAGATCACGAGCTATGTTCATTTTAAGCAGTTCATCCCTTGTATATCCGGTTTGCTTTTCTGCTGCAGGGTTTACTTTTAATATTTGGCCGCTATCAGTTCCGCCAATTTTAGTAACAAAAACAGCATCGCCTAAATCATTAAAAAGGCGTCTGAATCTTTCTTCACTTTCTTTTAGTGCTAGTTCTGCTTTAACTTTTTCTGTTATGTTTCTGACTAATAATATATATCGATAACAATTTAAGTGCTTTTTTAATGCAATTGATATATCAAACCAATGAATTCCATTTTGTAATTGCAACGAATATTCTATTCCTGAATATTTTCCATATTCTGCCGCTTTTTCTATGGCAAATAATATTTTTTCTGATGCTTCTTTTGGAAGTATATCTTTCATTGCTTTTCCTAAGAATTTTGATGGAGGAAGATATAACAAATCTGATTTGGGGGCTCTGTAATCATAAATTATGGTTTCTTTATCAATTTCGAATAGCAAATCTGGTAATGCATTTAATGTTGCATTTAGTTGTTCATGCGAATTTTTTAATTTTTCTTCACTTTCTTTTAATACTGTAATATCTGTTACAATGCCTTCCATTGCAATTGGATTGTTTAATTTATCCTTAATTAATACATTCCTTTCTTGTAGCCATTTTTCTTTACCAGTTTTCGTTATTATTTTATACTCATAAGTAGGGCTCATTTCCCCTTTAATAAGTTTACTCCACTCAGTTTTATAATAGTCATTAAAATCGGGATGAATTATTTTAGAAAGGAATAATGGTGTGTTATAAATTTCTTTTTGATTGTATTCACAAATAATTGCCGAAGCAGGACTTATATATTCATATTTACCGTCTGGCAATGACATTCGGTATATCATATCCTGAGCATTTTCAGAAAGTCTTCGATATTTTTCTTCGCTTTCTTTTAACGCTTTTTCTACTTTTTTTCGAGTTGTAATATCTTCGATTTGAATGGAAGTATTCAGTTGAAGAATTTCAATTTGCTTTTTAAGTTCAGCAATCTGATTTTCTAATTCTTTATATGTTGGGTTATCTATCAGTTTCATTTTTTTAAAATAATAGGATTTCGAAGTGTCGACACAAATTTAGTCTAATTATTGATAATGATACAACTACATTCTCCATCTATATACCGCAATAGGTTGACACCAAGACATCTATCATATTTATATTTATTTAATATGTAGTTACTTATTCTTAGCATTTTTATTTACCTTTACTGTGTTAAACTTCATTAACCCAAAGATGTATTATTAACCGATATTTACAGAAATGAAAAAAGAAAAATTGAAATCAATACTAGGAGGAATACTATTTGGACTAGCTGTTGTCCTTATTGTTGGAATAGTAATTTACGCAATAATTTAAACTATGAAAACACTACTACTATTATCAGTTTTTTGTGTTCTTTTTGATTCTTCAACTGTTTGAAAAGCACTTCTACAATACCCTCTATAAAGACACCATAGCATGTCTAAGGCACTATCTTATTAATAAGATAGATATCCCACCGTTAAACTGCAACCTCAACCTCTTTCCAAACGCCTTTTCCAACTTCAACAAGTTTATATTTTTTCCCACTCTCTTTTCTTTTTCTTTATCTAAAACTTTTTTAGCATTTTTTTTAAAGTCGGTCTTTTTTTAATCCAGTTATTCATTTTGACTTAATTTTTAGATTACTTCAAAGATAATTATTTTAATCAGCTATCGCCAATGATGAGCAAGAATGAGTTTTTAGGTTTCACATAACACCAAATTATTCACTATCTATTATAAAATGATATATATACCTACAGAACGGGTTAAATGCTGTAAACGCAGTCTTTTTTGAGTAATAATCTACATTCTATTGCATTGCTCTAATAAGTATTTTTTAGCATTACACATAAAGATTAAAAAACAACGCAACACTAGTGATGTATAGTTATAAAATACTTCTTACAAATTAAAACTATAAATATCTAGGATTGTAGTACCCTTTTTTCTTTACTTTAGGGAATATAGGATAACAATACTTAATAAAAATTTCTGGAGAACCTTTACTACCTGCTTGTGCCAATGAACTAGTTGTTATGTCATAAGATAATCCGAAAGAAAAATCATTATAATTCATCCCAGCTATAATTCCTAGAGCATCGTCCTTCCTATACATTAATCCACCCCAGTATCTGTCATTATATCTTAATAAAGCATGGAGTTCGATTTGTGTTATATCAATCGTTGTCCTAACCAAAAAACCTGTGGCTAATACAAAACGGTTCTTTCTATCTTCCTTCAAAGTGAAATTATAACCAGCCATAAAATAATAATGAGGTACTAAATCATATTTTACTTTGCCAATCTCACTAGAGGCACCTGTAATTTGGCTCATCGATAGTCCAGTATAGAATTTATCTTTAAACTGATAATATAAACCTAATCCAAAATCAGTAAATATGCCACTTTCTTTATCAATACTATTTAATAGTGGATCCCCATTATCAAACACAAAAAACTGAGAATAATCTATTGATTTATTCAATAATTCAAATGAGAAACCAATGCTTAAAATATGATTTTCTTTTATGGGTTGGTGGTAAGCATAATTCAATTTAATATCAAAATTATCTTCAACTCCCAATTGACCATAATTAACTGACACACCAATACCGCTTCGGATAGAATAAATTGGTAATTCTATGTTAAATAGATAATTCCTTGGGTTTATTACCTGACTACTGTCATTTTTTAGCCCCATCCATTGATACCGAGCTGTCCCATATGCACATATTGCTTTGGATGATCCAGTTGCAGCAGGATTATATTCTGACTTATTAAACATATACTGTGTAAACTGAGTTTGTTGCTGGGCATATGTAATAAGTCCTTGCAGTATTAATACAAATATGTAAATAAACTTTTTCATATTATTTGAATATTATCTGTTTTTTAATATCATCAATTTTATAAGAACCGAATTCATTAAGTATGTCATTACCTAAAGATATTAGTGACCCTGTACTATTTCTGACAGCAAGTCGAATATTTACAACAGACCGATCTCCTAATCTTAACTTCTCGATTACTACGATAGCACCTTCTTTGACTTTATTGTCTTTCAAAATTTCATCGACATTACCTTCAAAATCTTCTTTTGATAATGCTCCCTGTTTCATTAAATCAATTACTTTCTGTTCTCCAATAAAAGATGCTGTATTCTCATGATCTAAAATAGCTTCACTTTTATAATTATTGATATAACAATCAATCAGAGGATAATCTTCCTGAGATAAATTATAAGTAATAGCCATACCCGAAGAATCATTAATAATTTCAATTTCAGTAATATCGCTTGCTGGTAAACTAGATGGCTTGTAGTCTTTAGCAATAATCATAAATTCAGTTCGTCGGTTTAATTCATGAGCAGATTCTTGTATTTTATTAGTTGGTAAATTATCAATAAACTGATTTGTTAGAACGGCATCTTTTTCAAAAACAGCTCCTTCTACCATGAAGTCTCTTGTTAATTTTCTTGGAACTCGTTCCCCATATCCTTTAGCAATAAGTTGACCAGGATCTATTCCTTTACTTACGAGATAATCCACAACTGATTGAGCCCGCTTTTGAGATAATTCATCATTAAATTCAATACTAGACCGTGAATCAGTATGTGAGCGTAATTCAATAATCAGATTAGGATTATCATTTATTATTTTTACTAAAACTAATAATGAGTCCTGATATTGAGGTTTAAGATTCCATTTTCCCAAATCAAAGAGAATATCTGGAAGCAAAATAGGATCTTCCGGTATCGGTTTAAGTAAAGTATTATAAATAAAAGTATGATTATCATAGTAATCGAAAGTATTTATTTCATTACTAACTGAAAAGAAATTCTCTTTGGAGAAGATTAAATTATATATATTATCCTCGATCAGGAAAGTTGAATCAAATGAATACTGTCCTTGATTATTTGTTAGATGTGTTTCTGTTACTCCATCGCTACTTAATAAAGAGATCTGAACATCTGGAAGTGTAAACAGAGTTCTTTCATTTTTGACTATTCCTTCCAAGCTGAAGAATATTTTTTTCGTTACAAAATGATATATGTCATCGCCACCTAATCCCCCTTGTCTGTTTGAAGA
>Ga0222627_1000628_pt1 | contig 13852 bp, 12 predicted proteins | sample AntAcemetageno93_FD_179859 | JGI IMG/M metagenome (GOLD analysis project Ga0222627, IMG submission 179859) | Saline water microbial communities from Ace Lake, Antarctica - #93 | ecosystem: Environmental > Aquatic > Non-marine Saline and Alkaline > Saline | place: Antarctica: Ace Lake | collected... | reverse complement strand
CCATCGTCTGAAAGACTTCGACTTTTTGCGAGACCACCAACCTTGAACCAAATAGTTTAACATAGAACTCTGATAAACGTGAGGACTGCTGTTTTGCGTTATGAAGGCCCGATATACCGGCCACCGAGTGAGGCAGACAGCCTGCTGATTCAAGCAACTGTCGGATGCCCGCACAACAAATGCTCATTCTGTATGGTCTATAAGAAAGGTCCTGCTTACAGGGTGAGACCGGTCCAAGAGATCTGTGAGGATATTACTGAGGCACGTAAAGTGTATGGCGGCAGGGTACGAACCCTGTTCTTTCCAGCAGGGAACACTATCGCTATGCCTGCGAAAGATCTATCTTATATCTGCCTCTTTGCCACGGAGAAGTTTCCATTGCTTAAAAGGATCACTGTCTATGGATCTTCGCAATACATTGCCAGGAAGGGAGCGCAGGAGTTGAAATCGCTTAAAACGGGAGGCTTGAGCAGAATTCATGTGGGGCTTGAAAGCGGGGATGACGAGATACTGAGAAGGGTCAAAAAGGGAACAACCGCCTCAGAACATGTGGAGGCAGGTCGATTTGTGAAGGAAGCAGGGATAGAACTCAGTGAATATGTAGTTCTTGGTCTGGGAGGACTTGAGCGGACAAAGGAGCACGCCGCGACCACGGCCGAAGTCCTGAACGCCATCGAGCCTGACTTTGTGAGGCTCCGAACCCTGGTCCCTAAGGTCAATACACTCCTGTTGCATCAGATCAAAAAGGGGCTGTTTCAACCTCTTTCTCCTCACCAGGTACTCATGGAGACCAGAGAACTCCTAAAGAATCTCGAATGTAACACCCATTTAATCAGTGACCATTACACCAACTATATTAATCTTACAGGTCACCTTCCGGAAAATAAGGAAAAACTGTTAAGAGAGATAGAACAGGCCTTGATGACAGACGAAACCCGGTTTAGGCCCTTTTTTATAGGCACGCAATGAGTCAAAATTTCACCCCAGAAATGTGAGTGCCTAAGTTTGATGGTCTCGTAAAAAGTCTCCAAGGCCGTCACTCCCGCCAGCGGGATTAATTTTCCTGGATTCCCGTTTTCACGGAAATGACAATAACGGGTGCTTTCTGACTTTTTACGAGTTCATCAGGGTTAATACATATTAATTTTTGGAGGGGTAAAATGGATTTGAAGGTTATGTTTACAACATTTGGAATGATATTCTTAGCTGAATTAGGTGACAAGACTCAACTGGCAACCTTTGCCTTTGCCGCTGAAAGCAAAACGCGATTAGCTGTATTCTTAGGATCTGCAGGCGCTCTCATATTGACATCTTTATTAGCCGTTCTCTTTGGCTCCGCCCTGGCTAAACTGGTCCCTCCAAACTATATCAAAATGGGTGCAGGCGCGCTATTTGTCATTCTGGGATTATGGATGTTATTGTTCCCGGGAGGCAAGTAGCGGTTATCACTAGATCGTCCGCGAATTAACCACCGGCCTGCTTAAATAGCCTGGCCAAATCCAATGCATTTACCATATCTGTGAAGATTTCTCCCATGAGGGTATCTGCGCTGTCGCGTCCAAACAACTTATAACGTTCGGCCTGCCCGTTAACAAACTGGGTTGCCACCGCGCCCTTCGGTGTTGTCAGTCTGGCCTCGTAGCTCATCTTGGCCACCCATTCCCGGCCCACAACATCAAGGGAAAATTCCTTTAGGACGATCACTAATTCGAGTTTGCCTAACGTTTTTTCGGGGAGAACCCCCACTCCTAAGTTTTCCAGTTTTCTTTTGAATGCCTCCCTCATCAGATCAGGGGCGTTAAATATCCCCACCTTTAATTCCTTGTCATTATAATCAGCGACGCTCAAGGAGATGTTGCCTGAAAATCCCTTAAATTCCTCTTTTGCCCCTTTTCCCAGGACCGTCTTTGATGCCCGCTCATCATCAACCGTCAATACCACTAACCGCCCTTTCAGTTGTTTTGAAGGGGGCGGAAGCTTATAAAGAACCTGCAATTCAGGGATGGAAGCGCATGAAACCATGAGCAGTGAAACCAACAGAGTTAAGAAGCCACGAAATAAGCCGCTCGTTAACGCTTTATTTATCTCTTGCATTGGCCTATCCTCCTTCAATTCCTAAATCCCTAAATTCCTAAATCCTACAAAAACCCGTATATGTCAAGCAAAAGCATAGATATGACAACGAAAAACCTCCGGATAGATCTCTCTTCGGAAAATCAGGTTGTTTGCGGATCTGCTTTTCCCTTCTGCGACTTCCGCATAAAGTCATCCAAGGCAGCCTGCAAAGTCTCGGCAGCCAAACGCGCGCAATGCAGGTGATCTTCCGGGAGCCCGCCCACCGATTTTTGAATAAGATCTGCATCGATTTCCAAGACCTCGTCGGGAGTTCTCCCCTTGGCAAGGTCTGCGGCAGAACACACGCAGTTGAAGCTGTAGGCGCATCCATCGGTCCAGTGCGAACTCTCTGCAACTCTATCCTCCTTGAACTTCAGACAAATTTCCATGGTATCCCTGCAATCCCCTGTAATACGCGCCTTCCCATCAGGCTGTTCCACATGGGGAGAAAGCCACAAATAAATGGCCATCCACAGGCCGACTACGACAAAAAGGACCGCGCAAACGAGGAGAAACCATAGGATATATTCAATCATGGATTCCATCTATTGAAGAATTGCGAATTGAGGGATTAAGGAATTGAAGGCATTTTATCAAAGTTAATCCCTAAATTCCTCAATTTCTAAGTTGACCGCATCTTGCGAAGAGTTTGTCTCATATCTCCAGTTGGTTAAAGGCCAAAATCTTTTGTTAAAGCCTATATAATTTTGTTAGCTTATACAAATACTCGCCAGATAGTCGAGTGGAAAAGAAAAGGGACTTAGAACTCTAAAATAAGTTGTAATCTTGATGAACTCATAAAAAGTTAAAGAGTTAGGAATCTATCGCAATCCCATTAGTAACTTCTCAATAAGTTCGGGCGAATCAACTGGATTCCCGCTTTCGCGGGAATGACTAAATGAGCTAAGTACCCGTCATTCCCGCGAAAGCGGGAATCCAGAAATGTGACATACCAAAGCACTTACCCGAACTTATTGAGAAGTTGCTCCCATTAGAGCTAACTACTGATATTAATTCGCAATTCCGAAATTCCGAAATTCCGAAATCCATGTAAAAAGGACTTTTTACATGGATGCTAACCTTCAGATGTAGACGAAATCGGATATTACAACATTTTCCTTGACACTGAAGTAAGCATTATGGCATGTAACATATTTCACAAGAAGGCTCAGCTAAGAATATAATTTCTTCCAAAACTAATCAGTCAACAAGCAGGAGACAAACGTTATGAGTCAAGAAAAACCAAAAGGCCCTGTGATGGTTATCGGCGGGGGGATTGCCGGGATTCAAGCAGCCCTTTCCCTTTCTGATGCGGGCTATGGAGTCCATCTAATCGAGCATGCTGGCTCTTTAGGTGGTATGATACCCAATCTTCACCGGATCTATCCACTCTGCGCATGCTGCAAAGTAGATCCACGAATTGCCGCCTGCGAACAGGACCCCAATATCGGTGTAATGTTGAATACAAAGGTATCGGGGCTTGCCGGAGACTTTGGCAATTTCAGCGTTACCCTTGAAACAGAAAGTGAAAAGAAGGAACTAAGAGTGGGAGCTGTGGTCCTTGCCGCTGGTATTGAAACATTTGACCCCGCAGGGCATGAGACATATCCCCATGAACAGTTTCCAAATGTTATCACCAGCGTGGAATACGAACAGATTCAAAAACCTCTTGGTCCCGAAGCGGGTATTTTGAAAAGGCCTTCTGATGGCAAGACACCGGCTAAAATAGCCTGGCTGCAATGCGTGGGCTCAAGGGACATAAACCAGTGCGACGCTCCCTACTGCTCTTCCGTCTGTTGCATGTACGCGCTTAAGGAAGCGGTGAATACCAAAGAATTTGACGAAGATATCGAGACAACCATCTTTTATATGGACATGAGAACCCATGGAAAGGGTTTCGAAGACTATCTCAACAGTGCTATTGATAGAGATGTCAGGCTAATTCGCAGCAGGGTTCACACGGTTGATACTGTTCCTGAAAGCGATGACCTTTTGATTAGATATGCGGATGAGAGTGGGCACCTTGAAGAAGAATCCTTTGATATGGTAGTCCTCTCAGTGGGCGTCAGACCGGGAGGAGAAGCGGTTGAGTTAGCCAATAAAATTGGTGTCAATCTGACCGCCGATCATTTCGTAAGCACCGAGCCCTTCAAGCCTGTATCGACCAATGTCCCTGGCATTTTCGTTTGCGGTGGTCTAAGCGGGCCTCATGACATTGGCCAGTCCCTGGTACAGGCGACAGCGACCGCATCAGAGATTGGGTCGATCCTGTCACCTGAACCTTTTGCCGCCCCAAGGGAATACCCGAATGCCTCTGAAGCCGCGGACAAAGACCCCGAAATCCTCCTTGCTTATCACTTATGCCCTGGCATGGCACCTGAACTGGGGGCCGAGATTGAGGGATATGCGCTGAAAACCCTTGGAGTTAAGGCCGCCTCACGGATTGAGGGTAATATTTTAGACACCCTCATCGATAAGCTTAAAGAGACAGGCGCCAACAGGCTGCTCTTTGCAAGCTGCTCACCGGTTATACATAAGGGCCTCATTGAGGAATCCCTTAAATCAGCAGGTCTGAACCCCTACCTTTACGATGTTGTGGACCTTAGGGCAATTGACCCGCAAACATCCTTAACCCAGCTTCAAGACCGAATTCGTATGGGTGCAGCCCGAGCGCTCCTCCTTTCTCCGCCCTCTCTGAGGGAAATTCCGGTCGTAAAAAGCGCCCTTGTTGTTGGGGGCGGTGTTGCCGGGCTTGAGAGCGCCTTAGCCGTTGCAAGGGAGGGATATTCCGTAACATTAGTGGAAAAAGAGAAAGAACTCGGAGGACATGGCCTCCACGTGAGGAGGACATGGCAGGGTTATGATACCCAGGAGTACCTCAAAGGACTTATCGCTTCCGTTAATCAGGATAAAAACATCACTCTAATGACCGAAACAAAGGTCAAGGGAAACAGGGGGTTCCCAGGAAACTTCGTCACAATTCTCGACAAAAAGGGAGAGAGCGTGGAGTTCTCCCACGGCGTAACCATATTGGCCTCAGGCGGTAATCCCACAAGGCCACAAGAATATCTCTACGGCCAGCATGAAAAAGTCTATCTGTGGTCCGAACTGGAGCAGAAAATGATGGAAGATCCCTCATCCATAGAGGGAGCTGACACCGCCGTATTCATACAGTGCGTGGGTTCTCGAGACTCAAGCTGTTCCCATTGCAGCAACATCTGCTGTACCTTTTCTGTTCGCAGCGCTGTAGACCTGAAGGCCAAAAATCCTGACATGAATATCTATATCATCTATCGAGACATGCGCACCTTTGGTGAAAGAGAGAATCTGTACAGAGAGGCGCGAGAGAAGGGGGTTATTTTCATAAGGTACGAGGTTGATAAAAAACCCTCACTCCACCCCATAGACGGCCAGAAAAGGCTCAATGTGGTGGTGTATGATCAAGTCCTTCAGGAATCGATCACCTTCGAGGCCGATTTTGTCTCCCTTCAAACGGCAATTGTAGGGACAAACAACCAGGAATTGGCAGATATCTTCAGGATAAATCTCGACAGCAACGGTTTTTTTGCTGAGTCGCCCGAAAAACTCAAGCCCGTGGATTCGAGCTCCAAAGGGATTTATGTTGCCGGCCTTGCCGTATATCCTAAAGACACGGTCGAGAGTATTGCCCAGGCCAAGGCAGCCTCTGGCCGTGCCCTGGAAATACTTTGCCAGGATACGATCCAGGTTGGGGGTTTGGTGGCCGAGGTTATGGCTGAAAAATGTGCTGTCTGCTGCACCTGTGTCAGGACATGCCCTTTTAATGTCCCGGTGATAGACCATGAAACAGGAGCGGCCTACATCGATCCAGGTCTCTGTCAGGGTTGTGGCATGTGCGTGGCCGAGTGTCCCGGAAAGGCCATTATTATGTCTACATGCAGTGACCAGATGCTGACCCAAGCCCCCTCAGTTCTCTTGGCGACATAAATTCTCATTGACTACTGATTTTAATGAACCATCAATATTCAATAGTCAATCCCGCGCATCGCGGGATCAATAGTCAATTATAACAGGGAGACGGTAATATGAATGACTTTAAACCCCAAATAGTCGCTTTTTGCTGTTCCAACTGTGCCTCATCTGCGGCTAATGTAGCGGAAGGCATGAAAAAAGCGTTACCGGACAATGTAAAAATAATCCAAATTCCCTGCACCGGCCGTGTCGAGATCCTGCATCTTCTCAAGCCCTTTGAGGAAGGTGCGGACGGTGTTTATGTGGCCGGGTGCCAGGAAGATAGCTGTCAGTACGTCAGCGGTATTGCCAAGGCGACCAAGAGGGTCACACATGTCAAGAAGATTTTAGAAGAACTCAGCATAGAGCCGGATAGAATAGATGTTTTTAACCTTAGTGCCGGCAAGGGCCAAGAGTTTGTGGAAGTAGCCTATGAGATGGTCAACAAGATTAAGGAATTAGGACCCTTTCTGCAGGCATAAAACCTTTGAAACGCTGCGAGGTATAGAGAATGATTGTTGCAGAACCAAAACCTATCAAGGAATTACTTGAGATGGTGAAGGATTCTAATAGAATCCTTGTCGTTGGGTGTAAGGGCTGCGTTACAGTTTGTAACGTGGGAGGAGCAAAGGAGGTCGCTATTCTGGCATCCAGCATAAGAATTTCCAGGAAAAAACTGGGCCGTGAGATAGAGGTGGGAGAGCATACGCTTGAACGCCAGTGTGATCCGGAATATGTGGATGAACTCAAAGATATGATCGGTGACTATGACGCGGTTATTTCCATTGCCTGCGGAGTAGGACCCCAATTCCTCTCCGAGCGATACCCCTCCTCCAGGATATTCCCTGGGGTAAACACCCAATTTATGGGCGGCGCTGAAGAGCACGGCATCTGGTCCGAACGGTGCGCAGGTTGTGGAACTTGCGTGGTCCACTACTTTGGAGGCCTCTGCCCAATTGCCCGGTGTTCAAAGAGTCTCCTCAATGGACCCTGCGGTGGCTCTTCCAACGGGAAATGCGAGATATCTAAGGATGTGGAATGTGTATGGGATCTCATTGTAAGGAAGATGATGGAACAGGACCGCTTAGATGAACTTATTGAATTCAAGCCACCCAAGAGCTGGATCACGGCCCGGGACGGCGGACCAAGGAGAATGATCAGGGAGGAACTGGTAAAATGAGCGAATATAAATCAGGAAGCAATCTGGAAAAGGTCTTAAGGGCTGGACACTTCGCTTTTACCGGTGAATGTGGGCCTCCACAGGGCGCGAACGTGGAACACCTGAAAGAAAAAGCTGGACACCTGAAAGGCTGTGTGGATGCCGTAAATGTTACGGATAATCAGACCGCTGTCGTCCGAATGTCCAGTTGGGCTGCTTCCATTATCCTCTTACAGGAAGGGCTTGAGCCCAATTTTCAGATGGTTTGTCGCGATCGAAACCGATTGGCTATACAGAGCGATATCCTCGGGGTCTATTCTCTCGGCATCAGGAATATGCTCTGTCTCTCCGGAGACCATCAGAAATTCGGTAACCATCCTGAGGCCAAGAATGTCTTTGACATTGACTCTATGCAATTGATCTATACGGTTAAGACCATGAGAGATGAAGGCAAATTTCTAAACGGCCAGGATATCGACGTACCACCCAAACTCTTTATTGGAGCGGCCTCTAACCCCTTTGCTGAGCCCTTCGATTTCCGCGTTTACCGTTTAGCCAAAAAGATTTCAGCAGGGGCTGATTTCATCCAGACGCAGTGTATCTACAACATGGATAAATTCAGGGAATTCATGAAAAGGGCCGTTGACATGGGGCTTCACGAGAAATGCTATATTTTGGCTGGAATCACCCCCATGAAGAGCGTTGGTATGGCCCTCTACATGGCCAGGCAGGTGCCTGGTATGGATGTGCCTGACTCTTTGGTCAAACGGTTAAGAGGGGCCGGAAAAGGAAAAGCAGCCGAAGAAGGGATCAAGTTTGTTTTAGAACAGATTGAAGAATTCAAGGAGATGGAGGGGGTGGCAGGCGTTCACCTAATGGCCATTGAATGGGAACATAAGGTGCCCGAGATAGCTGAAAGGGCAGGAGTTCTGCCCAGACCAACTGTCTAACAGAATAGACATATCGGTACTTAACTTCGGCCCGCAAGATCGATCGGTTATTGCTCTTGCGGGCTTTTTTTCTTGAATTCCTCATAAAAACATCCATAATGAAGCACAGTTATGATTATCACAACGAAAAACGGTCAAACCTTCGATACAAATAAAGACCTTTCAGCAGCCGAACGTCACATTCTCCAAAAACTGTTCCTGTGGGAGTCCATGGCCTCCAGTGTACAAGAATTCCGAGATAAGAAGAAAGAGGCGCTATTGAAGGGATGGAATAATTCAGGACCTGTCAAGCAGGGCGGGTCCCTGCAAAAGATAGTCAGGCATCTCGAAGCAAAGGTATCCCTTCGCCTGAAAAAATCTTGAGGAACCGTAAATGAAACCCTCTTCCATTAAAAAGGAGACTGAAGGATTTGGTGATTCCGTCAGACTCATCCGTGGAAAACAGGCCCGATCATCCCTGAATGTGGCGATTGTCGGGGGCGGAAAGGCCTGCAGTAACCTGCTCAAGGTCTTGGATAAGGATCGTCAGGCAAGACTTAAGATGAAGATATTAGGCGTGGCGGATAGGAATCCCAAAGCGCCAGGCCTTTGCTATGCAAGGGAATTGAATCTTCTTACAACTACCAATATCCGGGATCTTTCTGATTTGGACGGATTGAATCTGATCATAGAACTTACGGGATCATCCAAGGTAAGAGAAGAGATAGCCAAAGTAACGCCCCCTGGCGTCTCTATCATAGACCATATGGGTGCAAGGCTCCTCTGGGATCTCATCCAGATTGAGACGGAAAAATATGAACTCGAGAGAGAGAATCTGGAAAAGAAGGAAAAGGGGAAAAAATATTCCCAGACCATACTCGATTCACTCCCCTACAGGATTATGGTGGTCAACCTGGATTTCACGGTGGATACCGTTAATTTGACTTTTTTGAGAGAGTTTCATCTCAACAGAGAGAACATCTTGGAAAGTCACTGCTATGAAGCGAGATATGGCCTTGACAAACGATGCAAGGAGACCGGGAGTATTTGTTATTTAGAGGATCGGCTGGAGGATATGAAAGAAAAGGGTTCTTTCAGCACCATCAAGGAATATATGGATGAAAATGGTGAAACCCGTTTTGATGTAATCACTGTTGCACCCATTTTTGACGAACAAGGTGAAATGGTTCAGATGCTTGAGGCCTCGCGAGACGTGACCGACAGAATCATGCTTGAACACGAGTCCCAGAAGTCCAACAGCTTCTTTCAAAACGTCATCCAGAGCACCGTAGATGGAATCGTCGTGGTCGATACGAAAGGAAACGTCCTTATCTTCAACGAAGGGATGGAAAACCTGACCGGGTATACAAGCACAGGAATCATGGAAGAGGGACATCTCAGCAGCTTTTACAATATGGATGTGGCCAGAGAAAACATGAGAAAGATGCGCAGCGACCAGCACGGCCTCTTAGGCAAACTGAATCCAACCAGTATGTCTATTACCACCAAAGACGGTAAAGAGGTGCCGGTGACGCTTTCGGCCTCTATCATTACAATAAACGATAAAGAGGTTGGAAGCGTTGGGGTGTTTACCGACATGCGGGAGATCCTCAAGATGCGCAAGGACTTGGAGGATGCACATCTCCAATTGGTCCAATCGGAAAAAATAGCCTCTGTTGGTAGAATGGCCGCCGGTGTTGCTCATGAGATCAATAACCCCTTGGCCGGGGCCCTTATTTATGCGGAGCTCCTTAAGGAGGAGCTTCAGAACGATCCCAGGTATCTGAACGATATCCAGGAGGTCATCAATCAAACCCTTCGCTGCAAAAGAATTGTTGCAGAATTGCTGGAATTCAGCCGGCAGTCCATCGGGCAGACATCTTCATTCAGCCTGGAATATCTCATTAATCAGTGTCTTAACCTGCTCATCAACCAGGTCCTTTTTCAAGACATCCGGGTCACAACCGAAATCGAGCCTGACATACCTGAGATGGCCGGTGATATGGGACAGCTGCAACAGGTCTTCGCCAATCTCTTTATCAACGCTGCTCACGCAATGGAAGAGAAGGGAATGCTTAAGATTGTTGCCAACTACCAACCGGACAATTCGCGGTTTATCATCAAGGTTTCCGATACGGGACCGGGAATCCCGGTGGAGTTAAGAGATAAGATCTTTGACATCTTTTTTACTACCAAACCTGTGGGAAAAGGTACCGGTCTTGGTTTGAGTATTACGCAAAATATTATTCAGCTTCATGGGGGAACGATTGGCTTTGACTGTCCCCCAGGCGGGGGTACAACCTTTACCATTGAACTCCCCTTGGAATTTGATGAGGCACAAACGGACAAACCTGTTTTTGTGGGATTGGATGAGTCAACAGACCATTCTGTTTTCACAGGGCTAAATGATGAATTATCAGAGAGATCCGTTTTCGTGGGATCGGATGAATTATGAATAAGACAATCAAAATCATAGTGATAGACGATGAAAAGGCGATCAGAGATGGGTGCCATCGGGTTCTAACCGGTAAGGGCTATGAGGTTATTACCGCTGAAAATGGTCAAATAGCCCTTGACATCTTAGCTAAAGAACTCATAGACATCATCCTTCTTGACCTCAAGATGCCCATTATAGGCGGTGAGAAGGTTCTGGAAATTGCACGGGAAAAATACCCGGACATACCGGTTATTATTATCACGGGGCATGGAACCGTTGATACGGCAGTCATATGTATGAAAAATGGTGCCTATGATTTCATAACCAAGCCCTTCCAGATAGACCAGTTTCTCCTGACGATCACGCGGGCTGCTGAAAAGAGACGGTTAGAGCAGAAGGCTGAGCAGTTTAAAGAGGAGAATATTCGGAATCTTTACGATCTAAACCTTGAAAAGAGCCGGCTGAAAACGATTATCAAACAGATGGCCAACGGCGTCATGGTAACCAACCGTAACTTGGAAGTAGTCCTCCACAACCCTGCCTTGATGCGATTGATGGAAATATCAGAAGAAGTAGAAAACCCTGCCCCGATCGGCAAAATCATTCATAAAGAGTCGCTCATAGACACCCTTAAACAGATTTTATCTGGGGAATCCCCGGAAGATGAGTCTGTATCACAGGAAATCAATGTAGGGGCCACTGCCCTGCGGGCCATTTCGGCTCCTGCCCTCGGCCCCAACAAGGCCGTTGCCGGAACCGTGACCGTTCTGGAGGATATAACGGCATTTAAGCAGCTTGACGAAATGAAATCTGATTTTGTCAATATGGTAGCCCACGAACTTCGCAGCCCCCTTGTCTCCATCAGACAGCTAAACAGTGTTCTTTTAGAGGGATTGGCAGGCCCACTTGCTGAAAAACAACAAGACTTTGTGCAAAGGGGAATGAATAAAATCGATTCCCTGCTCGATCTCATTAACGATCTCCTTGACGTGGCAAAAATCGAAGCGGGGAAATATGTCCAGCACCAGGTCCCCACGGATATCGGCCGGATCATAGAGGATATCGTGGCCCTAATGGGACCGAGGGCCCAAAAACAAGGCATCACTCTCACCCATTCCTGCCAAGACCTGAAACCGGTTCAGTCTGACCCAAAAAATATTGAAGACGTCTTCAACAACCTCATCAGCAACGCCATTAACTATTCTCCCGAAGGGGGCCGGGTAACGATCACCGCACAGGGTTTGGCCGAATACATGGAAGTAAAGGTCGAGGATACAGGTGTGGGAATCCCCACTGAAGAATTGCCCAAAATTTTTGATAAGTTCTACCGGGTTAAACATCCCAAAACCCGTCAGGTGATAGGCACGGGACTCGGCCTGGCAATTGTAAAAGGGGTGATTGAAGCGCATCACGGTACCATTGATGTACAGAGTATTATAGATAAGGGAACTACCTTTAGAATTCTTCTTCCTATGATTACTTGATCCTGGATGCTGGATACTGGATACTGGATATTTGATGGATGATGAACGCGAACTCGCCAAAGGCGAGCAAGCATTTACCTGGCGGTTCTGTGGCGGGCTGGTACGTCTCCGGCGGATCTAAAGAAAAACAACTATCAACTTTGGTGGTTCGTAAAAAGTCCGATTTTCAAATTTTTATCGGTAACTTCTCAATAAGTTCGGGTAAATGCTTTGGTATGCCACATCCCTGGATTCCCGCTTTCGCGGGAATGACGGGAACTTAGCTCATTTAGTCATTCCCGCGAAAGCGGGAATCCAGTTGATTCGCCCGGAATTATTGAGAAGTTACCTTTAGGTACTCCAAACTTCAAACTTTAGGCACTTTTTTCCGATTTATCCACGTCAAGGTATGAAACACGCCAAAGATATACATCAGGTACTGATCGTTGATGACGAAGCCGTTGTACGAAACGGCATCAGTAGGGCACTCAACAACAAAGGGATGGCCACGCAGTTGGCTGCCAGCGGAGAAGAGGCTCTCAATTATCTAAGGATTCAGTCATTTGACCTGGTTTTGTTAGATATTCGGATGCCGGACATGGACGGTATCACACTACTCAAACAGATACATGCCCAATACCCGGAAACAGATGTAATCATGATAACAGGATATCCCTCAATTGACTCTGCTGTTCACTGTACAAAACTCGGGGCCTTAGACTATCTCGTCAAACCCTTCAGCCTTGATGATCTGGAAGCTGCCTTACAAAAGACGAGCCTTGGCACTATACCATCCCAAGAATCCGCCACGGACAGCAATGGCCTGGAAATAAACTCAACTAAGAAACTCATTATCGGCCAAAGCCGGCCCATGAAGAAGATATTTGAGAAGATACTTAAGGTTGCGCCAACCGATAGCACGGTTCTAATCACCGGTGAAAGCGGCACAGGCAAGGAATTAGTGGCCCAGGCAATCCACGCCAACAGCCTTCGTAAAGACAAAGAATTCGTGGCAGTTGATTGTTCCTCGCTTGTGGAAACCCTCCTTGAAAGTGAACTTTTTGGACACGTCAAAGGCTCTTTTACGGGCGCCCATCAAACCAAGCACGGTTTCTTTGAATTGGCCAACCACGGCACTTTCTTTTTTGATGAGGTTGCAAACCTGAGTTTGAAAATCCAGGCCAAGCTCCTCAGGGTCATCCAGGAACGTGAATTTATGAAGGTTGGTGACCAACAGAAGATCAACCTTGATATACGAATCATATCTGCGTCCAACAGTGAACTTTCAGAATCAATACAGAAAGGGAGTTTTAGGGAGGATTTATACTACCGACTGAGCGTGGTGCCGATACACCTCCCCCCTCTGAGGGAAAGAAAGGAGGATGTCCCTCTCCTTATCCAGCATTTTCTGGAAAAACTGAGTCGGAAAATGAAGAAATCACTCCCAGAGGTATCACCGGAGGCGATGGACATTTTAACGGAGTATGCCTGGCCCGGAAATGTGAGGGAGCTTGAACATTCTATGGAACGGATACTCATCCTCGAAGACACCGACGTGATACGGGTCCGGAATCTACCCTCTTTTATTACACAGCGACAGGGGGAACTACAGATGTTCTCCGAAGAACCCCTGACCCTTGAGGAACTGGAAAACGAGTATATCACATTTGTGCTCAAGAGAACAAAAGGGAAAAAGACCGAAGCTGCAAACATCCTCGGAATCAACAGAAAGACCCTCGCCTCCAAGATCAAGAAGTAC